>Ga0081539_10001663_pt1 | contig 36032 bp, 34 predicted proteins | sample TabmetS4T2R2_FD_71023 | JGI IMG/M metagenome (GOLD analysis project Ga0081539, IMG submission 71023) | Tabebuia heterophylla rhizosphere microbial communities from the University of Puerto Rico - S4T2R2 | ecosystem: Host-associated > Plants > Roots > Rhizosphere ... | reverse complement strand
GCTCCGCGAGGGGCGTGACGCTTGAGTTCATCGCCTCGAGGTCCATCGCGTAGACGAGGTCGGCCCAGTTGAGCATCCGCTGCGCGTCGGAGACGAGCAGCGCCGCCTGGCCGACGGTGTAGGCGTTCGTGCTGACGAGCGCGGCCTCATCGGCGCCGAAGGGCTTCAGCGGTTGCAGCCCGGCCTGCGCGAGCGCCTGCGCGGCCGACATCCGCTGGCCCTTGTAGTAGACGTCGCCGACGCCGACCATCGCCGCGGCCACCTGGTACATCTGCGGCAGGTCGCCCTCGCCCGGCGAGCCGCGCATGAAGACGACCGGCGTGATCTGGTCGTTGAGGAAGTCGAGCAGCATCTGCCTGAGCTGCGGGCTCGCCGCCTCGTAGGTCATCGTGTTCGCGCGCACGGCCATCATCGCGCGGACGATCTCCTCCTCGGACACCTCCGGCCCCAGCCCGAAGGTCTTGCCGGTGCGGAACGCCCTGAGCTGCGTGCGCTCGATGAGGGCGCGGTTCTCCGCCGACAGCGGGTCGCCGCTGAAGATCGCCTCCTGGCGGCCGGCGCCCGTGCCGCGGTTGAAGTAGTAGATGGGGATGTTCTCGCGCGCGCCCTCCAGCAGCAGGAGGTACGCGTTGTTCGAGCGATCGCGGGCGGCCTGGGTCAGCTCGACCCGGGCGCCGTGGCGGGCGATCGACACCACCTGGTCGATCGTCATCGCCTTTCCGTCGAGCTGGATCGTCCTGCCCGACTCGGTGGGAGTGATCGGTGTATACGCGTGGCTGGCCGGGGCAGCGACGAGCGCCACGGCGAGCGACATCAGGGCAGCGCAGAGCGCGCGCACCATGGGACGCGATCTCACGGGATCTCCTTCAGTGCAGAGGGACGGAATGCGAGACCGGCCCGGGACGGCCGGCCAGGCGTCTCATCGCGGGCGCTCGGCGCCCGGATACGTACTGAAGGAGGCCGTCGGCACGGCCGCAAGCACCCCCTGCTCGGTGGCGTCTCCCGGCTTGGAACCTATTGGTACAAACGCCTGCGCGCAACCCGTCCGGTGAAAGCTCGCGTGCGCCGCGCTTGGCGCCGCAGCCATAGGCCATACTGGACGTGTGCCCCGGTCGATATGGACAGGCGCCATCTCCTTCGGCCTCGTGACCGTGCCGGTGAAGCTGTACTCGGCGGTCTCGCGCAAGAACGTGCGCTTCCACCAGCTCAACGGCAAGACGGGCGTGCGCATCCAGCAGCGGCGCGTGGATCCGACGACCGGCGAGGAGGTCCCCTACGAGGACCTCGTGAAGGGCTACGAGCTCGCGCCCGACCGCTACGTCGTCATCGCGGGGGAAGAGCTCGAGGCGCTCGATCCGAAGAAGACGCGGACGATCGAGATCGAGGAGTTCGTCGAGCTGGCCGACGTCGACCCGATCTTCTACGACCACCCGTACTACCTCGCGCCCGGCGCCGGCGGCGCCAAGCCCTACCGGCTGCTGCTCGACGCGATGCGCGAGACGGGCAAGGTGGGGATCGCGAAGGTCGTCATCCGCTCCAAGGAGCAGCTCGTCGCGTTGCGGCCGATGGGCGACGTCCTCGCGATGAGCACGATGGTCTTCGCCGACGAGGTCATCGACCCGAGCACGATCGACGATATCCCCGACGCCGGCGACGTCGAGGTCCGCGACCGCGAGATCGAGATCGCCAAGCAGCTCGTCGAGTCGCTCGCGGCCGACTTCGAGCCCGAGCGCTTCCGCGACACCTATCGCGAGGAGGTGCTCGCCCTCATCGAGCGCAAGGCAGCCGGCGAGGAGATCGCGGTACAGCCGGCGCGCGACGAGGAGGAGGAGCCGGTCCCCGACCTCATGGCCGCGCTGAAGGCGAGCCTGGACGCGGTGCGCGGAGGGGATGCGGCCGGCGAGGCGCCCAAGGCGAAGCCCAAGCCGAAGTCCAAGCGCACGACGAAGTCCTCGAGCAACGGCTCCACGTCGTCGAGCAAGCGCAGCACGGCGAAGAAGGGCTAGCGGCCTCCTCACCGTGGGTAGGGCGGGTGGGTGACCACCGCCGTACCGTCCCCCTGGCAGCGAACGCGTCTCCGGCGCTCGGTCTGCACTGGCCCCGGCATCCGCCGCGTGCGCCGCGGGCGCGGGTTCGCCTACGTCGACGACGAGGGCGAGCGCATGGTCGACGAGGAGGTTCTCGCGCGGGTCCACGAGCTCGTCATCCCGCCCGCATGGGAGGACGTCTGGATCTGCCCGTACCCGGGCGGCCACATCCAGGCGACCGGCGTCGACGAGCGAGGGCGCAAGCAGTACCTGTATCACCCGAAGTGGCGCGAGTCGCGTGACCGCGAGAAGTTCGAGGACATGGTCGCGTTCGCCCGCGGGCTCCCGGCGCTGCGTGAGCACGTCGACGCCGACCTGCGCCGCGGCGACCTCTCGCTCGAGCACGTGCTCGCCGCGGCCACGCGGCTGCTCGACCGCGGCTTCTTCCGCATCGGCTCCGAGGACTACGCGGTGACGAACGAGACGTACGGACTGGCGACCATGCGCAAGTCGCACGTGCGGCTGCACAACGACCGGATCGTCTTCGACTACCCCGCCAAGTCGCGCAAGCGCCGCGTCCAGTCCGTGGTCGACCCCGAGGTCGCCGAGGTGATCGCGGCGCTCAAGCGGCGGCGAGGCGGCGGGCCGGAGCTGCTCGCGTGGCGGCGCGGACGCCGCTGGATCGACCTGCGCTCGCCGGACATCAACGCCTATCTCAAGCGCGTGACCGGCCTGGACGTGAGCGCGAAGGACTTCCGCACCTGGGGCGCGACCGTCCTGGCCGCGGTCGGGCTCGCGGTCGCCGCCCCGAACGTGCACTCGACCACGGCCAGCAAGCGCGCGATGAGCTGGACCGTCAAGGAGGTCGCGCGCTACCTGGGCAACACGCCGGCGGTCGCGCGCTCGTCGTACATCGACCCGCGCGTGTTCGACCGCTTCGCCGAGGGCTACACGATCGGACCGGTCCTGCTCGAGCTCGGCGACGACGTGGACACGACCGCGATCCAGGGTCCCGTGGAGGACGCCGTCCTCGACCTGCTGGAGGGCGACCGCTCGTCCGAGAACGTCGAGCGCGTAGCTTGAGATGCGGTTGGGATGGGCGCGAAGGTCTACGCCGCGCGCTGGGCGGCGGCGAGGCGCATGACGGCGTCCTCGGTCCACGGCCCGGCCGTGATGACCACGGCGTGGTCGATGCCGAGCTCCGCGAGCCGGCCGCATTGCTCGGCGAACTCGTCGGACGACTCGCCCGGGTTCATCCGCGTGGAGACCGTCTTCTCGATCTCGTCGTAGGGCCGGCCGACGTCGTCGCAGTGGCTGGCGAGGACGTCGAGCTTGCGCTTGATGGTCTCCCCGCCGTCGGGGATGTCGAAGAGGTTGCAGGCGTCGGCGTACTCCGCGACCAGGCGCAGCGTCCTGCGCTCGCCCATCCCGCCGATGAGGATCGGCGGGCGCGGCTGGGAGAGCGGGAGGGGATTGCCGACGGGCCGCTCGAGGTGGAGGTGGCGGCCCTCGAACGGGGATGCGTCGCCGGCCCACATCTGGACGGCGAGCCGGAGCGTCTCCTCGAGGCGCTCGAACCGCTCGCGGGTCGGCGGAAGCGGGAGCTCCATGGCGCGGGCCTCGTCCACGTGATAGCCGGCGCCGATCCCCAGCCAGGCGCGTCCGCCGGAGAGCACGTCGAGCGTCGTCACGGCCTTGATGAGCACGCTCGCGGGCCGGAAGGTCGCCGCGGTGACCATGGTGCCGATCCGGATCCGCTCGGTGTGGGCCGCGATGAACCCGAGGGCGCTGTACGCCTCGAGCATCTCGGAGTCGGGCTCGCTCGTCGGGTCCGCCTGCAGGAGGTGGTCGGCGAGCCAGACCGTGTCCAGCCCACCGCCGTCGGCGGCCTGGACGACGCCGCGCAGCTCGGCGGCGATCTCTGCCGGTCCCGAAGGCCAGGAGTAGTTCGTGATGCTCAGGCTGAGGCGCATGACCTCAGTGAGGTTCTACCCGGTGCGTCCACCGGGGGAGGCCTATGCGGCGTCGCCGTGCAGGGTGTCGTCCAGAGCGGCGAGCGCCTCCTCGCGACTCGGCACGATCGTGAAGATCTGATCCAGTCCCGTGATCTGGAACGTCTTGGCGATGCTCGCGTCCGTGTTGACGATCGCGAGCGCGCCGCCCCGCGAGCGCAGCCGCTTGACCGCCCCGATGAGCACGCCGAGCGCCGTGGAGTCCAGGAACGTGACCTCGCTGAGGTCGATGACGAGGCGATGCTGGCCGGACTCGATCGCCTCCGTCAGCACCCTCTTGAGCTCGGGCGCCGTGAACAGGTCGATCTCCCCGCGCGTGGCGATGACGTGGTGACCCGACTGCGGTCCCTGCTCGATGACGGCGAACTCGGGCGGCATGCGGCTGGAGTCTAGGCCCGCCTACGTCTGCCCGGTCAACGGCACGAGGATCACGAGATGCTCGCGGCCGTCCTCTTCGGGCTCGACCGTGACGGTGCTCGCGACCCGCTCGACGATGTTGCCGACGCCGGGCAGCTCGGCTGCGGCGAGCAGGCGCCGCCCCCCGTTCGGCGCGAGCGGCCCGACCTGAAGCCGCAGCAGCTGCTCCGTCGTCTGCACGCGGATGCGCAGGACCCCGTCGTCGTTGGCATGGGAGGGACCGTGCGCGGCGATCGCGTCGGAGACCAGCAGCACCTCGTCGAGCCGGTCGACGGGTGCGTCGGCTCGCGCGGCGAGGATGCCCACCACGCGCGAGAGCACCGGGCCGACAAGGCCGCTGCGCCGCACGGCCACGGTCGCCTCGTTGCGCGGGTCCGGCTTGCTCATCCGTGGTCGAGGCGGAACGTCATGCGCACCTCGGTCGCGTCGTCGGCGCCCGTGCCGAGCTCAAGCGACTCGGTGAGCGTCGCGATGAGCGGCAGGCCCAGTCCCAGCCCCGGGGAGTCCGCACGGGGGACGACGCCGCGGCCCTCGTCGCGCACGACCACGCTGAGGTGCTCCTTGCCGAGGATCGCGCGAACCTCCATCGGTCCCTCGCTTTCCGGGTAGGCGTGGATCACGACGTTCGTGCACGCCTCGGTGACCGCCAGCTTGATGTCCGACAGCAGTTGCTCGGGCATCTCCAGCGCCTCGCCGAGGCCCCCGAACGCGTGCCGAACGACCGCGACGTTCTCCGCGCGGGCGGGAAGCGAGAGGACGAGGTCTGCGGAAGCGGTCATGGAGCAGAACGACGCGGGCGCCGGAGTCCTGCCCGCGCACCTTGCCTCCTATGCGCATTGCTACCCTGATCCTTCGCCTCCAAGTGCCCAAGCGCCGCCGGGAGCACTGCTATGACGACGTTCCGCAAGCCGCCATACCAGGCCGACGGCCTGTACGACTCTCGGTACGAGCACGATGCGTGCGGTGTCGCGCTCGTCGCGCGTCTCGACAACGTCAAGACCCGGCACGTGGTGGACAAGGCGCTCATGGCGCTCGAGAACCTCGAGCACCGCGGCGCGACCGGCGCGGACGCGCGAACCGGCGACGGGGCCGGGATCCTCACGCAGATGCCCGACGCGTTCCTGCGCTCGGTCGTCGACTTCGAGCTGCCGGAGCCCGGCAAGTACGGGGTCGCCGTCTGCTTCCTCCCGACGAACCCGGCGATACGGGCGAAGATCGAGGCGCTGCTCGAGCTGAACACGCGGGTCGAGGGCCAGCGGGTCCTTGGGTGGCGCGACGTGCCGATCGACGAGGAGCACGTGGGCACGACCGCGAACCAGACGCGGCCGAGGATCCGCCAGCTGTTCGTCGCCGCCGAGGGTGAGTGCGCGACCGACCAGGACGCGTTCGAGCGCAAGCTCTACGTGATCCGGCGCATCTGCGAGCTGTGCACGGGGCCGGAGTTCTACGTCGCGTCGTTCTCCTCGCGCACGATCGTCTACAAGGGGATGCTGGTTCCCGACCAGCTGCGCGGCTTCTTCCCCGACCTGCAGGACGAGCGCTTCGCGAGCGCGATGTGCCTCGTGCACTCGCGCTTCTCCACCAACACGTTCCCGAGCTGGGAGCTCGCCCATCCCTTCCGCGTGATCGCCCACAACGGCGAGATCAACACGCTCATGGGCAACGTGAACTGGATGCGGGCGCGCGAGTCGGAGCTCGCCTCCGAGCTGTTCGGCAGGGACCTGCGCAAGGTCATGCCGATCGTGCGCCCCGGCGGGTCGGACTCCGCGACGTTCGACAACGTCCTCGAGCTGCTCATGCTCGCCGGCCGGTCGCTGCCGCACGCGGTGATGATGATGATCCCGGAGGCCTACGCCGACCGGGACGACCTCCCCGAGGAGCTCGTCGGCTTCTACGCGTACCACGCGTGTCTGATGGAGCCGTGGGACGGCCCGGCCGCGGTCGCGTTCACCGACGGGCGCGTCGTCGGCGCGACGCTCGACCGCAACGGCCTGCGCCCGGGGCGCTGGCTGGAGACGCACGACGGCCACGTGATCCTCGGCTCCGAGTGCGGACTGCTGGACATCAAGCCCACCGAGGTCAAGCGCCTCGGCCGCCTGCAGCCCGGCAAGCTCTTCCTCGTCGACCTGGAGAAGGGGCGCATCGTCGCCGACGACGAGGTCAAGCGGGAGGTCGCCTCGCAGCAGCCCTACGGCGAGTGGGTCCGGCGCAGCACGGTGCACTTCGACGACCTCGAGCCCGCGCACGTCACCATGACGGGGGTCGAGCCCACGCGCCTGCGCCAGCTCGCCTTCGGCTTCACGCAGGAGGACCTGCGCGTCCTCATCGCTCCGATGGCCTCCACGGGGGAGGAGCCCATCGGCTCGATGGGCAACGATGCCGCGCTCGCGGTGCTGTCCGACCGCCGGCCGCCGCTGTACAGCTACTTCAAGCAGCTGTTCGCGCAGGTCACCAACCCGCCCATCGACCCGATCCGCGAGTCGATCGTCATGTCGCTCGGCACGGGGGTCGGCTCGGAGCAGAACTTGCTCGACGAGACGCCCGAGCACGCCCACCAGCTGGTCATGGACCAGCCGATCCTGCGCAACTGGGAGCTCGAGACGCTCCGCCACGTCTCCCACGACGTCTTCAACTCGCACACGATCGACATCACCTGGCCGGTCGCGGAGGGCGTCGACGGCCTGGGGCGGCGGCTCGCGCAGATCTGCGACGAGGCCCACGACGCCATCGAGGCGGGCACCAACATCATCATCCTCAGCGATCGCAGGATGAACGCCGAGCGCGTCGCGATCCCCGCGCTCCTCGCCGTCGCGGCGACGCACCACCACCTCGTGCGCGAGGGCACGCGCCTGCGCGCGGGGCTCGTGCTGGAGTCCGGCGAGCCGCGCGAGGTGCACCACATGGCGACGCTGATCGGCTACGGCTGCAGCGCCATCAACCCCTACCTGCTCTTCGACACGGTGGAGGAGCTCGTCGCCGAGGGCCGCGTCCCGAAGGTGGACCGCATCGACAAGGCGCAGGCCAACGTCGTCAAGGCGATCGGCAAGGGTCTGCTCAAGACGATCTCCAAGATGGGGATCTCGACCGTGCAGTCCTACTGCGGCGCGCAGATCTTCGAGGCGGTCGGCCTCGATCGCGAGCTGGTGGACCGGTACTTCACGGGCACGGCGTCGCGCATCGGCGGCATCGGCCTCCAGGTCCTGGCCACGGAGACACTCGACCGCCACGCCCAGGCCTACGGTCCGTGGGGGCAGCCGCACGAGGAGGAGCTGCTCCCGGTCGGCGGCATCTACGCCTGGCGCCGCGAGGGCGAGCTGCACATGTGGAACCCGGAGACGATCGCCCTCCTGCAGCACGCGGTCCGCGCGGGCGACGACGCCCAGGAGCGCTACGACCAGTACGCCAGGGCGATCAACGACGACGCCGCGCGCCGGGCGACGCTGCGCGGGCTGCTGCGCTTCCGCACCGATCTGGAGCCGGTCCCGCTCGAGGAGGTCCAGCCCGCGAAGGAGATCGTCAAGCGCTTCGCGACGGGCGCGATGTCGCTGGGGTCGATCTCGCGCGAGTCGCACGAGACCCTCGCGATCGCGATGAACCGCCTCGGCGGCCGGTCGAACACCGGCGAGGGCGGCGAGGACCCGGTGCGCTACACGCCCGACCCCAACGGGGACCGCCGGCGGTCGTCGATCAAGCAGGTCGCCTCCGGCCGCTTCGGGGTGACGATCGAGTACCTCGTCAACGCCGACCAGCTGCAGATCAAGATGGCGCAGGGCGCGAAGCCCGGCGAGGGCGGCCAGCTGCCCGGCCACAAGGTCGACGAGTACATCGGCAAGGTCCGCCACACCACGCCGGGCGTGGGCCTCATCTCCCCGCCGCCGCACCACGACATCTACTCGATCGAGGACCTCAAGCAGCTCATCTACGACCTGCGCTGCTCGAACCCCAAGGGCTCGGTCTCGGTGAAGCTCGTGAGCGAGGTGGGCGTCGGCACCGTCGCGGCGGGCGTCGCGAAGGCGAACGCCGACCACGTCCTCATCGCCGGCCACGACGGCGGCACCGGCGCGTCGCCGCTGTCGTCGATCCAGGCCGCCGGCGTCCCCTGGGAGATCGGCCTCGCCGAGACCCAGCAGACGCTGCTGCGCAACGACCTGCGCTCGCGCATCACGGTGCAGACCGACGGGCAGCTCAAGACGGGTCGCGACGTCGCCATCGCCGCGATGCTCGGCGCCGACGAGTTCGGCTTCTCCACCGCGCCGCTCATCGCGACCGGCTGCATCATGATGCGCGCCTGCCACCTGAACACGTGCCCGGTGGGCATCGCCACGCAGGACGCGGAGCTGCGCAAGCGCTTCGCGGGAACGCCGGAGCACGTCGTGAACTTCTTCTTCTTCGTGGCGGAGGAGCTGCGCGGCATCATGGCTTCGCTCGGCGTCCGCTCGATGGAGGAGCTCACGGGCCGCGCCGACCTGCTCGAGGTCGACGACGCGATCGACCACTGGAAGGCGCGCGGCGTGGACCTCACGAGCGTCCTCGCCATGCCCGAGCTGCCGCCCGGCGCGCCGCGCCGGCGCGTCGAGCCGCCGCCGGAGGTGCTCGGCGACCACCTGGACTGGAAGCTGCTCGAGCACGCGCGGCCCGCGCTCGCCGCGGCCGAGCCCGTGCGCATCTCCACCGACATCCGCAACGTGCATCGCTGCGTGGGCGGGATCCTCTCCCACCACGTCGCCGCGCGCTACGGGCTCGCGGGCCTTCCGGCGGACACGATCCGCGTTGACCTGCGCGGGTCGGCGGGGCAGACGTTCGGCGGCTGGCTCTCGCACGGCATCACGTTCGTGCTGCACGGCGACGCCAACGACTACGTCGGCAAGGGCCTGTCGGGCGGCGTGCTCGCCGTGCTCCCGCCGGAGGACGCCGCCTACCGCGCGGAGGAGAACGTCGTCATCGGCAACACCGTCCTGTACGGCGCGACGAGCGGCAAGGCGTTCTTCCGCGGCGTCGCCGGCGAGCGCTTCGCCGTGCGCAACTCCGGCGCCGACGCCGTCGTGGAGGGCCTGGGCGACCACGGCTGCGAGTACATGACCGGCGGGCGCGTCGTCGTGCTGGGGCCGACGGGACGCAACTTCGCCGCGGGCATGAGCGGCGGGCTCGCGTTCGTCCTCGACGAGCACGGGCTGTTCCGCTCGCGCGGCGTGAACCCGACGATGCTCGACCAGCTCGAGGAGCTCGACGAGGGCGACATCATCGAGGTGCGGGCGCTGGTCGACGAGCACGCGGAGCGCACCGGCTCGCCCGTCGCGCAGCGCGTCCTCGACGAGTGGGACACCCTCCTGCCGAAGTTCGTGAAGGTCTTCCCGACCGACTACAAGCGCGTGCTCGCGGAGCGGGCCGCAGCGGAGGCACAGGCGTCCATCGCTGCGCGGGAGGCTTCGGCGGAGGTCGGCGCGGATGGGTGAGCTCGGGGCCTTCCTGAAGATCGAGCGCAAGGGCGTCGTCTACCGCGACGCCGCCGAGCGGGCAAAGGACTTCCACGAGTTCCTCGTGCAGCGCCCGGTGCCCGAGCTGCAGGCGCAGGGTGCCCGCTGCATGGAGTGCGGGGTGCCGTTCTGCCACAACGGCTGCCCGCTCGGCAACCTCATCCCGGACTGGAACGACCTCGTCTACCGCGACCGCTGGCGCGACGCGATCGCCCAGCTGCACGAGACGAACAACTTCCCGGAGTTCACCGGCCGGCTGTGCCCCGCCCCGTGCGAGGCGGCGTGCGTCCTGGAGATCCGCGAGGGCGACGCGGTCACGATCAAGCAGATCGAGAACTCGATCATCGACCGCGCCTGGGCGGAGGGCTGGGTGGTCCCGCAGCCGCCGCTGCGCGAGACCGGGCGGTCCGTCGCCGTCGTCGGCGCCGGCCCGGCGGGCATGGCGGCCGCGCAGCAGCTGCGCCGCGCCGGGCACGCCGTCACGCTCTACGAGCGCGACGAGCTCGCCGGCGGCCTGGTGCGCTTCGGCGTTCCGGACTTCAAGATCGAGAAGCACGTCGTCGAGCGCCGCGTCGACCAGCTGCGCGCAGAGGGCGTCGACGTGCGCACCGGCGTCGACGTCGGCGTGGACGTGTCCTACGCGGAGCTGCGCGAGCGCCACGACGCGGTCGTGCTCGCGACGGGCTCGCGGGTGCCGCGCGACCTGCCGGTCCCCGGGCGCGAGCTCGACGGCGTGCACTTCGCGATGGACTACCTCTACGCGCGCACGCGCTGGGTCCAGCGCGGGATCGAGGCCGCGATCACCGCGGCCGGCAAGCACGTCGTGGTCATCGGCGGCGGGGACACCGGCGCTGACTGCGTGGGCAACGCCGTGCGCGAGGGCGCCCTCTCCGTGACGCAGCTCGAGCTGCTGCCCGAGCCGCCGCCCAAGCGCCCCGACGACCGCACGCCATGGCCGCTCTGGCCCCAGAAGTTCCGCCTGTCCTACGCGATGGAGGAGGCAAAGACGGTCGGCGTCGGCGAGCAGGACTTCGCCATCGCGACCACACACCTCTCCGGCGAGGACGGGCACGTGACGACGCTGCACGCAGCGCAGGCCGAGCTAGCGCCGCCGTTCAAGCCGGTGCAGGGCACGGAGTTCGAGATCCGTGCCGACCTCATCCTGCTCGCGATGGGCTTCCTGCACCCGGAGCAGGAGCTGCTCGAGGAGGTCGGCGTGGAGCGCGATCCGCGCGGCAACGTGAAGGCGGTCTCGCCGTACACGACGTCCGTGCTGGGCGTGTTCGCCGCCGGCGATGCGCGCCGCGGGCAGTCGCTCATCGTGTGGGCGATCAACGAGGGTCGCCAGTGCGCGCGGATGGTCGACCGCTACCTCACGCGCCTTGGCGAGAACGAGGTCCCCGCGGACGCGGACGAGGGGCCCGAGGGGCCGCCGACGCACGCGCAGGGCGCAGTGACGGTCGAGCCGCGGTAGAGCCCCGGCGGCCCGGATGTCCGCGCGCGGACGTCCGAACGATGACGTGGCTCCCGAGCGCCCCGATCGTGCCGGGTACGCCGATCCTCGCAACGGCGAACGAGAGGGGAACGGCATGACCAGCGTCGATATCTGGAGCTACCGCACGGAGTCGGGCGTCGCGGACGAGACGACCGACATCGCGGGGTTCGGCGTCGAGGCGACGGATGGAAGCATCGGCAAGGTGGACGAGGCGACCTACGAGGCCGGCTCGAGCTACCTCGTGGTCGACACGGGCAAGTGGATCTTCGGGAAGAAGGTCATGCTTCCGGCCGGAGTCATCAGCAGGGTCGATCGGGATGACGAGAAGGTCTACGTCAACCGCACGAAGGACCAGATCAAGGACGCGCCGGAGTTCGACGACGACGCCTATCGCGACGATGACTACCGCGAGCGCGTCGGCGGCTACTACGGCCCCGGCGGCGCCGGCTACACGGCCTGGTAGCTCGTAGGAGGAGGGGCGCGCCGTGTTTCGCGGCGCGCGACCCTCTCGTCGTGCGCTGTGCCGCCTCGGCGCACGGTTCCGGCCGGAGGCCGATCTACCGTTGTGCCATGAGCGCACAATCGCTTGAGCAGGGATGGATCATCTGGGCGTGCGACCACGAGGGCTGCGGCCAGACCGTCGAGTTCCGCCGGCTGGTGGGCAGCCCCGATCCGTACGGCTGGTCGGAGGAGCGCGGGCAGGGCAGCGAGCTACCCCCCGTCCACGCCTGCCCGGCCCACGCGGCCAGGGGCTGGCAGGCCGCCGCCGCATAGCTTGCGCGCCGCGTTGTGCGGCGCGAGGCTTTCACCGTGGCGATCGAGCTGACCACGGCGGACGTCAGCGCCCCCGAGCGCTTCGCCTACTGGCGAGAGCTCATCTGCGACGTCTTCGTCGGCCTCGACGCCGAGCGGCCCGGCCCCGGATTCACCGGCTCGCTGCGCACGGCTGCGCTGGGCCCGCTTCGCCGCACGCACGTGCAGGCCGTCGCGCACCACGTCGAGCGCTCGCCGAGGCAGATCGAGCGCGGCAGGGGCGATGACGTCCTCGTCAGCGTGCAGCGCTCGGGCCGCGGGCTCGTGCGCCAGGACGGGCGCGCGGCGCTGCTCGCGCCGGGACAGCTCGCGCTCTACGACGCCGCCCGCCCGTACACGCTTACGTTCGACGGCCCGTTCAGCCAGGCCGTCCTCCAGCTGCCGCGCGCGCTGCTCGCCGAGCGCCTCGGCCCGCTCGACGGGCTCACCGCCGTCGCGGTCGCAGCGCCCGAGGAGCTGGCCGGCGGATCCGAGGACGGCGAGCGCGCGCTCGACCTCCTCGCCCTGACGCTCGGCGCGGTGCTCGGGCGGGCGGCATCGCCGGCCGCGGCCCACCGCCGCGCGATCCGCATGCACGTCGAGCGGCGGCTGGGCGACCCCGGCCTCACGCCGGCGTCGATCGCCGCGGCCCAGGCCCTGTCGCTGCGCTACGTGCACCGCCTCTGGGCGCAGGAGGGCGGCGAGACGCTCGGCCGCCACATCCTCCGCCGGCGCCTGGAGCGCTGCCGCGACGACCTCGCCGATCCGGCGCTCCGAGAGCGGACGGTCACCGACATCGCGTTCCGCTGGGGCTTCGTCAGCCCCGCGCACTTCTCGCGCGCGTACCGCGCCCACTTCGGCACGTCGCCTCGTGACGACCGTCAGGCCGCTCTGGGTCAAGTGCGACGCCCGCGCGCGATCTAGCGTCGGGCCATGGAGCCCACCAAGCAGCAGTACAAGGCCGCCGTCGTCCAGGCCGAGCCCGTGTGGCTGGACGCGGACGCCACCGTCGACAAGGCCATCGACCTCATCGGGCGGGCCTCGGCCGCCGGGGCCGAGCTCGTCGCCTTCCCCGAGACCTGGGTCCCCGGGTATCCGTGGTGGATCTGGCTCGGCGCCCCCGCGTGGGGAATGCAGTTCGTCCAGCGCTACTTCGAGAACTCGGTCGTCATCGGCGAGGAGCCGCTCGGCCGCGTGCAGGACGCCGCGCGCAGGCACGGCATCGCAGTGAGCCTCGGGATCTCCGAGCGCGACGGCGGCAGCCTGTACATGGGGCAGGTGCTCATCGACGCCGGCGGCGAGATCGCCCAGACGCGCCGCAAGCTCAAACCGACGCACGTCGAGCGCTCCGTGTTCGGCGAGGGCGCCGGCTCGGACCTCGCCGTCATCGACCTCACCGTCGGCAAGGTCGGCTCGCTGTGCTGCTGGGAGCACCTTCAGCCGCTCACCCGCTACGCCATGTACAGCAAGGGCGAGCAGGTGCACTGCGCGGCGTGGCCCACCTTCTCCCTGTACGCGGGGATGGCCTACGCACTGGGCCCCGAGGTCAACATGGCCGCGACGCGCACGTACGCCGTCGAGGGCGGCTGCTTCGTCCTCGCCGCCTGCGGCGTCGTCGGGGACAGCGCGCACGAGCTGTTCTGCGACACGCCCGACAAGTCCGAGATGCTCGGCAGGGGCGGCGGCCACGCGATGATCTTCGCCCCCGACGGCCGCGAGCTCGTCGACTGGCTCGACCCGTCCCAGGAGGGCGTCCTCGTCGCGGACATCGACCTCGGCCTCATCGCGCTGGCCAAGGCGGCGGCCGACCCTGTCGGCCACTACGCGCGCGCTGACGTCACGCGCCTGTATCTGAACTCCTCGCCGCTGCCGCGCGTGGAGGAGCTGCGGCCCGCCGCCGCCGCGCCCGCGGAGGAGGAGCAGGTCGAGGTCGTCTAGAAGCGGAAGGTGGTCTGCCCGTGGGGCTCCTTGGCGAAGGCGAGGACCTTCGCGGGCTCGATCCTGAAGACCGCGGCGGACATGTCGCCGTCGCCGAACACCTCGTCGCCGCCGACGTCGAAGTGCCAGACGCTGCCGTACTTGGCCTCGATCGCGTCGGCGATGCCCTGCAGCGCCTCGCGGCCGAGCACCCGGATCGCGCTGCCCTCCACCACCACGTCAAGGCCCTTCGCCCACGTGTTCACGCCCGTCGTCAGCGCGACGGCGCCGTTGTGCTCGAGGTTGCGGGCCTTCTGCTCGCGCAGCCCCGTGGTGAAGTGCATGGCCCCGTCGTGCATGACCCCGATGAGGGGCGTGACGTGGGGACGGCCGTCGGCGCGGACCGTCGCGAGCCAGTACAGCTCAGCCTCCTGGAGCGCCGCGACGACCTGGTTCCATGCGGTCGTGCTCGCCTCGGGATCGCTGAACCGGACGTCGATCGTCGCCACCGGATCGGACATGGCTGACCTCCTCGTTCTCAGGGTACGCAGGCCATCCAGAAGCCCGACGGCGGACCCCCCGACAGCCGTATCCTGAGCACCCGGTGCCCAGCTTCTGCAGACACAACCGGTTCATCCAGAACTGCCCGATCTGCCGCGAGGCCGAGCCGCCCCGGCGGCCCGCGCGCAGTTCGTCGCCCAGCAGCCGCGGCGGGCGGTCGGCGGCCGCGCCGTCCGCAGGCTCGCGGCCCCGATCGAGCACTCCGCGCGGTGGCGTGCGGGTGCGCCAGATGGCCCGCGCCACCGACGACGGCTATCGCTCCCCGCTCGTGCCCGGCCTGAAGGCGTCCACCGACGCCGAGCGCCTCGCCGACGAGCTGGCGTTCGCCGCCACCCGGCTGGCCGAGCTCGCGACTGAGCCGCCGGGCGTCTACGCCCAGGCGATGCTCGAGGGCGATCGCGAGGAGGGCGTCTGGCTCGCGCTGCTGACGGCCGTGCTGTGCCCCGTCGGCGGCGAGGACCCGTTCGCCAACGTCCGGGCCGCCCACGTGCCGTGGGCCGGCGGCGAGGTGCCGTCGCTCGCCGGGATCCCGCGCGGGCTGCGCGCAGCCGGCGACGAGCGGACGCTCGCCGCCTACCGCGCCTGGGCCGGGCGGGCCGGCTCTCAGGGAGCGGCGCTCGGCGGGGAGGCCGCCTGGACGCCGCAGCGGCGCTTCGACCGGATCTTCGAGCGCCTCGCGCTGCCCGGCCTCGATCGCGGCGCTCGCTACGACTTCCTGGTCACCGTCGGCCGCCTGGGCCTGGCCGACGTCCAGGGTGGCGCCATGCACTTCGGCGATGACGCGACGACGCTCGCCGCCAAGCGCGTGTTCGGCATCGGCGACTCCATCCTCCTGAGCCGCAGGGCCGGGGACCTCGCCGGGGAGGCCGGCGTGCCGCTCGAGGCGCTCGACCTCGCGCTCTTCAACTGGGGTCAGCCGAGCGCCGGTAGGGTCACGATGGGCTCGGTCGCCGAGCCCGATCAGGACATCCGGGCGAGCGTCGCCGGCGCGCTCGGCCTTTAGTACACGCGTCCGGAAGTCAATCGGCAGGCGCGATCGCGTGCACGGCCGCGTTGACGGCCCACACGATGATCGTCGCCGCCACCGCTGACCAGAAGCCGTCGATCTCGAAGCCGTCGACGAGCGCGTCGGTGAGCAGCAGCATCGCGAGGCTCACGAAGAACAGCGCGACCCCGAGGGTGAGGAGGATCACGGGCAGGGCGAGCAGCGTCAGCACGGGTCGCACGAGCCAGTTCGCGATCGTCAGGACGAGGGCCGCGAGGAGCAGGCGCTCGAATTCGTCGCCGTAGGTCACGCCGTCCAGCAGCTCGGCCGCCACCCAAAGCGCGGCGACGTTGCCGATGAAGCGGACGAGCAGGATCACGCGGGCGAACCTACCCGTACGCTGCGCGCTGTGGAACCGGGCCGCACGCGGGCGTGCATCGCGATCGCGGTCGCATGGTGCGCCCTCGCCGTCGTGTTCGGCGCCTACGCGATCCGCCAGGCCGCCGTCGGCCCGCTCCTGCTCGCGCTCGTCTCGGTGTGGTGCATGCGCCTTGCGTGGCTGTCCGCGTGGGAGCGCACCGAGCCGGGAGACGACGTCGAGGGACGTTGATTTCCCACGCACCCATGCGGCCGTGGCGCCGTGAGCGGCTCAAGTCGCCGCACGCAGGACCGACCACATTCTGGAGGCCCCTGCGTTGATCGACCTGAAGCCCACGGAGAGGACCGGCGCCGGCGGCGCCGGCCACAGCAGCGCCGCTGACGAGCTCGTGGCCGCAAGCGAGGCGGTGAGCGCCGCCCTCGCCGGCACGCGCCCGCGTGCCGGCGATCTCGTCGTGCTCTTCGCCTCCGTGCGCTACGACCTCGGGCGGCTGCACGACGCCGTCGCCGAGCTCGTCGCTCCCGCGACGGTCGTCGGCGCCTCCACCGCGGGCGCGTACGCGGACGCCGTCAGTGTCGAGCGTGGTTGCGTCGTCGCCGTCCTGCCGGGCGACGGCCTCTCCTTCGGCATCTCGCACGTCACCTTCGATCCGAAGGAGCCCGCCGCCGGAGCGCGTGCAGCCGCGGATGCCGCGCGCCTGCGCGCGGGGGAGCAGCGCGAGCACTCGACGCTGCTGATGTTCACCCACCCGCTCGGCGGCGACGCCCGCGAGTTCGCGCGAGGCGCGTACGACGTGACGAGCGCGCTGGTGCCGCTCGTCGGCGCCGTCGCCGCCGACGACCACCAGATCCGCGAGTCCTGGACGCTGGGTGAGGGCGTTGCGCTCACGAACGCGGTCGTCGCCGTGTGGATCGACAGCGATCGGCCGATCGGCGTCGGCTTCGGGCACGGCTTCGGCCCGGTCGGCTGCGCGCACGTCGTCACGAAGACGGACGGGCAGCTCGTGCTCGAGCTCGACCATCGCCCCGCGCTGGAGGTGTACCTCGGCGAGCTCGGCGGTCGCCTGCCGCGGAGCGTCGCCCCCGTGCCCGGCCACGTGCCGTCCCATCCGCTCGGGCTGCTCACGCCGTCGGGCGTGCACGAGATCCACCCCGTCGGCCCGGCGGAGCACAACACGCTCCGCGCGCGCGCCGAGATCGCCGAGGGCAGCATCGTCGAGGTCATGGCGACCGACGTCCGCGGACTCATCGACGGCGCGCGGCGCGCCGCGGCGGACGCCGTCGCGCAGCTGCACGCGCCGCCTCGGCTGACGCTCGCGTTCGGAAGCGTCGATCGCGTGGCGCTGCTCGGCGGGTGCGACGGCGGGCAGGTGGCCGGGCTGCTCGAGGGCGCCGGCGGCTCGCCGCTGGCCGGCTTCAACGGCTACGGCCAGTACGCCCGACGGATCGGTCCCGGCGGACTGCAGATGAGCTCGGTCTCCGTGCTCGCGCTCTGAGCCATGGATCGCCGCGCCGACATCCCCGAGGACGTGCGCGACGAGATCGCGGCGCTCCGTCAGCGCGCGGAGGCGGCCGAGCGCAACACGGCCCGGACGCTCGTGCGCGCAACGCGCCTGGCGCGGGTGATCTCCGTGCTCGCGCAGGACGCGGACCTCGACGCGGTCGTCGGGCGCGCGGCCGTCGAGCTCGGGGAGCTGTTCGGCGCCGACGTGGCGCTCCTCGCGCTCGGCGCGGATGACGAGCTCGAGATCGCCGCGCACTACGGCATGCGCCCCCGCGACTTGCCCGACGGCGTCTTCGCGATGCCGTGCAAACGGCTCGCGGAGGGCCACGTCACCATCGGCTGCGCCGAGGAGATCGCCGTCCCCGCGTTCCTGGATCGCTACCGCGCGCGCCACGTCGCCTGGGCGCGGCTCGCGGTCGGGGAGGAGTCCCTGGGACAGCTCCTGCTCGTGCGCCGCGGGGAGAGCCCGTTCGAGCGCGACGACGCGGAGGAGCTGCGCGCCATCGCCTACCGCATCGCGCTCGCGATCGAGAACGGGCGCCTGCACGGGCGCATGGCCGGGCAGCTCGTGCGGCTGCGACGGCTCCACGAGATCACGACGGAGCTCGCCGGCGCCATCGATCTGGACGTCATCGGCCGGCGCCTCGCGGAGGTCCTCGTGTCCGAGGTCCCCGTCAGGGCGTGCGCGCTGTCCGTCGTCCGCCTCGGCGTGCTGGAGGGCCTCAGCCGCGCCGGCGTCGCCGAGCCCGACGACGACTGGCAGCACGTGGCGCTCGAGGCGACGGGCGCGGCGGTCGGCCGCGTCGCCATCGCCGGCGCGCCCGAGCCGGGCAGCGAGGCGCACGAGACGCTCGAGCACCTCCTCGGCATCGCCGCGCTGGCGCTGCAGAAGGCGCTGCTGTACGAGAGCAGCCGCGAGCAGGCGCGCCGCGACTCGCTGACCGGGCTGCTCGGCCACCAGGCCTTCCACGAGCGCTTGGAGGGGCTCGTCTCGGAGGGCGCGCCGTTCAGCGTGGCGCTCATCGACATCGACGACTTCAAGCAGGTCAACGACCTCCACGGGCACCTCGCCGGGGACGAGACGCTCAGGAGCGTCGCTGACGCGATGCGCGGCGCGGTGCGGGCCTCCGACGACATCTTCCGCGTCGGCGGCGAGGAGTTCTGCGTCGTGCTGCACGGTGTCGACATGCCTGACGCCGTCTCGATCGCCGAGTGGCTCCGGGTCCACGTCGCCCGCCACACGGCCGACCCGCCCGTCACGGTCTCGATCGGCCTCGCCGCGCATCCCGACCACGGCGGGAGCCGCGACGACGTCCTCGCGGCCGCCGACGTGGCGCTGTACACGTCCAAGCGCGGCGGCAAGAACCGTACGACGATCGCCGGCGTCGACCTCGCTCCCGAGCGCGAGCCGAGCGACCGCGACGTCCGCCTCGCGCTGCTCCACGCCAAGGACCCGGACACGGCGCTGCACTGCACGCACGTCGCCACGCTCGCTGTTGACGTCGCCCGTCGCATGGGCATGCAGCAGGAGCGACTGGCGGACCTGCGCACCGCCGCCATGCTGCACGACATCGGCAAGGTGGCGATCCCCGACGAGGTGCTGCTCAAGCCCGGCGCGCTCGACGAGGACGAGCGCCGCCTCGTGCAGGTGCATCCCACGGTGGGGGCGTCGCTGGTGCGCGCCTGGGGCCTCGTGGCGCCCGCGCGGTTCGTAGAGGAGCACCACGAGCACTTCGACGGCGGCGGATACCCGCGCGGCCTCGCGGGGGACGCGATCGCGCTGGAGAGCCGGATCATCCACGTCGTCGACGCGTACATGGCGATGACGCTGGACCGCCCGTATCGCCGGGCGATGAGCGCGGCCGACGCGGTCGCCGAGCTCCTGCGCCACAGCGGCGGCCAGTTCGATCCGACGGTGGTCGGCGCGCTGCTCGAGGAGATCGCCGTGCCCGTCGCGCGCGCCGCCTGACGGGCGCAGATAGCATCCCCCGCGATGCCGAGCGTCGTGATCGTGGGGACCGGACAGGCCGGGTTCCAGGCGGCTGCGTCCCTTCGCCAAGCCGGCTACGAGGGCGAGGTGACGCTCGTCGGGGAGGAGCCCGGGCTCCCGTACCAGCGCCCGCCGCTGTCCAAGACGTTCCTGAAGGGCGACGGCGACGCGGGCAAGGTGCAGCTGCGCCCGGAGACGTTCTTCGCCTCCAAGGAGATCGCGCTCGTCGCGGGCGATCGCGCGGTCGTCGTCGATCGGGAGGCGCGGCGCGTGGAGCTCGCGTCCGGCCGCCGGCTTGACTACGACGCCCTGGTGCTCGCCACCGGCTCGCGGCCGCGGCTGCTGCCGGTGCCCGGAGCCGACCTCGAGGGCGTGCTCGTCCTGCGGACGGTCGCCGACGCCCAGCGGCTCCGCGAGCGCCTGGAGGGCGGGCCCCGCGTCGTCATCGTCGGCGGTGGCTTCATCGGGCTGGAGCTCGCGGCGTCCGCGCGCGAGAAGGGCGCGCAGGTCACCGTCGTCGAGGCGCTGGACCGAACCATGTCCCGCGTCGTGACGCCCGAGACGTCGGAGCACTTCAAGGCGCTGCACGAGGAGCAGGGCGCGAGCATCCTGCACGGCGGGACCGTCGCGGCGATCCTCGGCGACGGTCGCGCCGCGGCGGGCGTGGAGCTGGCGGACGGCACGCGCCTGGACGCGGACCTCGTCGTGGTCGCCATCGGCATCGTGCCCAACGTCGAGCTCGCCGAGGAGGCCGGCCTGGTGATCGACAACGGCATCGTCGTCGACGAGACGCTGCGCACCGCCGATCCGGCGGTCTGGGCGATCGGCGACTGCGCCGCCTACCCGAGCGCGCACGCCGGCCGCCGCGTCCGGCTGGAGTCGGTGCAGAACGCGACCGACCAGGGGCGCGCCGTCGCGGCGTCGATCATGGGTGAGCCGTCGCCCTACGCCTCGCTGCCCTGGTTCTGGTCGGACCAGCACACGCGCAAGCTGCAGATCGCGGGCCTGCTGGACGGCTACGACACGGCGGTGCTGCGCGGCGATCCCGGCAGCGACGCGTTCTCGGTCTTCTGCTTCGCGGGCGATCGGCTCGTGTGCGTGGAGTCGGTGAACCGGATGCCCGAACACATGGTCGCGCGCAAGCTGCTCGCCGCAGGCCGAAGCATCGATCCCGACGCTGCGGCCGACGAGTCCTTCGACCTCAAGGCCTACGCAGCGGAGTCCTGACCAGCGCGGCCAGGAGGTCCACCGTCGCCTGCAGGTCCGCAGGGTCGATCGCCTCGAAGGCCGTGTGGGTGTAGCGCGTGGGGACCGTGACGAGCGCGGTCGGCGTGCCCGACTCCCAGAGCGCGAGGCCGTCCGAGCCGTAGCCGGCGAACAGCCCGTCCTGCGCCGGTAGGCCCGTGGTCTCGGCCAGCTCGAGCAGCCGCATGGTCAGCGCGCGGTCGTAGATGATGCCCGTGTCGCGATGGACGACGATCGGGCCGCGACCCAGGCGCGTGGCATGCTCGCGCTCCTCGACGCCCGGCACGTCGCCGACGAGACCGACGTCGATCGCCACCGCGGCGTCCCACGCGTCGTTGCGCGCCAGCGCCCTCGCTCCGTGCACACCGTTCTCCTCCTGCACGGTCGCGGCGAGCCACAGCTCGCAGGCGAGCGCCTCGCGCTCGACCGCGTCCAGCAGCGCATCCATGATCGCGAGGCCGACGCGGTTGTCCATGCTCGGCCCGACGAGCAGCCGGCCGAGCTCCCGGACGCGCGCGTCGAAGACGACGGGCGCCCCGACGTGGAGGCCGAGCGCCAGGACCGACGCGCGGTCGCGCAGCCCCAGCTCCATCCAGAAGTCGTCGTAGCCGATGCGGTGCTCCTCGCGCTGCTCGGCCGTGAGGACGTGGCCGCTGGCGGCGGCGAGGATGCCCTGCACCCAGGTGCCGTCGCGGGCGAGCGCCTTGACCGGCTGGCCGACGTGGTGGCGGCGCTCGGGGCCGTTGCGCCGGTCGCCCTGCGCGCCGTCGAGCAGGAGGAAGCCGTCGTCGGTGACGTGGCGCACGACGTAGCCGATCTGATCCATGTGCGCCTGCACGAGCACGCGCGGTCCCGCGCCGCCCGCGCGGGCGATGACGTTGCCGACCGTGTCGCGGCGCACCTCGGCGCAGCGGGGTTCCCAGCGGTCGTGGAGGAGGTCGGCGAGTGTCGTCTCGGCGCCGGTGGGCGCCGGCACGGCGCACATCTCGGCCAGGAGGGCGGTGGGGTCCATGTCCTGGACCCTATGCGCGAGGGCGTCAGCGCCGCGTGAAGGCGACCGTCGCGGTATGGGCGGCGGTGCCGACCGTCACGCGCCAGCGCCCACTGGGGATCCGCATGCCCAGCAGCCGCGAGGTGACCGGGAGCGACTGCAGGCCGGCAGCCATCCGGACCGACCGGGAGGCGGTCTGGCGGTAGGTGCCGCCCTGCAGGCGGGCGAGCGCCACCGTGATCCGCGCCGTGCGGTTCACGCGGAAGACGAGCGACGTGCGCCCTCCGCGCCGGACGAGCGTGACGTCGCTCACGACCGACGGGGTGGGGGCCGGGATGGTCGCCGTGCCCGGCCGCTCGATGGGCGTTGACGGCGTGGTCGGCGTCGGCGTCGGCGTCACGGGCGCCGGCGGCGGCGTGGTAACCGTGGCGCTGACAGTCGCCGGCGGGATCGTGGTGCCGTCGAGGAGGTGCGCGACGACCGTGAACGTCTGCAGCCCGCCGGCGAGGCCCGTCACGGTAAGCGACGAAGATGTCGTGGTGCCGAGCCGGGTGTAGCCGGCGTCGTACACGCTGAAGGAGTCGATGTCCGCCGGCGGGGACTGGAGCTCCACCGTGGCGGTGCCGACGCCGCCGGCGGCCGCGACGCTCACGCTGCGGCTCGGCGCATCGACCGGTGCCCCGACCGCCCGTGCGGCATTGAGCCGCCCGGCCGTCACCGCCTTGCCGGTGAGCGCGCTGATCGGGTCGACGGTCGACTTGATCTGCGCCGCGATCTGGGCGCCGGTCAGCGAGGGGCTCTGGGACGCTACGAGGGCGGCCGTCGCCGCGACGAATGGGGTGGCCATCGAGGTCCCGCTCATCCACACGTACAGATACGGATTGCCCAGGTAGGTCGAGAGGATCCCGTCGCCTGGCGCGAACAGGTCCACGGTCGTGGCGCCGTAGTTCGAGAACGACGCGCGTGCGTCGACCGCATCCGTTGCGCCGACGCAGAGAACGTTCGCGGCTGTCGACACGCATGGCGTCGTGGGAGAGACGTCGTTGTCGCGGTTCGAGTTGCCCGCGGCGATCACGTAGACCGTCGCGGGATGGTCGAGGAAGACCTGCTGCATGGCCTGCGACACGCTGCCGTCGCCGCCCAGCGATGCGTTGACCACCCTGACGCCGCTGTCGCCGGCGAAGTCGAACGCGTTGATCACATCGGACAGGAGGCCGCTGCCCGAGTCGGGGAGCGCCTTCAGCGGCATGATCTGGGCCTCGGGGGCTAGCCCCGCAACGCCGATGCCGTTGTTCCGCGTCGCGGCGATGATCCCCGCGACGTGCGTGCCGTGCCCGTGGCCGTCGGCTGGGTCTGAGTCGTTGTTGACGAAGTCGTAGCCGCTCACGAGCCGGCCGGCGAGGTCCGGTTGGGCCGCGTACACGCCAGTGTCGACGACGGCGACCGTCACTCCGGCTCCCCGCGTGACCGTCCACGCCTGCTGGGCGTCGACGTCGGCGTCGAGGAGCATCCCGCCCGTGCCGTTGTTGAAGAGGCCCCAGAGATCGCTCCAGTACGGATCCGCTCCCAGCGCGTGCACCGCGACGTTGGGCTCGGCGGACACCACGTTCGGGTCGTCGCGCAGCTCCGCCAGCGCCTCCGCGCGCGTCCCCTCGGTCACCGCGACGACCTCGGCGTTCGCGAGGCGCATCGACGCCTCGTGGACCGTATCGGCGTCGGCGCGGGTGTCGGCGCGCTCGGCGGCGTCGGTCCCGGCGCGGTAGCGCACGATGATCTGCTCGGAGACGGGCGGCTCGGCGGCGGAGGCGCTCGCGGGCGCGAGGGCCGCGGCGGCGAGGGCCAGGGCGAGCAGCTGCGTTCGGCTGGGCATCCGCATCTACGCGTGCCCTCGGCACGCGGTCGGCCGCGCTTCACTGCGGTGCGCATGGCCTGGCCGGTCGTATTACCTCCGAGGTCGTGGATCGCGGGGCCGTTGCGCGGCACATTGCCGCCCATGAGCGATCTCACCACCACCATCGACACCTACCTGTCCGCGTGGAGCGAGCAGGATCCCGACGCGCGCGCCGAGCTGGTCGGCCGCGTCTGGGTGCAGGACGGCCGGCTCGTCGACCCGCCGATGGCGGCGACCGGGCACGCCGAGATCAGCGGCATGCACGGCGCGCTGCAGCAGCAGTTCGCCGGCCACACATTCCGCCGGGCCAGCGGCATCGACGAGCACCACGACGCCGTGCGCTTCGCCTGGGAGCTCGTCGCGCCCGACGGCACGGTCGCGCTGCGCGGACTCGACGTCGGCGAGCTGACGGAGGACGGCCGGCTGCGCCGCATCACCGGGTTCTTCGGCGACCTCCCGGAGGCCTGAGCCATGACCGCCATCGCTCGCCTGCCCGGCACATCGCTCCTGCACGCCGTCATGCGCCTCCGCTTATCCGCGCCTGCGCGCGGGTAAGCGCGCCCCGGCGCGCGCAGCCCGGCCGGCCGCGCGGCGCGCAGCGTGCTCGCGGAACGGGGGGTGGCGCCATGACGGATGTGCGGCTGGACACGAACTTCGTGGACTACGCGATCCTGGCCGCGTACTTCGTCGTCGTCCTCGGCGTCGGCTTCGCGGCCAAGCGCTACATCCGCACGAGCCTCGACTACTTCCTGTCGGGACGCTCGCTGCCCGCCTGGATCACCGGACTGGCGTTCATCTCGGCCAACCTGGGCGCGCTCGAGGTCATCGGGATGGCCGCCAACGGCGCCCAGTACGGCGTCGCGACCGTCAACTACTACTGGATCGGCGCGATCCCGGCGATGGTCTTCCTCGGGCTGGTGATGATGCCGTTCTACTACGGCTCGAGGGTCCGCTCGGTGCCCGAGTACCTGCGCCTGCGGTTCAACGACCAGGCGCACGTGTTCAACTCGGTGACGTTCGCGCTCGCCACCGTGCTCATCGCCGGCGTCAACCTGTACGCGCTCGCGCTCGTCCTGAAGCTGCTTCTCGGCTGGCCGATCATCGTCGGCATCGTCGTCGCCGGGGCGATCGTCATGACCTACATCACCCTCGGCGGGCTGTCCTCGGCGATCTACAACGAGGTGCTGCAGTTCTTCGTGATCATCGCGGCGCTCTTGCCGCTGGTGATCATCGGCCTGAACGACGTCGGCGGCTGGAGCGGCCTCACCGACCAGATCAAGGAGTCCAAGATCGGCGAGGCGGGCCTGCACGCCCTGGAGGGCACGCAGCCCGGGGACGTGACCAACCCGATCGGATCGAGCTGGATCGGGCTCGTCTTCGGGCTCGGCTTCGTGCTGTCGTTCGGCTACTGGACCACGAACTTCGCGGAGGTCCAGCGCGCGCTCTCCGCACGCGATCTCTCCGCGGCGCAGCGCACACCGCTCATCGGCGCGTTCCCGAAGCTCCTGCTGCCGTTCGTCATGGTCCTGCCGGGCCTCATCGCCCTCGCGGTGATCCCCGGGCTCGGGGGCGGCGAGGAGAACCTCGAGTACAACAACGCCATCCCGCTGCTCATGAACGAGTACCTGCCAAACGGCATGCTCGGGGTGGCGATCACCGGCCTCATGGCGTCCTTCATGGCCGGCGTCGCGGCGAACGTGTCGGCGTTCAACACCGTCGTCACGACGGACATCATGGAGCCCTACCTGCGCCGCGGGGAGAGCGACGACTGGTACGTGCAGTTCGGCCGCATCGCGACGATCGCCGGCATCGTCGTCGCGATGGGCACGGCGCTCATCGCGTCGACGTACGACAACCTCATGAACTACGTCCAGGCGCTGTTCTCGATATTCAACGCCCCGCTGTTCGCGACGTTCATCATCGGGATGTTCTGGCGGCGGATGACGCCGTGGGCCGGGTTCTGGGGGCTCGTCGCGGGCACGATCGCCGCCGCGATCACGTGGATCGGCTACAAGGCCGGGTGGTTCTCCTTCGGGTCGGATCTCGACGAGTCCATGTGGGGGGCGGGCCTGGCGTTCGTGGCGGACGCGATCGTCACCGTCGCCGTCACCCTCATGACCCGGCCGAAGCCGACCGAGGAGCTCCAGGGGCTCGTCTACGGCATGGCGAACGTCGACGAGGCGGCGCTGCGCCGCCACGCCTGGTGGGAGTCCCCGAAGCTGCTGGGCTTCACCGTGCTCGCGCTGGGCGCGATCCTGACCATCATCTTCTTCTGACGCGATGACCGATCAGCACACCCAAACCGACAGCCGCGAGACGCAGGCGGCCAATCTGTTCGACCTACGCCGGATCATCGGCGGCCTCTTCACCGCGCTCGGCCTCCTCCTGACGATCATGGGGCTCTTCGCGAGCGACGCGGAGATCGACAAGGCCGCGGGCGTGAACATCAACCTCTGGGGAGGGCTCGGGATGCTCGTCCTCGGCCTGGTGTTCGTGGTCTGGGCGCTGCTACGGCCGCTGAGCGAGCAGATCGGCTTCGCCGAAGAGGGCGACGTCACTCGGAGCTGAGCGCGACCGGCTGGCGGCGAAGGACGACCTTGGTCGTCCGCGCCGCGTAGGCCCGCGGGGCGTCGTCCCAGTCGGCGGTGAGCGAGGTGACGCGCTCGGCGGGGAAGCCGGTGCGCGCGACGAAGGCCAGGAGGTCGGGGAGCACCGCGCGCGCGTGGGAGACGCCGATGCGCAACGTCGCGTCGGTGGCGTACATGCGCATGAGCGGCAGGCGCGTTCCCGAGGCGAGGTAGTAGCCGACGCCGGTGCAGATCCCGCCGGGACGCAGCGCGCGGAGCGCGCGGCGGAGGGACGACGCGCGTGAGCGGGCCTCCACGACGACGTCGTAGGTGCCGCCGCGAGCGTGGCGCGCGCTGGTCCGCGCGCCGAACGCCTCGGCCACCGCTCGCCTGTCCGCGTCCTCGTCGACGTAGTCGACGCGCGACGCGCCGTGCGCGACCGCCAATCCGGCCGCGTAGAGGCCGATGCTCTTCGCGCCGCCGCCGATGACCAGCACCGATCCGCCGGGCCGCTGCTCGAGGGGCGCGACGACGCTGCGCCAGGCGTCGGCGAGGTTGTCGCCCGCGGCGGCGACGCGCTCGGCCGGGATGTCCGGCGGCACCGGGACGAGCATGTGGTCGGCGTAGGGGACGCGCAGCTCGTCGCAGATCACCCCGCCCCACGGCCCGCTGGCCGGCCCGAACCCGAACGCGGCGAGCGTGCTCGTGGCCGTCGTGGCGCACTTCGACGTCAGCCCCTGCCGGCACGGCGCGCACGAGCCGCACGAGACGGCCCACGGGACGACGACCGTCTGTCCGACCTGGACGCCGGTCACCCCTGGCCCGACGGCGAGCACCTCCGCGACGCATTCGTGGCCGATCGCGAACGGCCCCTTGAACGGCACCCTGCCGCAGATGCACGCGACGACCGGGTCGATCGCCCGGACGGCGATCCCCAGCTGCAGCGCGCGCGAGACGGGCCGGTGGATCGGCAGCGCGTCGCCGTCGCACCGGCCGGCGAGGAACGGGCGGACGATGGCGTCGCGCGGATCGGTCAGCGTCGGCGGCTCGCGCCCGGCCCACGCGAGCTTGCCGGCGCGCTGGAGCTGCAGCTCGCGCATTGGTGCGCGCAGACCATACGCGTTGCAGCTGAGCATCGGATGTCGCGACGAGTACTGGCACGAGTCGACGAAGCCTCGGCGCGGCATGACTTCACCTGGACGAGCGCCGACCTCAGCACACCGCGCATCGACCTCGAGGACAAGGAAGCGCTGCACCGCGTGCTGGACGAGGGCGAGTGAGCGCGACCGTCGACGCCAATGTCCTCGTCTACGCCTCGAAAGAGGCAGACCCCCTCCACGCCCCGGCGCGGGACCTCCTGGGGCGACTCGCCGCCGGTCCGGACCTCGTCTACCTCTTCTGGCCCGCGCTCGTGGGCTACCTGCGCATCGTGACCCACGCGGCCGTTCTGCCAAGGCCACTGGCTCCCGAGATCGCAGCGCGCAACATCACCGGGCTGCTCGCTCTCCCGCACGTGCGGACACCGGGGGAGGGAGACGGCTTCTGGGCACTCTTTCGAACCACCGCCGGCGAGCACATCCGAGGCAACGCCGTCGCGGACGCTCATCTGGCGACGCTCATGCGACAACACGGCGTGAGCACGATCTACACCCGTGACCGCGACTTCCGCCGCTTCGACGGCATCCGGGTGGTGGACCCGTTCGCCTAGCCGACGGGGTCGATCGGCGTGCACACACCGGCCCGCGCCTCGATGGTCGCGGCGATCCTGTCGAGACAGCTCTGAACGGCCTCGCGCGACGAGACCTGACCCGTGGCGATGGCGTGCGCGAGGCGGGTGGCGGGCCATCGCCAGAGCTCCGCGGATCCTGGGTCGGCCGACACCGAGGTCGGAGCGTGTCATGTCTCCGAGCGCACGGACCAGCTCGGTGAGCGGCCGCGGATCAGCCCGCACCTCGCGCCGGGGATGGAGCAGTGGCTGCACCAGCTCGCGCGCGGCGGCGGGATCGACACGCGCCCGCGATCGTCGCCGCTTCTACTCCTGGCCGGGGATCGCCTGCGTGTCGCTCGACGGCGCTGGGCGTCTTCGGCGCGGGCGGATCGCGCTCCGCGCTGGAGCGGGTGTAGATCTCAGCTCCCGAACCACGCCGCGAGGCGCTCGGTCTCGAAGGCGCGCTTCTCCCGTGCGTGTTCCGCGGAACCCTCGACCACGCGCACGTCCGGCTCGCCCTCCGCGAAGAAGTCGCCCTCGATGAGCGCCGCCTCGCCGCTGCCCATCTCCAGGAAGCACATCCCGTGACCGTCGAAGGGCGGCGGTGGCTCGCCACCCGACAGCTCGGCGGCGATCGCCGCGGCCACCCGCAGCCCCTGGCGCTCCGCGATGACGCCCGCCTTCGGGAGCGGGAGCCCGTTGGCGAGCTTGATCTGCGTGACGTCGCCGATGGCGAGCACGCCGGGATGGCGGGTGGTCAGCGTGCCGTGGTCGACCGCGATGAAGCCATTGGCGTCCGCCAGCCCGCTCTCGGCGACGACCGCTGGGACGCGGTGGGGCGGGACGCCGATGATGAGGTCGGCCTCGAGCTCTGAGTCCTCGAACACGACGCGCCCGGCCTCGAAGCGCTGCACCCTGCGGCCGGCCTCGGCGCGAATCCCACGCGCCGCCAGCCGCCCGGCGAGGTAGTCGGAGCCGGCCTTCCCGGCGTTCGGCAGCAGGATGGGCTGGAAGGTGGTGACGACGACCTCGGCGCGCTCGCGCAGAGCCTCCTCCAGCAGCATCGCGCACTCGTACGGCGCCGGCGGGCACTTGTAGGGCGCACCCGCGACCACGATGGCGATGCGCCCGCCGCCGAACGCCTCCACGGCCTCGCGCAGCTGGGCCACCTCCTGGCGGTCCCACGCGTTGTGCGCGTGCTCGGTCATGCCCGGCACGAGGTCGGGCCGCGGCTCGGCGCCCAGGGCGACGACGAGGTGATCGCCATCCACCGAGCCGTCCGACGTCACCACCGATCGATGCTCGGGGTCGATCGCCGTGACCTCCTGGCATCTGAAGCCCCCGAGCGCGTCCCGGGAGCGGGTGCCCTCCGCGATCGTGCCGAGCCCGGCCACCTCCCAGAGCTTGCGCAGTCCCATGGAGAACTGCTCGGAGCGGTCGATCAGGACGATCTCGTGCTCCGGGCCCAGGAGCCCGCGCAGCTCCCGCGCCACGGCGATGCCGCCGAACCCGGCCCCGAGGATGACCGTCCTCGTCACACGGCGACCCTACCGCCGGGCCAGACCTCACCGCCGTCGAGGAGCGCGCCGGCCAGGCGCATGCCGAGGACGGGCGCGAACTTGAACAGGTTGCCGCCGGCGAACGCGGCGACCGGGCCGTCCTGCGTCAGGGCGAACGCGTCCTCCACACGGCCGTCGAGGCGCGTCGTGAGGCGCAGCACCTCGCCGACCGGCTCGGGGTCGAGGCCTGCGAACGCCGAGCGCACGTACGCGACGATGCGCCGGCGGGCGTCGCTGAGGTCCGCGTCGGGCGCGACCGCCTCCGTCTCCGGCGCGCCCTCCGGGTAGGCGTCGGGCTCGGTGATCCCGACGCCGTACGTCTCGCCGTCGGTCGGCATGCCGTAGGCGAGTTCGCCGTGGCGCCCGCTGCGGTCGCTCCAAGACGGCAGCGTCGCGCCGATGCCCGTCCGCCGCCGGAACGTGAGGCGCAGATGCGCGCGGCGGCGCTGGACGACCTGCAGGCCCGCGGTCGCCGCGAGGCGGTCGGTCCCGGGCCCAGCGCAGATCAGGCAGTGCGCGCACGCGTGCGCGCCCTCGGAGGTCCGCAGCGCGGCAGACGCGCCATCGGCGTCGACGCGCTCGACCCGGGCGTAACGCACCGCCGGTGCGACCCAGCGCGCGAGCGCCGCGATCGTCGCGTCCGCGCGCACCACGCCGCCGAGCGGATCGAACAGCACCGGGCCGTCGGGCCGTGTCATGACCGGCATCCGGGCGACCGCGTCGTCGGGCTCGAGCTCGGTCGCGGGAATCCCGGCGTCGTGGAGGAACGCGAGATCGGCCTGGCGGTCGCCGCCCAGGCGCAGCCAGCCGTCGTTCGCCAGCAATGGCTCGCCGGCGCGCTGCGACCAGGCGTCCCACGCCGTGCGCGCCTCGATCGCCAGCGCGGCGAGCTCGGGCGTCGCGAGGAAGTGGCGGAAGATGCGCCCCGGGCCGGCGGACTGCCCCTGGCCGGGCTCGGCCTGGTCCAGGCACACCACGTCGACGCCGCGCTCGCGCAGCGCGTGCGTCACCGACAGGCCGACGATCCCCGCTCCGACAATGGCGATCTCGCTGCTGGTGTCGGCCATTTCCTGACCGTACCCAAGCTGGCGCGCCCGAATCATTACATCGATCACGCGTCCACGACCCTGACGCGAAGTCGAAACACGTCGATGCCTGCAATCTTCAGGTTTTTCGCAATTCCAACCTAATTCCAACCTAAGGAGGGGGGCGAACCCGCCGACACCGGAACCTCGAGTGGTCAGGAACGGCCAAGTGGGATTCGGAGAACAGCACGGATGCTGAGTCAGCAGAAGCGCCGCAACGGAGTGGCGTCAACACAGGCGGAGGAGCTCGTCCTCGCCACCATCGCGCAGCACGCTGATGCGCTGCTGCGTACGGCCCGACGGCACTCGTTGTGCGCCGACGACGCCAGTGACGCCTACCAGCGCGGCTTGGAGATCTTCCTCCGCAACGCGAGCCGCGTCGATGCCGCCCGGGCGGCGTCATGGCTGCACAAGGTCATCAAGCACGAGGCGATGGCCGTGCGCCGATCGCGGCAGAAGCTGGTTGGCGTCGAGGAGTTCGACGGCGACGCGCTGGAGGCCATCGAGGTGTCGGGGCCGGAGGATCGGATGGTGGCGTTCGAGGACGTCACCCGTGCCGCCGAGGCGATCCAGAGCTTGAAGCCGCAGGAGATCCGGGCCCTTTGGCTTCGGATGGAGGGCCGCACGTACAAGGAGATCGCCGAGGATCTCGGGTGGACCTACACGAAGGTCAACCGCTGCGTGACGGAGGGGCGGCGCGCCTTCCTCGCCCGCTACGCGGGGATCGAGTCCGGCGAGGAGTGCCGGCGCTACGAGGGCGCCATCTCCGCCTTCGTGGACGGGGAGCTCAAGAGCGGCGAGATGAGCGCGCTGCGCCGGCACCTCCGCGGTTGCGGCGGCTGCCGAGCCACCATGCGCAGCCTCCGCGCCGGCGATCGCTCGCTCCAGCTGGTGTTCCCGGTCGCGTTGGCGGTTGACGGTCTCGACGGCGGATCATCCGTGCTCGGCGTCTTCGTCCGCGGCTACGAGACGCTCGTCCACCATGTCCAGGAGCGCGCGGTCTCCATCGCCGCCAAGGCCCAGCTTGCGGTGGACGCGAGTGGGGCGGCGAAAGTCGTCGCCGTGGCCGGTGCGGCCGCCGCCGTCGCCGGTGGCGGAGCTGCGACGGTCGATCGTGTCGCCGCGGCGGAGCGAACGCCCGAGCGTCCAACGCGTGCCCATGTGGAGCGGGCCCACGCCGCCGTCGCGTCTGCTCCCACCGTCGCGACGACCAGCGCAACTGCGCATGCGGCGGCCGCCCCGGTCGTCGTGCGTGCCGCTCAGCCGCGCCGGACGGCTCCCGCGCAGCGGACGACGACCGAGTTCGCAGTCGAGCGAACGGTCGAGCCAGCGCCTTCAACCACATCGACGACGAGGAAGCCGGAAGGTCGCGCATCCCGCGCGACCGGAGGCGAGTTCGACCTCGAGCCGTGACTCGGTGAGCCACGACGGCTCACCTCACCACCAGCACTCACCAAAACAAGGACGTTCCATGAACACGCCATTCGGCCTGCGCCCGCAGGTCTCCATGCTCGCTGCCCTGACCCTGGCTGTTGCCGGGCTGCTCGCCGGTCCGGTGAAGGCTCATGCCGGGACGTACCAGATGTATGCCTGTGACGTTCCCGGCATCAACCTGCCGACGCCGAGCGCCGGTGCGTGGACACCCTTCAACGGCGCACCCGATGTCACGATCTCGCAGACCTGCTCGGCCCAGAGCGGGCGAGGCGGCGCGTACTCGTTCGGCCTCAACGGGCCCAACGGCGTGCTGTTGCAGTCCAGGGAGGCCGGGCTGGAGCTGCAGGTTCCGTCCAGCGGTCCGCAGTCGGCGATCTCCATCGATCGCGTCGTCGACTGGTCGACGACGCAGCTCACGCCGAGCGCGGCCGGCGAGGCGCCGGCGTACGGGCTGAACCTCGCCTCACCCATCGCGCAGTCCCCGGGCGGCGACGCATCGGGCTTCGACGGGGTCGGGTCGAGCGGCGCGGGCCACGACAGCGGCGCGCTCGCAGCGGGCACGACGCAGCATCGGCTCGGCGTGTTCTGCGTGTACGTCGGGGTCAGTGCCGGCCAGTGCAAGCTGCCGTCGCCGTTCCTACGGATTCGCGGGATCCGGACGACGCTGCGCGAGAGCGTCGCGCCGAGCGCATCCATCGACGGCGGGACCCTGACGCTCGGCGGGCCGCGTACGGGCACCAAGACGCTCAGCTTCAGTGCTGCCGATGGCGAGTCGGGCGTCGAGCGCGTGGAGGTCCTGCTCGACGGCATCGTCGTGGCCTCGGACATCCTCACCCGCGACCTGACGCGCCCCGTCGCACAGCAGACCGGCGATTGCCAGTACACGGGTCTGCGCGCGTGCCCGGCGAGTCGGACCGGAACGCTCAACGTCAACACGGCGAGCGTCCCCGATGGTGCCTACGGACTGGAGCTGCGCGTGACCGACGCCGCCGGCAACACGCGGACGACGACGTACGGCGCACCGGTCGTGATCGACAACGTCCCGGACACGGTCGTCCTCCCGCCGGTACAGAACGCGGTCGGTGGCGCGACGAAGACCAGCCCGTCCGCAGCGCCGGACAACGGCGACGGCGCGTCCGCCAACGCGAAGCTCCTGGCCACGTTCACGGCCAGCCGCCGCGGCGTGGTGACGAGCCGCTACGGCCGCAAGGTGCTCATCACGGGCAAGCTGACCTCGCCCGACGGAAAGCCGATCGCCGGGGCCAAGCTCCACGTGCTGCATCAGGACAAGACGGTCGGCGCTCCGATGGTGGCGGTCGGCGAGGTCGTCACGGACGAGCAGGGGACGTTCCGTCACGTCACGACGGCGCAGCGGTCGCGAACGATCCGCTTCGGCTACCGGGCGCGGCTGGCCGATACGGCGTTCGCCGACACCACGGACATCTCGCTGTCGGTGATCGCCAGCGTCGGCCTCGCCACGGACCGGCGGAACCTGCGCAACGGTCAGACGGTGGTGTTCCGCGGAACCGTCGCGGGCGCTCCGCGCGATTCCCGCAAGGTCGTCGAGCTGCAGGTCCGGAAGGGCAAGGGCTGGATGACGTTCAAGTCGACGCGGCTTCGCGACGGCCGCTTCCGCGAGACCTACCGGTTCACGCGGACGGTGCGGACGACGAAGTACGTCTTTCGCGCGCGCGTGCGCGCGGAGTCGGGCTTCCCGTTCAACACCGGCCAGTCCCGCCAGGTCGGCGTGACCGTCCGCGGCTGATCGGCGGTGAACGTGTCACCAGTCAGGGGTATCGTCTCTGCCGTCCTGGCGGTCCTCGCCTCCGTCGCGTGCGCGCCCAGCGCGTTCGCGATGGAGGCGGACACGCCGCAGGCCGTGGCCGCGAACGCCACCTTCCTGGCCTACGCGCCGCCGCCGCCGACGCCGGTGAAGGTGTGCGTGGTCGACACCGGCGTCGATCTGACGACGGACGCCGCGCCGGCGGTGATCGAGCGATACAGCGTGTTCGGCGGGACCACCGACGACGTCGGAGGGAGCGGGCTGTCGAAGCACGGGACGCTGGTCGCGGGCGTCATCGCGAGCCAGCTCGATGGGCGCGACAGCGTGGGGATCTGGCCGCAGGCGCGGATTGTGTCGGTGCGGGTGTTTGCGGGGGGTGGGGGAGGGACGAGCACCTACGCGATGGTCCTCGCACTCGACCTTTGCAGAGAGCGAGGTGCGAAGGTCATCAACCTCTCGATGTCTGGGTTGGATCAGGCGACCGGCGATGAGCTCGGATCACGATCAGGGCACGAGCGCGGATCGCCGGCCGCACCCGCACGGTCACACGCCGGGCTGCCATCCAAGACGGCCGCTACCGCGTGCGCCTCAGGCTCCCGCCGGGTCGGTGGCGCAGCGCCACGATCACCGTCCGCTATCCGGGCGACGCCACACATCTCGCCGCCCGAATCACCCGCGTGGCACGAGCCGGATAGCTCAACGCGGGACGTGGGACCTCTGGTGGACGGATACGAACCATCAGAGGTCCCACGTCTCCGCGCGCACTCCAGACCGCCAGCGCCGGAACGTTCAGATCGCCTCAAGTTGCGGCCAGGCGCCCCCGCGAACCCTCAAGCGTCCTGGACGACTGCTCGATCCAACACCCGTGGGCTGGCTCCGCAAGAACCCCTTCCTTCCCATCGTCGCGCTCCTCGCGGTCGCGACGATCGTCGTCACGCAGCTGTCGACGTCGCGCGCCGTCGGCAACTACGAGGCGCAGGCGTCGCTCGCCGACGTCCGCAGCCAGCTGAGTGAGTTGCAGACCCTCCCGTGGGTGTGGGCCATCGCGCCGAACGCGCCCGCGTCGTCGGCAGAAGCAGCCGCCCGCATCGCCAAGCTCAACCGTCTCCTGCACAGGCGCTTCCTCCAGGTCAGGGCTGCGCGATCCGGCGTCGACTTCGAGACGCTGCACCGGAGCATCGACGCGAACGTCGAGGCGACGGAGCAGGCGGCGAACTTCACGACGGGCACCGCGTTCAAGGGACTCGTCGCCGAGGGCATGGCCGGCGCCTCCGCGAGCGACCTCACGCAGGTCGCCATGCTCCCCGTCCTCGCGAAGAACCAGAACGACACCTACGACGAGGCCACCCGGGCCCTCAGGCGCGCGCAGGATGCCTACACGGCGAACGCGCAGCGCAGGTCGCACCAGGCCAACCTCGTCTCGGCCGGCGCGATCCTCCTGCTGCTCGGCGCCTTCGCCTGGTTCTACTGCCGCTCGGTCGCCGCCCGCCGCAAGGCGGAGGAGCTTGCCGAGGAGGTCAAGGCGCTGCTCGCGGACAGCCGCGAGGAGGCGCTCACCGATCACCTCACCGGCCTGCCCAACCGCCGGGCGCTGGTCGCCCACCTCGGGCGATCGCTGGCGGCGAACGACGAGGTCCTGCTCGCGCTCTTCGATCTGGACGGCTTCAAGTCCGTCAACGACACCCTCGGGCACCCGGCCGGCGATGCGCTGCTGCGCCGTCGCGCGGAGCAGCTGGCGAAGGTGCTCGCCAACCGCGGGACGGCCTACCGCCTCGGCGGCGACGAGTTCTGCGTGGTCGCGCCCGCGGGGGACGACGCGGTGGTCGAGGAGGCCCGCACCGCCCTGACCGAGGACGGGCCCGGCTACGAGGTCGGGGCGTCGGTGGGCGTCGCCGTGCTGCCGCAGGACGGCCCGACGGTCGGCGCGGCGCTCCGCGTCGCCGATGAGCGCCTCTACGAGGACAAGCGCCGGCGCCGCCAGCCGCGGCTGTACCGCCGCGCCGCCTAGGTGTCCTGCCCTGGGAGGTTGGGAGCGCGGCTGACGGGTGGCCGGTTGCCGATCTCGGAGTGGGGTCTGCCGCGGTTGTAGTGCTCGGTCCGGTGTGGCAACGCGGCCGCTCGGGCGTCGCTCGAGCGGTAGCGCTGCCCGTAGGCCCATTCGCGCGCCAGGGTCTGCTGGTAGCGCTCAATCTTCCCGTTGCGCTTGGGAGTGCGCGG
>Ga0081539_10001662_pt1 | contig 36045 bp, 35 predicted proteins | sample TabmetS4T2R2_FD_71023 | JGI IMG/M metagenome (GOLD analysis project Ga0081539, IMG submission 71023) | Tabebuia heterophylla rhizosphere microbial communities from the University of Puerto Rico - S4T2R2 | ecosystem: Host-associated > Plants > Roots > Rhizosphere ... | reverse complement strand
TTTTGTGTCTCGTGTTCTCGCGCTGTTATGGCGGGTCCGCTCCGCGCCACCCGGCCTACACTGGCCGGGTGGCGCGCGGTCATCCCGCGAAAAATGTCCGCATCATATAACGTCGGGACGTGCCCCCTTTCAACAGGCGATATGATTCCGCGCATGCGGTCACCCGCTCTGCCGTCAGCAGGATCAGTGGGCATTGTCGAGACGCAGCACCTCGAGTTGCCGGGACGGCTCCAGCTCGACTGCGGAAGGGAACTGCATCCCGTCCGCATCGCCTACGAGACGTACGGCACGCTGTCTCCGGCGCGCGACAACGTCATTCTGGTGTGCCATGCGCTGAGCGGCGACGCGCATGCCGCCGGGATCGCGAAGACGCCGCCCGTGGAGAGCACGCGCGACGGCTTCGCGGCGGAAGACCGCGACCGCACGACCGTGAAGGGGCTCGGCTGGTGGGACGGGATGATCGGGCCCGGCAAAGCGTTCGACACCGATCGGTTCTTCGTCGTGTCGACGAATCTGCTTGGCGGCTGTCGGGGGACGACCGGACCGACGTCCACGAACCCGGAAACAGGCAGACCGTACGGGTCCGACTTCCCGGTGATTACCGTGGCCGACATGGTGCGGACCGAGCGCGCCTTCCTCGACGTGCTCGGCATCGAGCGGCTCGCGGCGATTGCTGGCGGATCGCTCGGCGGGATGCAGGCGCTCGAGTGGTCGATTCTGTATCCCGATCAGGTCGACACGATCGTGGTGATCGCCAGCACGCACGCCCTCCAGCCGCAGGGAGTCGCGTGGAACGCCATCGCGCGCAGCGCCATCATGTCCGACCCGGCGTGGCAGGGCGGGCATTACTACGGCACGGGCCGCCAACCCGACGCGGGGATGGGCGTGGCGCGCATGGTCGGCCACATGACGTATCTGTCGGCGCAGTCAGTGGGTCAGAAGTTCGGACGCCGGCTGCAGTCGTCTGCCGACGTGCGATATACGTTCCGCGAGCCGGAGTTCGAAATCGAAAGCTATCTGCGCCACCAGGCCGATTCGTTCGTGAAACGCTTCGACGCCAACACGTATCTCTATACGTCGCGGGCGCTGACCTACTTCGATCTCGCTCGACAGTACGGCAACGGCGAGCTTGCCGCTGCGCTTGACCCGGTGCGCGCGCGCACGCTGCTCATCGCGTTCAGCTCGGACTGGCTCTATCCGCCTTCCGGATCCGAGGAGCTGGCGACGGCCCTGCGGGCGCTCGGCAAGGACGTGGAGCTGCACGTGATCGAGGCACCGTACGGCCACGACTGCTTCCTGCTCGAGGAGGCGCGCCAGACACCGATCATTCAGAAGTTCCTCGCCTCGCGCCCGAGCGCGATGGGCGTGTGAGGAACAGGAGACCGCTCGATGGATGGTTCCCGCCGCACGGAAACGACTCGTGAGTTCGGGTTCGAGACTCGTCAGGTGCACGCCGGCCAGCGCCCCGACCCCAACACGGGCGCGCGTGCCGTGCCGATCTTTCAGACGACCAGTTACGTCTTCGAGGATCCAGAGTCGGCCGCGGCGTATTTCAATCTGCAGGAGTACGGGAACACCTACTCGCGCATCATGAACCCGACGGTCGCCGTCTTCGAAGAGCGCATCGCCAACCTCGAAGGCGGCTGCGGAGCCGTGGCGTTCGCCAGTGGCATTGCCGCGCAAGCCGCCGCGCTCTTCACGCTGCTCCAGCCCGGCGATCACGTCGTCTCCTCGTCTGCTCTGTACGGCGGCACCGTCAACCAGTTCAAGCACATGCTGCGCAAGATGCAGGTGGAGCTGACCTGGGTGAGCCCCGACGATCCCGATGCCTGGCGCCGCGCGATCCGCGCCAATACGAAGGCGTTCTACGGCGAGACGATCGGCAACCCCGGCGGCAACGTGCTCGACATCCAGACGCTCGCCGCGATCGCGCACGCGCACGACATCCCGCTGATCGTCGACAACACGTTCGCGACGCCGTACCTCTGTCGACCGATCGAGTGGGGCGCCGACATCATCATCCACTCGGCGACCAAGTTCATCGGCGGTCACGGCACGAGCATCGGTGGCGTCGTCGTCGAGGCCGGCACGTTCAACTGGTCGAACGGGCGATTCGCGGTCGTCGCCGAGCCGTCGCCGGCGTATCACGGGCTCCAGTTTCACGAAACGTTCGGCACTTACGGCTACCTGATGAAGCTGCGCGCGGAAACGCTGCGCGATCTCGGCGCGGCGATGAGTCCGTTCAATGCCTTTCTGTTCCTGCAGGGCCTGGAAACGCTGTCGCTGCGGATGGCGAGGCATGTCGACAACAGCATGGCCGTCGCTCGGTTCCTCGAATCGCACGAGCTCGTTTCGAACGTCACCCATCCCGGCCTGGCGTCGAGTCGCTACCGGCCGCTGGTCGAGAAGTACCTTCCGCGTGGCGCCGGGGCGGTCTTCTCATTCGACTGTCGCGGCGGACGCGCCGCCGGCCAGGATTTCATCCGCGGCGTCACGCTGTGGTCGCACCTGGCGAACGTCGGCGATTCGAAGAGCCTGATCATTCATCCCGCGAGCACCACGCATCGGCAGCTGAATGACGATGAGCTCAGAGCCGCAGGCGTGAATCCGGGAACGATTCGGCTGTCGGTGGGCACCGAATCGGTCGACGACTTGATTTGGGATCTCGAGCAGGGATTCGCCAGCGTGGCCGCGGGTGCTGCGAGCTCGGTGGTGAGCGCATGACCACGGTGAACGCGCAGCCATTCGATCTGGCCAGGTATCAGGACGCGCTCGCCATCCAACGGGCACTCCACACCGCCAAGACAATCGCCGTCGTCGGCCTGTCACCCAACGAATTACGAGCCAGCCATTTTGTCGGTTACTACCTGCGACGCCACGGCTATCAGGTCATTCCAGTCAACCCGCGCGAGACGCAGGTGCTGGGTCAACCGAGCTTCAAGAGCCTGCTCGAGATCCCCGTCCCGGTAGACGTCGTCAATGTCTTCCGTGCGCCCGATGCGCTGCCGGGGATCGCGGAGGAGGCGGTGAAGATTCACGCCGGGACGCTGTGGTGCCAATTCGGGGTGATCAACGCCGAAGGCGCGCGCATCGCGGAGGCCGGCGGTCTCTCAGTCGTGATGGACCGCTGCATCAAAGTCGAGCACGCGCGCTACATCGGCCGGATGCACTGGCTCGGGTTCAACACCGGCCGGATCACTTCAGTACGCGGAGGTTTGCAGTAGTGCGGCGCGTTCGTACAGCCGGCGTTTGATTGTCTCGTCGCGCTTGCGCGTCCCCTTCGACGCGATTTCGATGACGAGCTCCGGGACGCCGCGCACGTGGATGCCGGTAAGAGCATCGTCGCGCTCATGTGACACATAGAGCAGGTCGGGCTCGACGACGTCGAAGTCCGTGAGGATGACGTCGAGTGGCGACACGGTCACGCGACGAACCAGCGCGATCACGTGAGGGTACTCCGGCGGACGGCAAGAATCGCGTACTCGAGAGAGCAGGGGCTCGTGAAAGCCGGCCGATCATGGTCCACGTTTCGTTTCGCGCTACCGCCGCCACGAACGCAGCACTACATACTCCGGAACATCGGTCTGCGTCTCGCGCGTGGCCCGCGCACGGCGTGCTCGTGGGAGTGGCCGCCGTGGTCTTGTCGGCGGGGTTCATCGCCACCGCCGCGCCTGAGGATCGGCTGATGTACAGCGTCTCCTACGCGCTCCGAATCGTCGGCGGACGCCGGAGGGATCGTGGCGAGCCGGTCCGTCCGTCGGACTGGGCATTAGGCTCGGTCCGGAAACGCGACGGGTTAGCAATCGGGCTTGCGCGTCACGGCGAAGGAAAGTCGTGCTCCACGTCCGCGGACCATAAAGGTCCGCGCCGCTTCTTGACACGACAGGGCCGCCTGAAAGCGGTCGTACGAAACGAAGCTCAGTGCCGAATCTGTGACGTGATGTCGTTCAGCTCGTAGACTTCGCAGTTGCCGCGCTCGCGCTGAAGGCCGGCATCCGGATTCGTGTTGCGCCGGACGACTCGCGTGGGAATCACCCACGGTTCCACCAGCACCTCGGGGTCTTCGACGGTCACGTCGTAGAGCAGCGCGTCGCCCTGGCGCGTGAACTTCTCGATGACACGCATCTGATCGGAGTGGAAGAAGCCGCCGCGCCCCAGCCACGTCGAATCGACGAACGAGATCGAATCGAGCACCAGCGAGTCACCCTCCCAGCGTCCCACCGTATATCCCAGGTACGTCGACTCGATGGCCCGCTGCGGATCGTGCTTGCGACCATCGGTGGGGATCACGCGATACTCGCCGTATCCGCCGCCGGCGTCCCCTCCCTGATACAGAAACGTGATGTCGCGCTCCGTCTGGTAGATGCGCCGGGGTGGGCCCTCTCGCGGAACGCCGAGCGGCTGGCAGGTCATGACCGGATCTTCCTTGTTGGTCCACATGTCGAGCCGCTGGACCTTGTCCCAGTGCTCCGGCTTGTACACAGGCCGACCCAGATTGCCGAATCGCGACGGCGAGTAGAGCTCGAAGTCGTACGTCTGATTCGCCTGGCGATTACAGTCGCTGTTCTGCGTCGGCGCGCAGCGGCGCCCGCCGCCCGTCATGTAGTTGCCAATCCAGTCCGAGTACGTCCAGTTGCCGGTCAGGTCAGGATGCATGCCCAACCGCGGCGTCGGCGCCGACTTGTCGACCTCGGGCTCGGTCTTGGCCATCACGCCACGCGGGAGCTGTCCCGTCACGCTGATGGCCGCCTTCACGCTGGCCGGCACGGGCGCAACGACATACACGTTGCCGGTCTCGGTTTCGGTCGTCGTCAGGTCGCGGACGACCGCGCCGTTGCGGCGCTCGACCATCCTGCCGGCGTAGAACACTTCGATCTTGTTCAGCGGGTTGTTCCAGTCTTGATAGTCGCCGTAGGTGAACTCCGACGTCGCCGAGCCTTGGGTGACCACAACGCGCTCGGTCATGTACTTCGCATCGAGTATGGCCCTTGCCGATGCGCCCGGAACGCCTGGCAGCGGGAACGTGACGACCGGCTTGCCCGCCTCCCACGACACGGCCGTCTGGCCGGCCTTGGCAATGCCGTCGGCGAAGAGCGTACCGGGATTGGCTCCCAGCCAGAATGTGTCGGTTGTCCCGGCGACGGCGGCCTTCGCGGCGGCCTGTGGACTGGCCCAGAACCGGATCAACCGCTCCTGCACCGTGCCCGGCTTCGGCGTCGCTTTTCCTTTCGTCGAACCGATCTCGGCACCTGGTGTGTCTTCATCCCACGCGTACAGCCCGCTGACCACTTCGATGTTCGAGTAGGTCTGACCGTTCGGCCGCGTGCAGGCGTATTGAATGCGCTGGCTGAAGCTCTGGTAGTTGGTGCTCGCGCGATATTTCGTCAGCGTGCACGGTTGCCCGTCGACCTGAATGGTGCCCTTGCCCTGATATTCGAGCGACGCCACCATGTCGCGCTCATCGTGCCCCTTCAACATGCCCATGTTCCGTTCCCAGTTGAAGAGCACGGCCTTCAGGTCCTTCGCATCCTTCGCGGGCGTGTACGGTTCCGGAACCCCGCGCGGGGCTTGCGCACTGGCGGTGATCGACGCGCCGATCGCGAGGACGACTGCGAGCGCGACCTGCATCCCACTCACTCTGTGCCGAACGTCCATCGCGTCCTCCCTCCTGCCTAGTCGTTGGCGCGGCTGCGAGTGCCTTCGCGAACGTGAATCCTACCAGTACACCCGCAGAGCCAGGGTAAGGTGATAGCGAACCGAGTTGAAGGAAGCCTACGCGTTCGAAATGGACGACAAGGGCAAGCCGCGGCCCGTCGCGCTGCGGAGTGTGTGAGCTACGATCACGTGCGAGGCTTCACCGGAGGAATCATGATTCGTCGTTCGTTGACCGCCGGCGCGATGTGTGTCGCGCTGACCGCTGTGCTCGTCGCCCAGAACAAAGCCGTTCCGCGTCCGCCCGCGCTGCCGCAGGGGCAGCAGCCGCCTGGAGAGAGCGCAGCCCCCGATGGCTACCAGCCGCTGCCGCAGTGGCTCGGTCAGACGCGTGCGCCGGTGCCGGCCAGGACCGAGTCGTTCACCGTCGAGACCTTTGCCGAAGGCGTGAACTTCAACGGCGCGGCATTTCAGTTCATGCCCGACGGTCGCATCCTCCTCGCGGAGAAGAACGGCCGCATCCGGTTCGTCAGCAAGGAGGGGAAGATCTCCGAGCCGCTCACGGGCATGCCGTCGGACATGTACACGATGGGCCAAAGCCTGTTCAATGTGTATCCAGACAAGGGCTTTGCCGCCAATCGCACGATCTACTTCGCCTACGCGGTGCTGCCTGCCGGCGCCGATCCCGTGAAGCAGCGGTCACCGGCGCACGTGCATGTGGCCAGCGCCCGGATCTCGATGGACGACAAGACCCTCGAAGGCGTGAAGGATTTGCTCGACGCCGAGGGCACCGGTGGACGCGTGATCCAAGCCGCCGACGGTACGCTGCTCGTCGAGACCACCGTGCCCGCCGGCCTCGGCATCCTGTCGTCGGACTGGATGCAGCCACAACAATTGGACAGCCTGATGGGCAAGGTGCTGCGCATCAACACCGACGGCTCGATCCCCAAGGACAATCCGTTCGTCGGCAAGGCCGGAGCGCGGGCGGAGATTTACGCGCTCGGCTTCCGCGATCCGCAGGGCATGGCGATCCATCCGCGGACGGGGAAACTGTGGACGAGCGAGCACGGCCCGCGCGGCGGCGACGAGATCAACGAGGTGGAGAAGGGAAAGAACTACGGGTTCCCGGTGATCGGCTACGGCCGCGACTACACCGGCAAGCCGGTCAATGGCGACAAGACGACGCAGACGGGGATGGAACAGCCGGTGTACTTCTGGACCCCGGACATCGCTCCAGCGGCCATCACCTTCTATTCCGGAAAGATGTTCCCGGCGTGGACCGGCAACCTGTTCGTGTCGGCGCTGGCAGGGAAACATCTCGTGCGCCTCGTGCTGGACGGCAATCGGGTTGCGGCCGAAGAACGCCTGCTGACGAATCTCGACGCGCGCATTCGTGGCGTCAACGAAGGACCTGACGGTTCGCTGTACGTCCTCGTCGATGGCGCGAACGGCAAGATCCTCCGGCTCATTCGCCGGCCCTGACCAGGTCCGGCCTACCAAATAGAGACTGAGAGCTCACCCCATGTTCAATCGAATCGCGATTTGCCTCCTCCTGACCCTCGCCTTTGTTCACGCGCCGGCACCGGCCCGCGCACAGCTGACCGCCGACGTTCCGGTCGTCTACGGACACCACCATGTCAACGCCACGAGCATCGACGAGCACAAGAAGTTCTGGGGCGACATCCTGGGCGGCACGCCGATCAAGTACGGCACGAACAACGTCGACATCATCAAGTTCCCGAACCTGCTGCTGTTCATGCGCGCGCAGAAACCGACCGCGTCCTCGAAAGGCAGCACGGTCGATCACTTCGGCTTTTCGGTTCCAAACCTTCAGCCGATTCTCGAGAAACTGAAAGCCGCCGGCTACCGCAACGCCACGGCGGCGGAGGCGCCTGCGGGCTCATCGGTGGTCGGCGACATTCGCGTGATGACCGGCGGTCCGATCAGCGGCATCGTCTACGTCTTCGGCCCGGACGAGGTGAAGGTGGAGCTGATGGAGATGAAGGCGCAGACGGCACCGATCCTGCCGAATCACATTCACTTCTTCAGCGACAAGAACGCCGAGATGCAGCAGTGGTATGCGAAGACGTTTGGCGCTATGCCCGGACGGCCGACACCTGATTTCGTGACCGCGAGTCTGCCGGGCACGGGTCTGAACTTTTCGCCCTCGGCGGCGCCCGCCGCGCCGACGTCGGGACGCGCGATCGATCACATCGGATTCGAGGTGAAGAACCTCGAGGCGTTTCTCAAACAGCTCGAGGCGCAAGGGATCAAGCCGACGGTGTCGCTACGGCAGGTGCCGGCCCTTGGTCTGTCGATTGCCTTCGTCACCGATCCGTGGGGCACCTACATCGAGCTGACGGAAGGACTCACGAAGATTCACTGACGCTCGCTGGTGGATGGATAGCTGGGTTGATGGGCAGCTGGGCAGTTGGGCTGATCGGCGATTGGCTTGATGCGGCGTTGGGTAGGCGAAAAATACCCATCTACTCATCTACCAAGCGACCCATCTACCTGGTAACGCCGCCGCGTCCACCGCGGAAGCTCGATTGCAGCAGGTGCGTCAGCGTGTGGACGTAGCGCAGCTTGCCGTTCTCGACGCGGAACAGGTGCGTGTCGGGAGCACCGCTGCCGCCGCCGGCACTCCCCGCGCCGAAGGTGCAGAACACCACGACCGATCCGATCGTCGGGTCGACGACGAAGCGACGGTTGGCGATGTTCACGCCACTGGGGACACCGACATCGCAACTGTCCATCGGCGAGCCGTTGCCGGTGTGCATGCCGCCTTCCGTCCGGTTGCACGGATAACCCCACGGCACGAGGTCTTTCTTCCCTTCGAGAAACGCGTCGAGGTAGGCGTTGGCGGCGGCGACCAGCGTGTCGCGTGTATCGCGCTTGTCGGCCGGGATGGTGTCCCACTTCTCCGTCGACGAATATTTCAGGTACGCTTCGGCGTTGAACAGCCAATAACCGGTCGTCGTCCAGAGGATTTCGACCTCGGCGATCATGGCGTGATTCACGCGCAAACGCGTGCCGAGCACGTACGGCTTCTCCTTGTCGGTCACGATCACCTCGGTAAACGTCTGGCACGTGCTCGGATCGAGCAGGCTGCGATGGTGATCGATCTTCAGCGGCGTCTTGATCAGGCCGGTCCCGATGTTGGCGACCGCGTGGTTCTCCATATAGCCCAGGCCTGTCGCCAGCGGCATCCCGGAGGTGTCGCCCTTGGTCTGCGCGGCGATGTAGAGATCGACCGCCCGCTGCAACCCTTCACGTGAGCACGACACCTGCGCGAAGCCGGTGCCGGGACCGAGCAGCAGCACGCTCGACACCACGACGGACAGCAGGCCAATGCGTTTCATCGAACCTCTCCCTCGAGAAGCGACACGGTCAATCGGGACGTCTCCCCGTGCAAGCGCGCGCCGTATAGGCCGGGCTTTGTCAGGCCCGGCGAATTCTATCCGAGGTTGGCGGCCTCGGCGGTTCCACCGGCGCGCGAGGGCAGACTGGCGCTACCATACCGGAATGCGCAGGCGGACCGTGGTTGCGGTGGCGGTGCTCGCCGTATTGGCGCTCGGTGCCGGCGCCGGCTACGCCCAGCGGATCTTCGCCGGCTTCTACGGCACCTCGCCTCCGCGATTCCCGAACGCGAACAGCTTCCAGGGCGCCTTCACTTTCTGCCGCGGGATGTTCGCCAGCAATCGTCGCGAGAAGCGCGGGTGGGACACCGATTACCCGGGCGCCGACATCAACTTCAGCATCCGCCTCGCCGAGCTCACACGAACGCGCGTGACCAAGCAGGTTACTGGCACGGACCCCGAGTACGTCACGGTCAGACTGACCGATCCCGACTTGTTCCAATGTCCGTTTCTCCTGTTCGAGGATGCGGGAACGATCTTCCTCAGCGAACAGGAGGTGTCCTCGTTCCGTGAGTACCTGCTGAAGGGCGGATTCGTGTTCGTGTCGGACTACTGGGGCCCGCAGGCCAGGGAGCAGTTCGATCGGGAGATCGGCCGCGTGCTGCCACGGGCGGAGTATCCGATTGTCGACGTTCCGCTCGATCATCCGCTGTGGCACACGCAGTTCGAGGTGAAAGAGGTGCCGCAGATGCCGTCGATTCAGGCGTGGCGACGCACGGGTGGGGCCACCGATCGCGGCGTCGACGACCCGGTCGACGCACGCGCCATCGCCGACTCACATGGACGCATCATGGTGATGATGATGCACAACACCGACATTCCGGACGGATGGGAGCGTGAAGGCGAGGACCCGCAGTACTTCTACCGCTTCTCGCCTGACGCCTATTCAGTCGGCATCAACGTCCTCATCTACGCGGCGACTCACTGACGAGGGCCGGAGCAAACACATGACTCATTCGTATGACTTCTTGCCGGTCGAGCCTGCCAGCTGGAAACGCGGACTCCTGCCGATCGCATCGTTGCTGATCGTCGTAGTCTTCGCGCCGTCGCTGCACGGTGCGGGCGCGGATCAGACGAGGTTCACGCGTATCGCCCCGCAGTTCATCGCCGCGCTGGGGGAACCCACGGCGACCTCCGGAAGCAATGCGCAGCTGTGGGGCCTGTGGCGCCTCGATCCCGGCCCGCGCGGAGTGCCGCTGACCCGGTACGAGCGCTTGAAGGAGGTCGGCGGGATCGCGCCGGCCCAGTGGAAGTTCGACAGCGCGGACTGGTGGCTCGAGGAACACGGCTTGATCATGGAGAAGCCGGTGTTCCCGCTCGCTCCAGGAAAATATCTGGTGACCGGCGACCGCGAAGTGAGCGCCGTGCTGACGATCCATCCGCCGGACAAGACCGGGAACCAGCGGTGGGAGCTCAGTGACCGCGCAACGCTCTATGACGTGACGCACCTGGCATGCCGCTCCGCGCGCTACACGCCAGCGGCAGGCCAGAAAGCGTGCTCGCCGGCCAATGCGCCGCGCTCCGCATTTCGCGTCGCGCCAGGGCAGCCGATGCCGCCGGTCGACGGCTGCAACAAGCAGGACTACCAGGTTCTCATCGTGTTGGGTATTGCTGCCGAGAACACCACCGCGAAGCGCTAGGGGACTAGACGAGGCTGCGCCCCCGGTTACCGCGGCGATGACGTGTTCTTCGGCGGCCACTCGGGCCAGACGTTGCCCGCTGTGGCCTCGATTGGAACCGGACCCACCAGCGAAAATCCCGGCACCACCCCCGCGCGCGGCGGCGGCGCCGGCATGTGGTCCGCAGCCGTCGTGCACCGCATCTCGTTCCACCCGACGTGGGCGGTGACGTGCTTGGCGAACGTCGGGATCTCACCGTCACCCCAGTCCTCGTGCAGGATGTTGAACGTCAGCGTGTCGCCCTCGATACGAAAGTCATCCAGCGCCGCCATCGTGTATGGGTTGTCACAGGTGCCGCACACCATGCCGCGCAATTTGTCGCCGACCTTCTTGACGATGAAGTACTGCTTCGGCGCGCCGACCCCGAATCCCAGCCACACGCCGATCAGATCCTTCTCCGTGAGCTTCGACTTCCACGGCCCCGGTTGAATGTAGGGCAGGCCATCGGCCCCGTCAGGATTGCGGCGAAGCGGGTTTCCTGGCACCGCCGGACGATCCTTCGGGAGGACCGACACCTTCGCCGGGATCGGGTCCGGACCGCGCGGATCCTTGATCAAGACGCGTTCGAAGCTGCGGCCGCCAGCCTTACCGCTCGTACCTGATACGACGAGGCGGCCCTGGTTGAACTTCGCGCTGGCCTTGTCCTTGTACGCCGTGCTTCCGTCGGCGTTCACATGCGTGACCTCGAAGCGGATGCCGTCGGGTCCAAACGTGCCGTCGACGAACGCCAGCGTGGTCGCGTCGGTGCAGTAGGTGCAATAGATCCCTCTGACGGTCGACCCGCGAATCGAGAATTCATAGGTGTGGGCTTCGCCGGCATCGGTTCGCCAGCCGCCGCGATAGTCGTCCGCGTTCTGGCCTGCCGCTGCGCGCGCCAACGCAAGTACCGCGACCATCATGACTACCTGCTTCATCGAGCGCCTCCGCGCACATGAACACTCATGTTCAGACCGGCGAATCCGGCTCCGCATCCTGCAAGTCGCGCTGAAGGCGCGCGAACAGCGCCGCCTTGTTCGTTTCAAAGTCACGCTCGAGCTGATCGAGCCGCGCGCGGAATGCTTCGGCAATCGCGTGTGCGATTGGAGTGGCATCGATTGCCGCCGACAGGGCGGCGTCCGCCTGCGCGATAGCTCGATCGCGTGCGGCCGACGCCGTCGCGACGCCAGCCTGTTGCGCCCCACGTGCCTTCTCGATCGCGGTGATAGCCGCCTCACGATTTGCGGCCACCGCTTTTTCGTGCTGGCGAAAGTTACGTTCGAGCGCCGTGCTATGCGCGCGTTCGGCCACACGGATTTCCTGCTGGCGTGTTGCTTCCGCTTCGCGCTTCACGTCTGGAGGCGGCACCAATCCGGCCGCTGCCAAGGCATCGTCTCGCTTCTGGTCGGCAGCCGTGATGGCGTCGGCGCGTGCGACGTCGGCGTCGTGGTCGCCATCCTTCCAGGCGTTGAGAGCAACGGTGTCGTCATCGAACTGCTGCTGCAGCGCCGCTGTTTCCGCGTCGGCGAGCGTCCTGGCGAGTGTCTCCTGCGTGCCCTGAAACGTGCGTTCCGCCTCCGCAACTGCGTTGCGATGCGTAACGAAGGCCGATTGCACCTCCGCCACGGTCTGCAGCGAGGCTTCTCGCTGCCGCATGACCTCGGCGTGATCGCGCCTGAAGGCGTCGTTCAAGATATTGAATTCGTCGTTGGCGCGTTGAATGATCTCCGACCGCCGTGGCATCTCACTCTCCTGGATCTGCGACACCCAGCGCTACTTGCCGCGGGAGCGTTGCATCCGGTCGTACGACTTCTCGTTCTCGAGGCAGAACTCGTCGATGAGATCGGTGTCGACCTCGAGGTTCTGCGTCAGGTTGACGGTGAACGGGCGCGTGTAGGTTTTGAGATCGTCGATCGTGATCTCGAGCTCGAGAGTCCCGTAGTTGGGTCGTCGGATGCGCTCGGTCATCTTCGCCGCGTCGCTCATCTGGCTGCCGCCGGTATCGATCCAGAGGCCGTCGCGGAAGCCGCCGGTTTCGACGACAAGCGTGTCGGCCTCCCAGCGTGCGGTGGAGTAGCCGTTCCACCCTGGCGTCGGGTCCTGAGGCAGCGGACGGCCGTCGATGAAGATCTGCCGGTACATCGCATTGACCTCGTAGAGCAGCACCAGCAGCTTCGGCGTGTGCACCGCTTTGGTCAGATGCGGCAGCGTCCAGGCCCGCGGCGGGTTGTCGGGCAGGCAGCGCACGTGCGGGTCGTCGCGGCTGTCGTCGGCCCGGCGCTCCTGCGCGAGCTTCGCCGCCCATGGCTGGTAGGGAAGTCCGCCGGGTAGATTGCGCCCGAGATTTCCTCCCAGCGGCGAGCCGCCGATTTCAGTGCCGCACTCGATGAACCGATTGAGCCCGGGTACACACCGGTTCGGGTTCGCGGCGTGCCAGATGCCGGAGAAGTCCGGCTTCCCGTCGGGCAGCCGTGGCGTGGGCGCCGTGAGATTCGGGCTGCCATCGGCATTCCTGGGCACGCCCTCGGTCGGGTACTTGAGCCATTGCGCGTAGCCCGGCGCCACGCCGATCATGACCGTCAGCATCGTCCAGAGCACACTCCGCATACCACCTCCGTCGAACGGCCCTGCGAACACACGCATACTACCGCGTCGTCTTCGCGGACCATAAAGGTCCGCGCCGCATGTCGCTCGCCTCGCGGACCATAAAGGTCCGCGCCGCATCCCGACGCTGTGTAAACTAACGCGTCGGTCCTTCCTGGGAGGCGTGTGATGCGGCGGACGTGGATCCTGTCGGCGATCGTGATGTTCGGTCTGACCGTCGCCGGCGTAGCGGCGCAGCGAGGCGCGGGACCGCGGATTCCGCCGACTGGTGCCATCGAGCACATCAAGGACAACCTGTACAAGATCCCCGGCGCCGGGGGGAACACCACGGTCTTCATCACCGCGCAGGGCGTCGTCCTGGTCGACACCAAGCTCGCGAACAACGGTGAAGCGATCCTGAAGCAGGTGCAGACCGTCACCGACAAGCCGGTGATCACGATCATCAACACGCACACGCACCCCGATCACAACGGCAGCAACGATTATTTCAAGACAGCGAGGCCGACGATCGAGGTGGTCACGCACGAGAATACAAAGAAGTGGGTCACCGCCAACACACGGTCCAATCCGGCGATGGTTCCCGACCGCACCTTTACCGACAAGATGACGCTCGGCAGCGGCAAGGACCGGATCGATCTCTATTACTTCGGCGCGGGTCACACCAACGGCGATGCGTTCGTCGTGTTTCCGTCGGTACGTGCCATGTGTATCGGTGACCTGATGGCGTGGAACATGGCGCCGCTCATCGACCCGGCGACCGGCGGCAGCGTCATCGCATTACCGGACACACTGGAGAAGGCGCTCAAAGGGATCAAGAACGTCGACCTGGTGATCGAGGGACACGGCAGCGTGAACACGTGGCAGGGCTTCCGCGCCTATACCGAATTCAGCCGGGCAGTGCTGACAGCGGCGAAAGCGGCGCTGGCGCGCAACGAGACACCGGATCAGGCGTTGGTCGAGCTCGGGAAGAATCCCAAATTCGCCGTGTTCATGAAGGAAGAACTGCTGAAGGACCTCGAGTACGGCGGCACACCCAAGTCGCGGGCGCTCATCAATCTGAACGTCGCGTTTCAGGAGCTGAAAGGGGAGCCGGTGACCACCAACTTCGGTCCTCCTCGCGGTGGCGCGCCGCCGACGGCTCCGGCTCCTGCTCCGACTCCAACACTGCCACCGCCACGGTAGCTCCGTCGATCTCGAAACCCGAATCTGTCGAGCGGTTGCGGGTCCGTCGCTGATTTGTCGCGTTAACCAGGTGCCGAACGAGCCTTGGGGGATCACCTGTGCGGACATCGACATTTCGGGCGTTCACGAGATCGCTGGCCATCGCGCGGATGGCTGAATCGCAAAGACTGTCCACAGCCGACGCGATTGCGCGATGGGAAGCGGTCACCACAGCCGGCGTGAGCCGGCGCCGGTTTCTGGCTGGGCTGGGCGCTGCCGTTGCCGCCGCGGCACCGCACCGGGCAGCGGCACAATCAAACGCTCGAATCGCGGTCGTCGGGGCAGGGCTGGCGGGGCTTTCGTGCGCCGATCGCCTGAGGGAGCGCGGCATTGCGGCTGACGTCTTCGAGGCGTCGACGCGCCCGGGTGGACGGTGCTCGTCGCTGCGCAATACGTTTCCCGGGCAGGTCGTCGAACGGGGCGGCGAGCTGATCGACAACCTGCACAAGACGATGATCGGGTACGCGCGGCGGTTCGGCCTCGCGCTGGAGGACTACGAAAAGCAGCCCGGTGACGTCTTCTACTACTTCGACGGCCGACCCTTTTCCGAGTCGGCGGTCGTCGACGAGTTTCGGACGTTCGTGGCGGCGATGCGCGACGACCTCCACACCCTGTCGAATGAACCGACCGCTGATGCGCACGGACCGGGCGACGTCGCGCTCGACAACACGTCGCTCGCCGAGTATCTCGCCACGCGCGGAGCTGGCCCGATCGCCGCGAAAGCCATCGAGGCCGCGTATCTGGCCGAATACGGTCTCGAGATTGGCGAGCAGTCGGCGCTGAACTTTCTGCTGTTCATCCACGCCGATCGACGGTCGCGATTCGTGCCCTTCGGTGTCTTCAGCGACGAGCGCTATCACGTCGTGCAAGGCAACGACGCCATTGCCCAAGGGCTCGCCAGCGATCTCCCTCGACCGGTTCGCTACGGTCACGCGCTGCGACGCGTCGCGCGAGCGTCAGACGGGCGCATCGACCTGACGTTCCTGGTCGAAGACGCCTCGGTCGCGGTCACGTACGACTACGTTGTCCTCACGTTGCCATTCAGCGTGCTGCGCGGCTTGGAGCTTGCCGACAATCTTCAGCTGCCCGTCTGGAAGCGCAAGGCGATCGACGAGCTTGGCTACGGGACGAACGCGAAGATGATGGTCGGATTCGACAGCCCGTTCTGGCGCGCACTCGGATCGAAGGGCGCTTCCTACTCGGATCTGCCGAATCACCAGACGACGTGGGAAACGAATCCGACGCGGGCGACGGCGACCCGCGCCGTTCTTACCGACTATTCCAGCGGTCAGCGTGGAGCGAGCCTCGATCCGCGCCAGCTCCAGACAGAAGTGCCGCTCTTCCTCGGGGATCTCGAAAGGGTCTTCACAGGCGCGCTCGCCCATGCGGCGCTCGACGCCGGTCAGTATCGCGCCCACCTCGAACACTGGCCGTCGAATCCATTGTCGAAGGGCTCCTACACCTGCTACAAGCCCGGGCAGTTCACGAGCATCGCGGGAAATGAGGGCCGGCGAGTCGGCAACCTGCTCTTCGCCGGCGAGCATACGAACTCCTTTTACGACTGGCAGGGATTCATGGAAGGCGCCTGTCTGTCGGGGCTCGATGCGGCCAACGCGCTGCTGGGAGACCTCAAGAAGCCGTAAAGCGCCGCAATGAGAGCGCCGAACGCACCGAACAGCCAGACGCTCGTGGACATGGAGCGTTCGCTCGCGATCACATAGTCAATTGCCAGTTCGCGCTGCGCGGCGTCGTGTCGTTGCGCCGTCACGCCAACTCGATCGCTCTCCGGCACCAGCGCGTTTGCCAGGTAGACGCTGACGTCCTGCCGATAGGCATTCCGGAAGAACACGCGGTGTGGTCCCTCCGACAGACGAGGAAGGGCGGCAGCGAACCGAAGCTGAATCATGCCTTCGCCGCGCTGCAGTGCAGCGACATCCGGAAACGTCGACCTCCCGGATTCGAGGTGAAGGGCTCGCCCATCGACCGTGAGGTCGATCGCGGCGAGCACGGACTGCATGTAGGCATGCTGTTCGTCCGCCGACAGCGACCCGTCACGATTGCGATCGATGTCGGAGACGATCGACGCGGCCACCGCGACGCCGGGCGTCAAGGTCAGCTCCAGGTCCAGACGATCCGGCTCGACGGCGATCCGCGCCGCCTGCAGGCACTCATCGAGGCGATGCGCCGACAGCGGCGAAGAGGCGACGAGTGCTGTCGCGACCGCGAGTGCCGCGCCCGTGCGGTTACCGGCGCGCAAACTTTGCTCCGTAGTCGTTGGTCGGATCGCGATAGATCGTGTGAATGTGATCGACGCCGCCCTGCGGCGCGTATTCGATCACCAGCGTCGGTCCCTGAATGCGGAAATACGCGGCGCTGCCGTTTGTGGTCGGGCCGCTCCACGCGAAATACGTGTCGCGCAGGTTCGCGCGGATCTCGGCCATCCGCGGCTCGGCAAACGCGTCGTTGGGAATGCCCGCCCATTCCTTCACGATGTCCATGAGGATTGCCTGCTGCGGCGGCGGCAGCGTCGACGCGCGAATGCCCTCCGGCTGAATGGTCCGGCCGTCCTGGCCCGCGCCAAGCACCAGATCGGCCACGCGGTAGGGAAGAATCGCCTGGTTGCGCGCGGTCGCATCCAAGGCGTTGATCAGCGCGAAGGCCTTGTCGTTCTCCTTCCCGAGCGGACGCACGGTACGGCCCTCGATCGTGTAGGTCGCCGGTTGCGCCGCCGGCAGGCTGGGCGCCATCGTCGCCTGACTTCCGGCGATCGTCAGATTGATCGCCAGATGATGACCGCCGAATTGCAACGTCCACGGTTCGGTGGCTGAAGGTGTTCCGACAAACGCCAGGTAGTACTCGTCTTCGCCGAACGCCGGGCCACCGCCGACGCGTCCGCCGCGACCACCGCCGCGGCCACCTGCAGTGCCTTTGAGCACTTCGTCGCCACGCATGATGTCGACGACCTTTTGGTAGCCCTCCTTGCTGAGTGCGACGGCGAGCAGATCCATCGCCGCGGCACGCTGTGCCGGGTTCAGATCGCCGAGGCGCAGCCCCTGGCGCTGAAACATCGGCGAGGGCAGATTCGACCAGCGCGTCTTCTGCGGGCCATCGAACGGAAACTGCACGCGCATCCTGCCTGCGGCATCGAGCGTCGCCACCAGCGCCTGCGCGGAGGCAACGATACGTGCGGTGGCGTTCGCCGGCGCGTTCGCCAGCGATGGCGGTGCGGCGGCGCGCTGGGCAAATGGCGTGGCGGCGACGATGACGAACAGTCCGGCGGCGACGATAACAACGAGTGTCATGCGTGAAGCCATGGGAGCATCCTACTCCGCGTGGAAACGACGAAGCGATGACAAGGTTGTGAAGAAAACGGTCCCGCGTTGATTCCGGCGGTCGGGCAGGGCGGCAATGCCGTGCCGCTGCAGACGTTCTCCGAGCTGCTCCAGGGGATTGGCCGCGACGGCTCGCGCGCTCACACGCTTCAACAGGCGTGTGTGCTGTGAGCGCCGTCGCTACGCCTCGCTGGTTGCGATCGACACACTCGGATCTTGGACACAAGAGCAAACCACGGAGTCACGGAGGCGCGGAGACGCAGGGAGTCGATCCATGCCCGCGCCTAGCGCGGCCCACCCGCGATCTTGCAACGGCTCGACGCCATGTTCCGGGCTCCGTGCTCCGTGCGTCACCGTGATCTTCGCGTCTCCGTGTTTCGTCGTGTGCTCCGAGTCCAGCGCGGAGAAGGCTGACCTACGTGGCGTTTGAACGCTCAAGCGTCGTTACCTCATGCGGACGTTCGTCACGGTACCTTCGCCGTTATCGGATACGATCCGCGCGCTGACGTAGCAGGTCCGCGCCGTCTCTCGGAGCGCTCGCATGCCCCTTCCGCCTCTCAACCCCGGTTCCGGGTCGGTCAACTTTCAGAACACCTCGTTTTCAATTGATGCGCTGGGACGTTTCGTCTGCAGCACGTGGGACGAGGCGACGCAGAATGGCGGCCCGCCATTCACCGCGATCGTCATCGGGGCGGGCATGTACGGTGCCTACTGCGCCGCGCGTCTGTTCCGCCACAAAACGACCGCCCGCGTGCTGGTGCTCGACGCCGGACGGTTCCTCGTCTCCGAACACGTCCAGAATCTGGCGAACATCGGCCTCAACGTGGACGTGGCGGGTCAGCGAAAGTTTCTGCCTGTCGCCAGCGGAGCAGCGGTGGTTCTGGCGGCGAGCGCCATCGAGAGCACGAGGATTGCGCTGCACTCGTTTCCCCCCTCGCTTATGGGACGCACCCTGATGGCGCACGTGCGCACTGACTTCACGATACGCATCCGCCGTTCCGCGCTGCCGCCGGTCCCCGCGGATGTGCAGACCGGCGCCTACCTGGTGCGCGGCCTCGCCCCGTCCGGACGGTTTCACATCCAGGTGACCGCCGCCACGCACGCTCGCGGCTCCGACGAGTTGCTGTTCCGCATGATCCCGGATCTCGAGCTGCTCCAGGCGCAGCTCGCCAATCGCGATCCGAACTTCATCACGTTCACATTCCGCGGCATCGGCGAAATGCACGGCGACCGGACGACACCGGTGCCGAACGCCACGGGCAGCTGGATCGACCTCAGTCCGTTCGAGAGCGACGAGTTCGGCGTGCCGCGCGCCTTCGTACGGATTCAGTTGTCCCCAACCGATTTGCAGACGTGGGAAGCGATGGACCGCGCGATCGTGCGATTGGCGCAGACGATGGCCGGGGCGCCTGGGAACATCGAATACCTGTACGACGGAGGGTGGCAGTCGGCGCCGTTTCCGCTCACGCGCCCGTTTCCGGCGTGGCACAACGGGCTCGGCACGACCTACCACGAATCGGGGACGCTCTGGATGGGCGCCGCGGGGTCGTCGGTGACCGACGGTCGGGGCCGGTTTCATCACATCGCCAACGCCTTCGCCTGCGATCAATCGATCTTTCCCACTGTCGGCTCGGTCAATCCGGTGCTCACTGGGTTGACGCTGGCGCGGCAGCTTGCCGATCATCTGGCGACCTGAGATCGCCAGTTATCGCGGGGTCTGCTTCTGCTCTTCCGCCACTCGCTGTTCGAATCGGCGCGCAGCGGCGGCTGCATACGCGCGGCAGCCTTCCGGATCGACGAATGCGTCGGCGTCGCCGGCTGCGCGACGCGCGAGCTTGGCGTCCATCCGCGAGGCGTCCGGATGCGGCGTCAGGAGGATGTCGCAGGGTAGCGCCTCGATGATCGCGAGAGTGCGGCGAAACGAGTCGACGATACTCGGATGCGTTCGGTCACCGGTGAACCTGAAGACGTCGTCGGAGACCGCGGTCAGGCTGTCGGCGTAGACCATGTTCAGACAACGCTCGCCCTCGCACGAACGCCACGTCCACGTGGTCGAGCCAGGCGTATGACCCGGAGTTGCGTGTGCGGTGAGGGCCAGCGGCCCCACGCGCAGCACTTCACCGTCCTTGAACACGCGCACCTGGGACACCGCTGGATAGCGGGCCGCAAATCCCGCCTGCGGGTCATCGGCAGTGGCCATGCCCTGTTGCAGGGCCCTGGCGCCGGCCGCCGTTGCGGCCACCACCGCGCCGCTGGCGCGCTGCAGAGCGTGGATGCCACCAGCATGGTCGTAGTGGGCGTGGGAGTTGACGATCAGGCGAATGTCGCTGGTGCGGAAGCCGAGCACGCGAATGTGAGCGTCGATAACGACCGCGGACTGCGGCAGGCCGCCGTCGAGGAGAATGTGGCCTGCATCCGAGGTGACGAGCACCGATCCAAGCCCCGCGGTGCCGACGAAATAGACGTTGCCGAACACCTTGAACGGCTCGCGCGGCGCGTTCCAGGCGTCACAGGATTCGCACACCATCGGCGGATCGGGTTCGACGACGCCGCTCTTCTGCGCGGGTGCCAGCAACGCGAGCATCACGAAAACGGTCGCCTTCAGAGTCATCGTCCCGCAGTCTTGCATAATCAGCGAATCAGGTCACCATCGGTTGCGGTTGCGCATGGCGCACTCCACGTCTACGTAAGGGAGCTCCGCGCGGCGGGCGCATGTCGCCTATACTGGTGCTCTCGCTTTCCTGAGCCCTGCGGCCAGCCCGGCCTCCAGCCCTCACCAAAGCACAACACGGGAGGGTTCGTGAGCGCGTTCGATCCACGCAACGAGTCGACGGCACGTTCGCGCGCCGCGCACGATAAAGGTGCACGAGGCGCAACGGCGGTGAGCCGCAGTCAATTGGCGCAAGAGCTCCACGAGTTGATCGCGGCACTCGACCGGCGTGTCCCGCATCTCGAACGCGCTGAGGAAACGTCCATCGCGCGTGATGCGGCGAAGCTTCGCGCACAGGCGGTGAAGCGGCTTGCCGAGCTGACCGATGAACTCGCCGCCGAGGCAGGAGGAGCTCCAACCGCGCGGACCTGAGGGTCCGACTAGTGTCGCGGCCGGGACCCCAGCCTAGTCCCCCTCGCCCTCCTCGACCGGTCGTTCATCGATCTGGGAATACCGGTAGGTCATACGCAGCGCCGACGATCCGAGCAGCCGCAGTTGCGCCTTCGTCTCGAGCGAGACCGGCATCAGCACGCCACTGATCCGCCGATACGTCTTGATGAGGTCGACACGCGTCACCCAGAACGACGGGTTCTTGACGAGTCGTCCCTCAATCCGCAGCAAGTCCCCGTCCGTCGTCAGCAGCACTCGCCCGGCGATCAGGTTTCTGTCCTTGCGCAGCGGGCGCACGCCGACGATGGCCAGCCCGTCTTCATCGAGGCCCTCCGGCGCGAAGCGGTAGTTGGCGGTGGAAATCGCGACGGCGGCACTGGCCCCACGTGCGAGCGTTTCTTGTTCCTCGTCGAGCATCGATCGCAGGACACGCGATCGGATGTAGCCGGAACCGCCTTCGGCGGTCACTTCGTACCGCATGCCGGATGCGACCGTGAACTGCGTCTGCACGTCCAGCCACCCGTGCTGGCCGCTGCCCGAGGCTTCGAGGCGCCGTTCCGCACGATACTGGTGCGGGGTTGCCGGGCGGTCCAGAAAGTTGCGCATCGCCGCTGCGGCATCCTGATCAGGAGCGTCGGCAGCCATGCCTCGCAGCGTGAAGGCCACGACGAGCAGTGCGACGAGCACGGGCCCGATCTGTCGAACAGCTTCAGGCAGCGAGTGCGTACGGCGCATAGGGTCCCCTTTTTCAGACACCGCGGGCGGGACGGCCGGTGGCGCGCCGATCGTCTGCGTGTCGGCGAACTACGACACGACGCGGAGAGTCAGGCGGCCTGAACCGGCCGCGCCCGAATCGGGCGGATCGGCCAGATTGGGCATTGGCGCGGCAACGAACAGACGGCGTGCCGCCTTGGCGACCCAGCGTGCGCGCTTCGCTGACTTGGCCACGCGCGCGCTGTCGGTGGCGAGTCCGGTGTTGGCGTACATCTGCCGATACAGCTTCGAAATCAGCAGGAAGGCGAGGCGCCCGCGGATCGAATGCACGGTTCCGATCGACCGCTGCCAGATCGCCGGCAGCGCGTAGAAGCGATCCCACACACGTTGTGTGCCTTGACGAATGGCGTCGGGCGTCATCGTCGGATGTGGGGTGTAGATGCGCGGCCGCTCCGACGGCGGGATCAGCCAATATCGTGTCAGTGGAATGCCGTTGACCGTCGCCTTGTCCTTCGTGTCCTGCTCCCATTTGGCGAAGTCGAGGGTGCCGGGGAACGGTGTGATCGGAACGAACTGCGCGAAGGAGACGCCGCTTCGCTGCGCCAGATCGGCGGTGGCGTCGAAGGTGTCGGGCGTATCGGTCGGCAGGCCGAAGATGAACGAGCCCAGTACGTGCACGCCGTTCTGGCGGAAGGCCTGCAGTCGCGTGACCAGTGCCTCGCCGGCATCGTTGAAGTTCTTGTAGACCGCTTTGAGTCCTTCGGGCGTGACCGACTCGACGCCCACCAGTGCACCGCGAATGCGTGCGCGTCGCATCGCCTGCAGAAACTCCGGATCTTCCGCCGCCTCCATCGTGATCTGCGTGAAGAAGACCATGTCGTCGGGGAGCGCCTCGAGGCGCGTCATCATGTCGAAGCGCTCCTGGCGAATCTCCATGAGTTCCGCCAGGCGCGTCTTGTCGGCTCGGCGATCGGCCGCCGCAAGATCGGCGAGCGTCACCGGATAGAAATTGTCGTCGGCGAGCAGGACGTAGCGGAATCCTTTGCGTCGCAGCGCGACGATCTCGCGGACGACTTCGGCCGAACGGCGCTGGCGCGGCTTCTGTCCATCCGTCCGCCAGACGGAGCAGAAGGAACAGTGCTTGGGACAGCCGCGCACGGTCTGGACCGATCCCCACATGTACCGGTTTTCCGGCAGCAGATCCCACCGCGCCGGCACGAATGCATCGCCCTCGATCCGTCCGCCCTGGTAGGTCGCGTCAGGCGTTCCACGCTCGCAGTCTCGCAGCACGCGTGGCCAGACGTGATCGCCGTCGCCGGTGACGACGGCATGGGCCGAACCATGTTCGAGCACTTCCTCCGGAAACAACGTCGTGTGGATACCGCCGAAGACAACGAAGGCGCCGCGTTCACGCGCACGACGGCCAAGCGCATAGCCGCGAAGGACATTCGCCGTGTGGATGCCGATGCCGACCACGTCTCCGGGCTCGACGGTGGTGAGGTCGAACGGCTCGAGGGTCTCGTCGACGATCGCGGGCGTCCCGAAACGTTCCGGTGTGGCCGCCGCCAGCACGTAGAGCCAGCGCGGCGTAATCACCGCGGTGCCGAATGAAAGGTCGCTCGGATTGACAAGATGCACGCGCATTGAATACCTCAGAACGAGCCGGCGACCCGTTTGCCGAAACGAGTGAACGCGCGCCCGGTGGCAACGCTCGCGTTCTGCGATCCGCGCCCGATGGCGATGCCGGCGGTGACGGCGGCCGTCCACGGTGCCCGCACTTCGTCCTCCTCGTTCACCGGCCGCTCGGCCAGCGGGCCTGCGATCGATGACCGATCGCTGCGACTGACGTCGAGCAGCGATGGTGCACCGATCGCGCTCCTCGCGACTGGAACAGACGTACCGGGTAGCTCTGTGTGCGTCGGCATCACCGGGGTGAACAACGTCTGCCTGGTTGACTCGCCTGGGACATCGGTCGCGATCGGCGCCTGATCGGGTCGCTCGTCTGCCGATCGTTCGCTGGACGGGACGACAGAGCGTGACACCGATGGTGTCCCAAATTCAACAGGAGAGAACGCGGTGACCGCAGCGGACGTCGCCGCCGCCGCGATGAGGCGAACATCCGTCGACGTTCGCACGGCCGCTCGCGCCGTGTCGGCGAACGGCAGGTTCACGATGCCGACCGCCAATACCAGCACGCTGGTGCTGGCGGCGATCGTCGCGGCCCGTCCGCGTCGCGTCGACACTTCGTTCGGACCAGCAAGAATTCTCACGATGCGCTGGCGTAAGCCGGACGCCGAAATGGCACCGAGGGCGGCCAGCGGACGGGCCGGAACGGCGAATCGGGTGGCGAGCGTGGTGAGGCACGCGGCGTACGCCTTGGCCGATCCGGTGGCTGCGACGGCCATTTCGTCACACGCCACTTCGCGCTCGACCTCCATCTGCCGTTCCAGCCATCGCACCGCCGGATGCCAGCCGGCGACGAGTTGGACCAGTGCCTGGACGCATTTGGCGACGTCGTCGTACCGCTGCACGTGCGCCCATTCATGCACGACCACACGATCCATATCGTCCTCGCCGAGCTCGTGAAGCAATGCGGGCGAGAGAGCGATGATGGGTGAGCCGAAGCCGAGGACCCCCGCAGCCCGAACATCGTGCGACAGCACAACGCGCGTCCCACGCCCCATGTTCTTCAGGCGACCCCACGAGTCGAGCCGTGCCAGTATCTCCGCAGGGCACTCGCGACACTCCCGCCGCGCGCGACGAAGAGCCACTGCGTCCATGCCGATCCGTGTGGCGTACGCGACCATCCATGCCAGCCAGAGCGCAAGGACGAACGTGGTCGACGTCCACCACGCACCTGGTATCGTGAGCACCGGCAGCGCCGCAGACGAGGCAGCCCGGACCAGATGATCGTCGACCGGTGGCGGCGTCAGTGCCTCGATCGCCATGGACAACACGGGGAGCACGACGAGGGCAGCGGTCGCGGTCCAGAGGAAGCGATAGCGAGCCTGCGTGCGGGATCGCGGGATCATGCGGAGTGCTGCCGCCGCCGCGGCCCAGATCATGGCTCCGTGTGCGAGCCAGTTCAGAAGAAGGTGCACCTGCGCTCCTATGCGTCTTCGATGAACTTCTTGAGCCGCGACAATTCCTGCGCGTCGATCTGGTTGTCCTCGAGGACATTGAGGACGAGCAGGCTCGGCGACCCGTTGAAGAGACGGGTGACCAGATGTTTCAAGGCGCGACGTCGCGCTTGTCGCTCGTCGACGCGGGCACGGTAAATGAAGGCGCGGCCGACCTTCTCGTGCGCGACGTATCCCTTGGTCTCGAGAATTCTCAAAATCGTCTGGACCGTGCTGTAGCTGACCGAACGCGTCTTCTTGAGGGCGACGACAACCTCGGCGACGGTCGCGGTCTTCCGTTGCCAGAGCACACCCATTATGGGTGCTTCGGCATCGGTCAACGCGGGCGATCGCTGGCGCGGCATCCCTTCACCTCATCTCTTAAGAATTTAAGAGACGACGCAGTCTATCTCCATTGCGCCGGCGTTGCAATGAAATATTTAAGAGTTGAACCGGGTCCTGTCCGTGCGCCGATCAACGAGAATGGTTGGTCGATGCCGACCATCACCTGTCCGTTGTGTCGAAAGACGCTCGAGTCCGGGCCCGAGCACTGCCCGCACTGTCATCTGCGTCTTCCCGGCGCTCGACCGCCACGCATCGCACGCGCGGCGTCGCCACGTCCCGCACCGCGCCGGTCGTCTTCCACACGGTCGACGGCAGCGGTGGCCGATCGCCAGTGCCCCGCGTGTGCTCACCCGGTGACGGCGAAGGACCAGTGGTGCAAGTGGTGCCACTGGCCGGTCAATCGTCCGGATAGATGATGGGTGCCGAGATGCGTTCCGCGATCGCCGCCGTCACGCCTTACTTCAGTTGATCGGCCACTTTGGCGATGCCGGCCCGGGCGCAGGCTTCTTCCTTCTCCTGACCACCAGGAGCGCCGCTGAGGCCGACGCCGCCGATTGTCTCCTGGCCGACATTGATTGGCATTCCGCCGCCGAGCGGAATGACGTCCGCCAGCATCCGCTGTCCGGTGTTGGTCGTCTCGGTGCGCTTGGCCCATTCGGCCGACGGCGTCCGGAACGTACGAGCGGTGTAGGCCTTCCGGCGGGCGAGCTCGATGTTGTGCGGGTTGGCGTTGTCGCCCTGGAGAAAGACCCGCAGCCGGCCCGCGCGATCGACGACGGCCACCGACGCATTCAGGCCGCATTCGGCGAGAGCCGTTTCAGCGATCGTCAATGCCATGCGCAGCGACACGTCACGCTGCGTCAGGACCTGTGCACCCGCGGAGCTCGTCATCACAAGAATCGCCGCGGAAGCGGCAACCGCGGCCGGTCGGAATGCCATAGGAAGCCTCCCTCAACTGCGGCGGATTATATGCACTGTGGCTCGTGCTAGTGTCGTGAGATGCCGGTGGTCTCCCTCGAGGGAGTGTCGATGGCGTACGGGCATCTTCCGCTGCTCGATGGCATCAGCCTGCGCATCGAGCCGCGCGAGCGGATCGCAGTCATCGGACGCAACGGCACCGGCAAGTCGACCCTCCTGAAGATCGTCAGCGGCGAGATTCCGCCCGATGTGGGCACGATGTGGCGCCAGCCTGGCGCGCGGGTCGCGCGGCTGGAGCAGGACGTTCCGTTGTCGGCGTCCGGGACCGTTTTCGACGCGGTCGCGGAAGGGCACACGCATCACACGGCGGCCGACGACGAGTGGCTCAAGGACCATCAGGTCGATGTGGTGCTCTCACGGCTGACGCTCGACGGCGAGGCGAAGGTCGACACGCTGTCCGGCGGATGGCGCCGGCGCGTGCTCCTGGCGCGCGCGCTCGTCGGACAGCCGGACCTCCTGCTGCTCGACGAACCGACCAATCATCTCGATATCGACGCGATCACGTGGCTCGAGGAATTTCTTTCCAGCTACCGTGGGGCCATCGTGTTCGTGACGCACGACCGTGCGTTCCTGCAGCGGTTGGCGACGCGGATCGTCGAGCTCGATCGCGGGCGCGTGACGTCATGGTCCGGCGACTATGCGACGTACCTGAGGCGGAAGGAGGAGGCGCTCGCCAACGAGGAGGCCGAGCGTGCCCGGTTCGATGACAAGCTGGCGGAAGAGGAAGCGTGGATCCGCCAGGGCATCAAGGCGCGCCGCACCAGAAACGAAGGGCGGGTGCGCGCGCTCGAGGCGATGCGCGCGGAACGGCGCGCCCGGCGTGAGCAGATGGGACAGGTGCGCCTCGAGACGGCGATGCGCGACGCGCGGGCCGCGCAGTCGGGCAAGCTCGTGTTCGAGCTGGTGGACGTCGGCAAGTCGTTCGGCGACCACGTCGTCGTCCAGGGGTTCTCGGCACGGGTTCTGCGCGGTGATCGGATTGGCCTGATCGGTCCGAACGGTGCAGGGAAGACGACGCTGTTGAGGATGGTGCTCGGCGAGCTCCCGCCAGATCGAGGCGAGGTCCGACCGGGTGCGGGCGTGGAGATCGCGTATTACGATCAGCAGCGCGAGCAACTCGATCCGGAGCGGACCGTGTTCGAAACCGTCGGCGACGGAAACGACACGGTCACGGTGAACGGCCGCACGCGGCACGTTCACGGCTACCTTCGCGACTTTCTGTTTCCGGCGGAGCGGGCGTCATCGCCCGTCAAGGCGCTGTCGGGAGGGGAGCGCAATCGGCTGCTCCTCGCGCGCCTGTTCACGCGGCCGGCGAACGTGCTCGTGCTCGACGAGCCGACCAACGATCTCGACATCGAGACGCTGGAGCTGCTCGAGGCGCAGCTCGTCGACTGGCCAGGAACGCTGCTGCTCGTCAGCCACGACCGCACCTTCCTCGACGATGTCGTCACGAGCACCTGGGTGTTCGAAGATCACGGTCGCGTGCAGGAGTACGTCGGCGGATATCAGGACTGGCTGCGCCAGCGGGTGACAACGTCGGCACGCTCCGCGACATCGAGTCCGACACGCCCCGCGAGCGAGGCCACGCGTCGAGGCGCGGCCGCGGCCGCCGTGAAGCCGGCGAGACTGTCGTACAGGGAACAACGCGAGCTCGAGGCGCTGCCGATGCGGATCGAGGCGTTCGAATCCGAAGAGCGCGCGCTGAACGAACGCATCGCGGGCCCCGAGTTCTACAAGGAAGGCGGCGAGGCGATCGCCGCGGCACTCGCACGGCTCGAGACGCTGAGCAGCGAGCTTGCAGCGGCGTACGCGCGATGGGACGAGCTGGAATCCCGATCCTCCTCTTGACCGTCGCTCCGCGGTACGATGTCGGCACGATGAAACCATCCGAGTGCATTCTCTTCAGCGGTGGCGCGCCGGGCGCGGAATCTCACTTCGGTGCGTGCGCCGAGAAATACGGCGTCGAGGAGGTCAACTTCACCTTCGACGGTCACCAGATCGAGCGGCATCGGGGCATCCGCGTGCTCAATCACGAGGAGCTCCTCAACGGCGACGTCAGCCTCGAGTACGTGTCGCGCCTGATGCGGCGACGCTACGTGGAGGGGCCGACGATCCGCAAGGTCCTGCAGACACTGTGGTACCAGGTGAACAACGGCCAGGAGATTTACGTGATCGGATCGATCCAGGAGGACGACACCGTCCGCGGCGGCACAGGGTGGGGCGCGGAGTTCGCGAAGCTGTGTAACAAGCCGCTTTACGTGTTCGATCAGGATCGCGAGGCGTGGTTTCACTGGACCGGGTCCGCGTGGGGGCCGGCGACCGGAGCAGACGCGCCGCTCATCACACACCCGCATTTCACCGGTACGGGCACGAGGACGCTGCGTGAGCGCAGTAAGCAGGCGATCGAGGATCTCTTCAAGCGGTCCTTCTCCGCCTGAGATCATTTGACATTTTTTTGTTTCGCTCCTGCGCGACTCCGGCAGACGATCCGGGGACACGACAGCGTGTAGGGAGATCTCATGAGGCGAGTCGTCATCACCGTTGCGGCCGCGATGTGCGCGGTCACGCTTGGCATCCGGGCGCAGACCGTCGCACCACGCCAGCTTCCGCTCGAGAACCTCGGTCTCGAGCATCTCGATATCGTGGTACCGGACACCGCCGCGTCCGCCCGCTTCTACATGCGGATCTTCAAGGCGCCGCTGCACCAGCAGCCGGTGCGCGACACGCTGCGCTACTTCGTCGTGCTCGGTGATGTTCCGGCGGATCGACAAGTCGGCTACATTGCCATCGGTGCGGCCAACGGTCGCCCGGCGGCGATCGGCCACTACTGCGTGCTGGCCAGGACCTACAGTCGCGAGGGCTTTGCGAGCGGGCTCGCGGCTGCGAACCTGCCCGCCAGTCCTACGGCACCAGGGCCAATTGGGATGTGGCCCGATCCCGATGGTCTCGAGCTGCAGTTGTTTCAGCCACCTGCCGGACTGGTCACGGCGGCGGTGAAGTCGCCGTTACCAATTGAAGGTGACGGTCTGGTGTCGCCCGTCGGAGTGGATCACGTCATGCTGGACGTTTCCAGTCTGGAACGGTCGCTGCCGTACTATCGCGGGGTCTATGGCGCCGCGGCCGACGGATCGCGCGACGCGAACGGGCGTCTGTGGGTTCGTCTGGAGCGAGGAACGCGCCTCGGCCTGCAACAAGTCGCTGAAGGGCGCAAGCCGTCGATCAGTCACTATGCCATCAAGGTCGCTCCCTTCGATCGGCGTGCGTTGTCGTCGCGCCTGCGCGAGCTCGGTGTGCGTGAGCTTCCGTCGGCCGACGAGCCGGACGTCGTTCGGTTCCTCGACAACAACGGGATCACGGTCGAATTGCGTGTGGCTTCCTGACGCGGCGTCTGCCCTGCACCGCGCGTCGCGCCGATGACGGCCTCCGCCGAGATCACCATTCGCCCGGCCACGCGCCAGGACCTTCCCGCGCTGGGGGCGCTTGGCGCGATGCTGATGCGGGTCCACTACGCCTTCGATCCGCAGCGCTTCATGAAGCCGGCATCCGATGCGGAAAGCGGTTACGCGTGGTTTCTCGGGACACAGCTGCGCGACCCGGACGCGACCGTGCTCGTGGCCGCGGACCCGGCGAGTCACGAGATCGTCGGCTACGTGTATGCCGCTCTCGAGCCACTCTCGTGGAAGGAGCTTCGCGATGCAGCGGGATACATTCATGACATCATCGTGACCGAGTCACATCGACGCACCGGTGTCGGGTCGGCGTTGATCGAGGCCGGTGTCGACTGGCTGCGCGACAAGGGCGCACCGCGGGTCATTCTGGGGACCGCTGAGCACAATGACGCGGCGCAGCGCCTGTTTGCGGCGCACGGCTTCCGCCGAACGATGATCGAGATGACGCGCGAGTTGTAAGGCCATGGCCGTTTTCGTCGTGGCGCACGGCGCCTGGTCGTCGGGATGGGCCTGGCGGAAGATGCGGCCCCTGATGCGCGCTCGCGGACACGAGCTCTTCACACCAAGCTACACCGGCCTCGGCGAACGGAGTCATCTCGCATCGCAGGCGATCAACCTGTCGCTGCACATCCAGGACGTCGTCAACGTGCTCGAATTCGAGGACCTGCGCGACGTCGTCCTCGTCGGACACAGCTTCGGCGGCGTGGTGGCGACGGGAGTCGGGGATCGCGCGCGCGCGCGGGTGGCTCGCATCATCTACGTCGATGCGTTCGTGCCGGACGACGGACAGTCGCTGATGGATCTGTTGCCGCCGCGGGCGCGCGCCGGAATGGACAATGCCCGCGTCGCCGGCGACGGCTGGCGCGTGCCACCGCGGGATATGCCACCCGACACTCCCGAGGCGGAGCGGGCCTGGGCAATGCCGCGCCGCGTCGCCCATCCAATCGCGGCGTTCGAGGAGCCGCTGCGTTTGTCCGGTGTGCCCTTGCCGCCGCGCGCGTACATCTATTGCCAGCGCGCGGACGCCGACGATCGCTTCGGCCCGTTCGCGGCCCGAGCGCGGGCCGAGGGGTGGCCGTACGCCGAGATCGACGCCAGTCACAATCCTCACATTTCGGCGCCGGAGGAGTTCTGCGCTCTCCTCGATCGGCTGGCGTCGCCCGCCTCGTAGCCGTCCGCTTCTGGGACGCCAGAGTCCCTTCGCCGGACACGGGTCAGATGCCTTTCCGTAAGACTCTCTTCTCCTGTTGACGTTCAACATGGCACAGCCCGTGCTCCTGTTGAAAGGCTACAGGTGGTTCGGCATACTCTGCTGAGGGAGCGATGGTGAGGACGCTGCGTATCGTATGGTCGCGAGTCGCCGGCCTCGTCCGGCGGAGCCGGCGCGACGCCGGTCTCGACGAGGAGATCCGCGCACATCTCGATCTGCTGACGACGGAGTACATGCGGCGAGGGTTGTCAGCCGAAGATGCAAGGGACGCAGCCCGTCGCGAGTTCGGCGGCGTCGAGCAGGTAAAAGAGCAGTGGCGCGACGCCGCGCGCTACGCGATCGTCGGGCTCAATTTGGTGGAGCGGTTCTTCGGCCTACTCAGCGAAAAAGCGCTCAAGCGGGGATCGCACAAGCATCGCGCAACTGCGCGCCGCGATTCTGGCGTAGGTCGCCGCTCACAACGATCGCCGCACGCCGTTCGAATGGGTGAGACCGCCGACGAAATCCTCGACAGCATGCGGCGATTCGGACTTCGCGTCCAGCAAGTGCACGGTCAATGACTCGACTTATCCTAGAAATCACAGATCCAGGGGACTAGGTCTCCGGGAAGTGATCATCGCTGATTTTCGAATGGTGCTGGGAACGATCGCAGTATCGTCGCTTTCGGTTCGTCGTGGCGTTCGTCTGACTCGTGCGTGGCACTGATTGCATTCCGCGGCATGGGCTTCGTTGCCGATGCTCAGGTTAGGAGGCGTCTGAAGAACCAGACGAGCGCGAACAGCATGGCGACAACGCCAATGACCATCAGAGGTGCGAATTCCCATGGGAACCGCTCCTCACACGCCGTACAAACAAACGGATAACACTGACAGCGCAGCCGCGTCATATCCAAGTTTTCGCATCGGCTACAAGCTCGCCAACGAAAACCTGAGCCGCAACGTAGGCATTCGAGCGACGTCATACAAGATCACGCGTTCGGCCGGACCTCGGCGGGCCGTCGACACGATGCATCGAAGGCGTCAGAAGAAGGAAAAAAGCAAGAGAAAGATGCCCAGCATGCCAAACACGACTAGCACGATCGTCCATTGCACCGGTTCCTGTTGTGGCGTTGCCAGCCGTTTCGAAATGACCGATTTACAATCCTGACAAAACGCGGGCGAACACTGGCACCTGACGAATCCGAGATCCAGCTTCCCGCACCTCGTACATGGTCGAGACCGAAAGCGCGAACCGCATCGTCCACATGCGATCGTCGTCATGAAGACCTCAAGTCGGGTTATGCCGTTGCGGGGCGGAGGCGGTTACGACCGATGTGATTGTGATTGTGCACGCGCGTCGAGCGCGGACTCAGCCGGACGAGGCGGCCCCGATATCAGCGCGCACTGTATCAGGACCGCGACGTTGCGGGACATCGTTTAGCGCGCGCTTGCGGTGCTTGCGCCGTCGCGTTTCAACGTCACCGGCACGCCACCCTGCGCGCTGTTGAAGAAACCCGTGATCGAGCTCCCGTCGGCTGCCAGCTGACCGGCGAAGTTCCAGGGTTGCGTGTTCGGTAGCTCGAACCGGATGACCCGCTCCTTGATGTCCAGATCGCGCACCGGCTTGTCGATCTTGCCATTGACCTTGCCGCGGAACGTCTTCAGGTTCGTGCCGATCAGTTTCCCCTGCACTGTGCCGTCCGGATTCTTCGTGAACTCGAAGAAGATGTCGTAATCGACCGTCGACACGCGAGGCCGTCCGCTCCACCGTCCGACCAGCGCGTTCGCCACGTCAGCGCTGACCTGAACCGGCTTCACGGGAGGTTCCGGCTTCGGATTGTCGCGCTCGTACTTGTTCGTCGTCGAGTAGTTCTGAATGATCGTGTTGCCCTCGTGGCATCCGTACTCCCACCACTGATACGTCGGATCATTGCGCATCGGGAAGCGCACCGTGAACGACCGGGTGAGGATGACGGGATCCTCGGTCTTGATCTCATAGAGCCACATGTCGTTGTTCAGACGTGTGATTCGCTCCGTCGTCTTCAGCTTGTCACTCACCGGGAACCGGTTGCCGGCCGGCGATCCGACGACGGCGAGATTGATGAGCGGCGGGCCTTCCTTGTAGTTCGTGGTCTCGACCACCAGCGTGTTGCCCTCCCAATGCCCCTTCGAATCGCCCATGTACTCCTTGATGGCGGAGCCGGAGTGCGCACGCCCGTCGGTGTAGATGACCCGCGCGTCGTGAATCATCTCGAGGTCGAAGACGACCACCCCGGGCGCCTGCCGGATGGCGAAGCCGCCGTTATAGCGATACGGCATCATCGAGGACGGCATGCCGCGCGAGCGACAGTTGTCCCAGAAGTCGAAATCGAGCGCGTCCTCGTACACGGGGTCTTCACCCGGCAAGGCCCACGAGCTGCCCATCTCGAGCGCGCGACGTTTGCCCTCGGCGGTCATCGCCGGCAGCAGGCCGTTTGGCGGATCGACGATCAACGTCGTCTGCCGTTGCGGGGTGGCCGGGTCGGTGACGCCGGCGAGGAGTGCCCGACCGTAGTTGCCCTGTTTGATCAAGTCGCGGCCGAGATCGCCACGCCCGCGGGCGGCGGCGATGCGCTGGTTGTATTCCTCTTCCGTCCACCACGCCTTGTTCATGTCGCACGGCGGGCCGCCGAAGCGGTAGCTGTTGGCGCACCGCTCGAGCGGGACACCAGCGGCCTGCATCTGGTTCAACATGGCCTCGATGTCGGGCTCACCCCACGGCGTTTTCGGGTGCACCCAACCCTTCGGCGTCTCGATGAAATGGTTGGCCTCGCTGGGAACACCGCGAATCGAGTCGCTGACTTGCCCGTGCGTCGTGGTCACGAAAATCGCGGCTGCCGCGGCGCCGAGCAGCACGTTGCGCATCGTCGGCATGATCCGGTGCATACAGTCACTCCCAAAAAGGAACGCGGCGCGTGCGGCGCCGGCTGGTCAGGCACTAATGTACCGTACCCCGTTGAACTCGACTCGCTGAATCGCGACGGTTCTGCTCGGGCGAGCGATGCCGCCGAGCCGGGTCGATAGAGAGTCCGCTTCGTAATCCCGCGATCGCTGTCAGCGAGGCCGGCGTGTTGTCGCCCTGGCGCGACGGGCCTCGGCCGCGATTCGGTCCTCGATGTGGTCCGCGCGCTGGCTGGCGCGGAATTCGATCACGCGAAACTCGGCGAGTCCGCGTTCCACGAACGGGTCTTCGCGGGCAATCGCTTCGACCGCTTCCCGGTTGTCTCCGACCGCCAGGATGATGCCGCCGGCGCGCGGTATCTGGCGTCCGGAAACGAGGAAGTGTCCCGACGAGTAATACCGGTTCAGGAAGGCCACATGGTCGGCCATGTTCGCGTCGATCTTCGCGAGCGGCGCGGTGTAGGTCAGCTCGATGATGAACATGATCGAATCACAGGGCGTGGAGCTCGTCGCTCTCGACGATTCGCAGACGCTCTGTCGTGTGATCGAAGGCGAGGCGCGCGAGTGCCTTGCCGATCTGATCGGCTGAAATCGGCGCGTAGCGGTTCGTCCTTCCGACGACGGAGAAGACACGACGGGCAAGGGGAAGCGTCAAGCGTTCTTTGGCGCGGTACTCGCGTCGTGCGCCCTGGTCGTCGATGAAGGACGGTCGCACGATCGTGAGCTGCCGGTAGGCGAGCCGTGCCACCGCATCCTCGGCTTCGCCTTTCGTTTTCAGATAGAAGTTCCCCGACCGCGCGTTGGCGCCGATCGAGCTCACGAGGAGGAAGCGCTGCGCGCCCTTGTCGAGCGCGGCGTCCGCAAACGCGACGACCGCGTCGCGATCGACAGTGCGAAACGCTTCCTTCGAGCCGGCGGTCTTGATCGTGGTGCCGAGACAACAGACTGCGATGCCGACCTGTTCGGCGATTGCGCTGGCTATCGCAGCCTTGCTCTGCAGGTCGGCGACCCTCGAGACCAGTTTGGGATGTTGCTGCGGCAGAGTACGTCGCCCGATGGCGATGACTCGATTGACATCATCACGTTCCAACAGGTAGTCCAAGGCGCGGACGCCGACCACGCCCGACGCCCCCGCGATCGCGACAGTGTTCACGTTGGAGGAAATCTACCTCACGCGCATCGTCGCCGTGTTCGAGTACGCGGACGTGCCCAGGCTGTTGTACGCCTGGACCCGATACACCCAGGTGCCGGCCGTTTCCGTGCGGGAGTAGCTCGTGATGTTCGCGCCGAGCGTCGCGATCCGCGAGAACTGCGGGGTCTTCGCCTTCGCCGCACGCTCGACGTAGAAGCCGGTTTCGCTCGACGCGTTGTCCCGCCAGGTGAGCGTCACGACGCGACCCGTTGCCACCGATGCCGACAGATTCGATGGCGCGGCCGGAGGCGTCGGACCCGGATTGACAACGATAGTCACGTCCGTCGACGCCGTGGCACCCTGGTTGTCGGTGACGGTGAGGCGTGCGGTATAGCTGCCGGCTGTCTGATACGTGTGGCTGGTCGTGGCGCCCGTGCCGGTGCCGCCGTCGCCAAACGTCCATGCGTAGCCGGCAATGGACCCGTCGGGATCCGAAGACCCGCTGCCGTTGAAGGCGACGGCGAGGGGTGCCGTCCCTGACGTCGGGGTCGCAGACGCGTTCGCGACCGGCGGCTGATTGACGGGAGCGCCCGAGTTCGGGACGACAAACAGCGTGACGCTCTGCGCCGGCACCGTGGTGGCGAGCGCCGAACCTGACAGCGTGAGATCGGCGAGGTGAGCGATCGCGTTGGAGGCCGTGAGCTGCCACACGCCTGCCACCGCGCCCGGCGCGAAATTGGCCAGATTGATCGTCACTGGCGTCGATCCTGACAGGACCTTCGAGATCACCATCACCGTCAAGGCGCCGTCAGTCGATCGCTCGGCAGCGAACACCGACAGATTGTCGGCATTGGCGGTCGACGTGGCACGTACGCTCGTGTCGCCGAACGTCGAGCGGCTGCCGTCGTAGTTGCGATACATCTTCATCGCCTTGTACGTCGGCGTCGTGGTGTCGGGCGTGGTCCAACGGGCGCCGACGGCCAGTCCCTCGCGGCCGAAGATGCCGTAGATGTCCGCCTGCGTGGTCGCGCCGTTGATGTGGCTCTCGGCGCCCCAGTTGTACTCGGTGATGCCGATCGGCGTGCCGGGGTAGTAGTAGGTGTTCACCCAGCTGCGCAGGCGTGGAATCAACTGCACCTTGTCGTTGATCCACGTCTCGTCCGTATAGTTGGGATCCCACAGCGAACGGGTCGAGCG
>Ga0081539_10001661_pt1 | contig 36064 bp, 36 predicted proteins | sample TabmetS4T2R2_FD_71023 | JGI IMG/M metagenome (GOLD analysis project Ga0081539, IMG submission 71023) | Tabebuia heterophylla rhizosphere microbial communities from the University of Puerto Rico - S4T2R2 | ecosystem: Host-associated > Plants > Roots > Rhizosphere ... | reverse complement strand
CAAGCTCGAGCATTGCGACCGCTCGCGCGTACGCGCCGGCCGGGCCGCCGAGCCGAAAGCGCGGATGCTTGGCGAGCGCCAGCAGCGTGACGGGCGCGAGCCCGTTGACACCGGCGTCAGCGGCGAGCCGCGCGAACACGCCGGCTTCCGTGTCGCAGAGCGCATCGCCTCCGGTATCGTCCGCTTCGATGCCCCAGCGCCCGAGCGCCGCGCCGACGCGCCGCGCCAGCGCGCGGTCGGGCGTGACCAATGCGGCGGTCTTGCGCTCGTGCACGGCCTCGCGCAGTGCGACCGCTATCGCGAGCGCCTCCTCCTCGGCATTGGCAGCCTCGATCACGGCGATGTTCGCGAGAGCCGCTTCGCGCTCGGCCTCATCGATGCGTTCAACCCAGTGCTCGGTCGACGCCGACGGCCGCATCGCCTCCGAGACGAGACGCGCACGTCGTGATGTCGCGCCCAAGGCCGCGACGTCGCGACGCGCGAGCTTCATCCGGCCGAGCAGCGCATGCATGGCAAGCTGCGGATGGCCGGCGGCCGGCGGCTCGTCTTTGCTGCCGCCGATCAAGCTCCACGCGGCGTCGTCGAGATCGGTATCGAGCCCCGGAAGCACGACTGCGCCGCGCGGCAGGCTCGCGATCGTCGCGAGCAGTTTCGCGGTCGCCGGCATCGAGCCGGTCGAGCCGGCCGCGATCACCGGACCATCGTGTCGTTCCAGCCGGCGGCGCTCGGCCTCGATCAAGAGATCGCGCCGCGCCGACGGATCGATCGCGCCCCGCTCTTCGAGGATGGCGGGCCAGGCCTCGCGCGCGATCTTGAGGAAATCGAGCGTCAGCTGCCAGTAGCGATCGAGATTGTCCGGCACGAGTCGATCGAGCCGCTCCCACGGCACCTGCCGTGTCGTCATGTCGTCGATCAGGCGGGCGAGATCATCGGCGAGCGCGAACGCGGCGGCCGGACTGTGCACGATCAGTGCCGGCGCGCCGCGGGTCGGTTTCAGCCGCTCGGACCAGGCGAGCACGAGTTGCGACAGCAGCAGGCGGCGTTCCAGCGGGCGCAAGCACGGCGGCAGTTCCAGCGTTTCGGCACCATGTGCCGCATCCGCAAAGGCGAGCTCATCCTCGTCGATCTCGCCGAGCGCCACGATCCGCGGCAGCGCGACCGCGTCACCGCCGAACAGATCGAGGAACGCCTCGCGCGCGAGCGCGCAGGCGCGCCGCGTCGGCAGGAACAGGGTCGCGTCGGCAAGCGCAAGCGGACCGGCGCCGGGAAAACCGTCGATCAGGCGGCCGTCCTTGAGCGCGCTGATCAGCGTTTCGAGAAACGGCGCGGATGCGGGAATCGTGAAGACGCGCGGCATGGCGATGTTATAGGCGGCGGACCATCGGCTCGTCATGCCCCCCGTAGGCGGGGCACCCAGTAAACAGCGGGTTTCCCGAATCGTTCTGAGTGTCGGTGACTACTGGGTCATCCGCTTTCGCGGATGATGACGAATCGCGAGGACAGCGAGCTAGATCACGCTCTCCGAAATCGCCGCTTCGGCGGCCTTGATGGCGTCGGGCGTGCCGACGTGCATCCAGGTTCCCTCGAGCCGCATCCCGTAGAGCCGGCCGGCTTCCATGATCTGATTGAACGTGGTCGAGAGCGAGAACTTGCCCTTCGGCGCATTGGCGAACAGCGAAGGCCGCATCATCGCGGCGCCGGCATAGACGAAGGGCGCAACTTCCCGCTCCGCGCGGCGCGCGAGCCGCCCGTCCGGCGCCATCACGAAATCGCCCCGCCCCTCATAGCCGATGCTGGCTGTGGTCGAGGCGAGCAGCAGCAGGATGTCCATGCCGTCGTCGAACTGCGCCGCGAGGCGCGGCAGGTTCGGCGTCACGCCTTCGATCCACAGCGAGTCGGAATTCATGTGAAAGAACGGCGCGGGTCCGAGCAGCGGCAGCGCCTTGACCACGCCGCCGCCAGTGTCGAGCAACTCGCCGCGCTCATCCGAGATCGCGACCTGCGGCCGCGCGCGGCCTTTCACATGCGCTTCGATCTGCTCGGCGTGGTGATGCACATTGACGACCGCTTTCGCGACGCCAGCCTCGGCCAGGCGATCGAGCGCGTGGTCGAGCAGCGTCTTGCCGGCGACCTTCACCAGCGGCTTCGGCTGCGTGTCGGTCAAGGGGCGCATCCGCGTGCCGAGACCGGCGGCCAGCACCATGGCATTCCTGACAGTCATCGGGTCCTTTCACGCGGGTGGTGGCACGTGCGCGTCATACCAGACCTTCAGCTCGCTCATCGAGGAATGGATCAGTGCACGCCGCAGATAGCGCCATATGCGCGGCAGATGACGCAAATATTGCGGCTTGCCGTCGCGCTTGTTGAGACGCGCGAAAATCCCGAGAATCTTGGTTGCGCGCTGCGCGCCGAGCGTGACGTAAAGCTCGACGAAAGCCGTGGAGGCGAAGTCCGTATCGGCGTCGAGGCGTGCCTTCACGTAGTGGCCGAGCAGCGCGACCTCCATCGCGTCCGGGACATCGACGCGGGCATCCTGCAGCAGCGACACGAGATCAAAAGGCGCCGGGCCCATCAGGGCGTCCTGGAAATCGAGCAGACCGATGCGCCGCAGGCCCTCGCGCTCCGGCAGCCAAAGCAGGTTGGGCGAGTGGTAGTCGCGCAGCACCCAGGTCGGGGTGACCGTCCCGGCATAGGCGAGCGCGTCGCGCCACAGCGCAAGAAATTCGGCACGCTCGGCGTCGGAGACGGTCCCGCCCCGATAGGGGATGTACCAGTCGAGCAACAGCTCGACCTCGATCAGAAACGCATCGATGTCGTAGGGCGGCAGCACGTGGTCGACGCGCGGCGCGACGGGAAGCGTCGCGGCGACCTGCTGGCGATGAATTTCCGCCAGCACGTCGACCGCCACCGCATAGCGCTCCTCGATCGGCGCCGGCGGATCGCCGGCAACGATGGGTTCCGCGCCGAGGTCTTCGAGCAGCAATAGTCCTTCTGCCAGGTTCGCGGCATGCACCTGCGGCGCCGACAGCCCGCGGTCGCGCAGCGCACGCGCCATCGCGACGAAGGGTTTGACGTCCTCGGCAAGATGCGCGATCGCGCTGTAAGGCAGTCCGCCGCGCACCGGCGGCCCATCAGGCCGGCGTGGCGCGTTCATCAGAACGAATTTGCGCCCGTCATGCGTGAGCCGTTCGTAAGCCCGCGTCGAGGCGTCGCCCTGGACGTGCGTGCGCTGCGCTTCGGCAAGCCCTTCGGCGGCGAGGAACTGGCGAATTGTCACGAGCCGCTCCAGCCGCGACACGAAGGCGCCATGTGCGGTGAGCTCGGCCTGGCGCTGGTTCGGACCAAGGTGCGGCGCGAGCGCAAACGCGATGTCGAGCCGATCGGCCGGCAACGCGCCGGCGGCGCGATCCGGCCATTCGAGCAGCACCACGGCATTCTCGGCCGCCTCATCGACGCCGAGCTCGGCGAGCTCGCTCGCGTGCGACACGCGATAGAGGTCCACATGCACGACGGTGCAGCGCGGCAGCTGATAGGTCTGCACCAGCGTGAAGGTCGGGCTCGGCACCTCCATGCCCGGATCGTCGGCAAGGTGGCGGATCAGGGCGCGCGCGAAGGCGGTTTTGCCAGCGCCAAGGTCCCCCGACAGCGTGATCAGATCGCCCGGCTTGAGCACTGCCGCGAGGTCGATGGCGAGGCGCTGAGTGGCGCGCTCATTGGCCAGCGTGATCGGGTAACTGGAGGCTTGAGTCGAGACCGCGAGCATCGGTGCTACTTGCGCAAAATCCGCAGCGAAAGCCAGCCCCCTCGTTTGCTACCGCCTGAGTCTATTCGGCGGCCGCCTCCTGCTGCATGCTGCGCAGCGGGAAAATGCAGGTGACGGTGGTGCCGCGGCCGACGACGGAATCGAGCCTCACCGTCCCGCCATGCAGCTCGACGAAGGACCGTACGATCGAGAGGCCGAGGCCGGCGCCGCGGTGCTCCGAGCCGAGCGCATGGCTCTCGAAGCGGTCGAACACGCGCTCGCTGATCGCGTCGGGAATGCCGGGGCCGCGGTCCGTCACGCTGAAGATGATCGCGCCCTCGCGCCGTTCCACCGCGAGCCGCACGACCTCGCCGGCCGGCGAGAAGCTGATCGCGTTCGAGAGCAGATTGAACAGGATCTGTCGCACGCGGCGCTCGTCCGCCACGAAGCTGCCGATGTCCGGCTGGGCACGGACGTCGAGCAGGATCGCCTTTTCGGCGATGCGGTCCTGCAGCCCGAGCGCCGCGGCGTCGACCGCGGCGCGAATGTCGACGTCCTTCAGATCAAGCGCCATCGCGCCGGCATCGATGGTGGTGAGGTCGAGAATGTCGTTGATGATCGCGAGCAGCGCGCTCGACGACTTGTCGATCGAATCGAGATAGTCGCGCTGCTTCTCGGTGATCGGCCCGATGGTCGGCCCGATCACCGGATCGAGCAGCAGGTGCGCGAACCCGATGATGTTGGTGAGCGGCGTGCGCAGCTCGTAGGACACGTGCTGCACGAAGGCGCTCTTGATCCGGTCTGCGTCCTGCAGTGCGTCGGCGCGCTCGATCAGCGCGCGCTCGACATTGACCGAGTCGGTCACATCCTGGAACGTCACCAGCGTTGCGCCATCGGGCAGCGGCGCCGTCGCGCAGTCGACCACGCTGCCGTCGAGCCGCTCGAGCCGCGCCGAGATCGGCTCGCGCCGTTCGAGCCCGGTGACCGCGCCGCGCAGCTGCGCCCAGAACGGATCGTCGGCATAGAGCCGCCGGCACCAGCTCGCGACGGTCTCGATGTGCGGACGATCGGCGGACGTGGAGCCGTTGAGCTCATTGCTCGAGAGCCGCCATAGCCGCGTGAAGGCTGGATTGTGCAGATCGAGCCGGCCGTCGCTGCCGAACACCGCCACGCCCTCGGCAAGCGCTTCGAGCGTTTCGCCTTGCACGCTGATCAAGGCTTCGTGCGAGCGGATCAGCGTGAGCCGCTCGGTGACGTCGTCGAACAGGTAGGTCACGCCACCTTCAGGGTTCGGCGTGGTGACGACGCGCAGCGTGCGCCCGTCGGGCAGATGCCATTCGTGCTGGCGCGGCTCGAGCGCGCGATAGGCCTCGTGCAGCTCGCCTTTCCATTTGCGGAAGTTCGCCTGCTCGGGAAGCCGGCGCGCCGTGCGCAGCTGATCGAGCACCGCCGAATCGCTCGGCCCGGAGTCGAGAAATGCCGGACTGAGCCCGAACAGCGCGCAATAGGCCGCATTGTAGAAGGCAAGCCGCTGGTCGGCGGAGAAGATCGCGACCGCGGTTGCGAGCTGATCAAGCGTACGGCGATGCGCGTCGGTCGTGCGTGCGACCTCGTCGCGCATCGCATCGGCTTCGGTCACGTCGATGCCGATGCCGGCGCTGCCGCCCGGCGCGGAGCGGTCGATCACATGCAGGATGCGCCGCGTGCCGGCGACGATCACCGGCAGCTGCGCCTCGTAGTGCTGTCCCGACGCGCGCGCCTGTGCCGCCTCGCTGCGAGCCGCGGGGTCGAGAATTTCGAGCCCGCGCACGACCGCGTCAGGCCCGTCGCGTGCGTCCACGGCGCGCGCATAGGCGGCATTGACCCAGGTGAGCCGGCCGGCCGGATCGCGCGCCCATACCGGCGCGGGCAGCGCCTCGAGCAGGCGCCCGACCGTGTCGATGTCGCGGCGCAATTGCTGATGATCGGCCGCAAGCTCGACCAGCTCACTCTTCGGTCCGGTGAGATCCTTGATGCGCAGTACCGCGCGCCCGCCGATCGCACGGCCTTCGGCCGTGACATGGCGGCCGTGCAGTGTCGTCAGGTTGAACGAGAAGCCGCGACCTTCGCTGCGCAATGCGTCGACCGCCTCGTCCATGGCTTGCGCCCTGTCGGGCTGGAGCCAGGTGCCGAACGCGAGCACGCGCCGCGGCATCGCGCTGCGCGTGACGATCGCAGGCTCGCCCGCAATGTCGGGCTCGTCGGCGCCGGCCGGCCACACGACGATGACTTGCGGCTCGGCGAGCAGCAGCGCGTTGACGCGGTCGCGCTCCTCGCGCAGGTCATTGACCTCACTCTGCTTGGCGGCGAGCAGCAGAGCCATGTGTCGGCGCGTGCGCAACAATGCGATCGCCGTGACGACGGCGAACAGGATGACGCCGAGCGTGAGCGTCAGCGCGGCGAGATCGTAGCGATCGAGCGATGCAACGGCGCCGAGGAACTGGCTGACCGGGCGCAAGGCTTCATCGGCATGGGCGGCCTGTGAGGTGAGGAGGGCCGCCGCGGCGGCATTTGCTTGCGCGAATCGTGTTCGCCACGGGTGCGTCCGATGTGCGCACCGTTTCCGGATCGCGTCCGGCATTTCCGTGCCCCTGCGCGGCAGCCTTCCGGGACACGGCCCGGATGTGACCTCTGATGAGCGTCGTCCGCCACGCCGCTCGCGAATCAGACCATACCCCCAAGGGGACTCGCGCCGTAAGAGTCCAGATCGTGAACGGTGCTCAGCGCGGGGTGACATCGATCAGGAAATATCCTGACGACAGAATCGCTTCGCGGGCGTCGTTACGCCGCGCTATCCCCGTTGTCCACAGGCGCGCGGCGCATGAATTTGGTCCTAGAGGCGGGCCGCCGCGCGGCAACGGCTCAGCGGTCGCGCAGAGCCTCGGCGCGGCGGGCCAGATCCTCGATCGAGAGCTGCGCGAGCGCGGCCGTGAAGGAGCGTTCGGCTTCGATCAAGGCCGGCAACACGACCTCATCGAGAATGCGCGAGCCCTTGGCGCCGCTCTCGTCATCCTCCTCATTGCCGGCCACGCGCAGGATGTCGGCCACCGAGATGCGCTGGCGCTCGCGTGCGAGCTCGTAGCCGCCGCGCGGACCACGGATGCCGTTGAAGATGCCTTCGTGCACCAAGGCCTGCAGCACCGGCTCGAGATGGCGCGGTGGCAAATTGTGGCGGGCCGCGAGCTTGCGCGCCGAAACAGGTCGGTCACGCGCATTGAGCGCGACGTCTATAACGGCTGCTATTGCCAGAAGTCCCTTACGGGGAAGAAGAGACATGAGGACGGGAACCGAGTCGGTAAAATGATACTAAGCAGCATCGTTCCCGCTTCGCAAGCTTAACTACTACTCGTCCCGGTTGAGCCGAAACCGCCTCGTCCGCGCGGTGTTTCATCGAGTCTCTCGACTTCGCTCAACACCGCATGAACGACCTCGGCAATCACCAGCTGTGCGATTCGCATTCCGCGAGTCACCACGAACGGGTCATCACCATGATTTATGAGCAGCACCTGCACTTCGCCGCGATAATCGGCATCGACTGTGCCGGGTGCGTTCAGCACTGTCACGCCATGGTTGCGCGCAAGTCCCGAACGCGGGCGCACTTGCGCTTCCGTGCCGATCGGCAGGGCGAGCGCGATACCGGTCGGCACCGCGGCGTAGCGCCCCGGCGCGATCGTGAGCGGTGCGTCATGCGGCACAGCGGCGATCAGATCGAGACCCGCCGCACTGGCGCTCTGATAGCTCGGCAGCGGCAGACCTGCGCCGTGTGGCAGTCGCATGATCTTGACGTCGACACGGTTCATTGGTGGCCCAGGGCGGCGGCGATGCGCGCGACGAGCTGCCGCGCGACTTCGTCCTTCGGTTGTGGCGGCCAGGACTCCACATCCGATGCGGAGATGAGATGCACGGCATTGTCATCGCCGCCCATGGCGCCGCCTTCGGCCGAGACGTCGTTCGCGACGATCCAATCGCAGCCCTTGCGCTTGAGCTTTGCCTTGGCGTGCTCGATGACCTTCTCGGTTTCGGCCGCAAAGCCGACGACCAGGTTCGGGCGATTCGACTTCAGCCTCGCAATGGTCGCGAGGATGTCCGGGTTTTCGGTCAGCGCGAGCTTCGGCGGGCCGCCGCCATCCTTCTTGAGCTTCTGTTCGCCGGCCTGCGCGACGCGCCAGTCCGCCACGGCGGCGGCGAAGATCGCGACCTCGGCGGGAAGCGCCTTTTCGACCGCGCGCAGCATGTCGCGCGCGCTCTCGACCCGGACGGTCTTCACGCCGGGCGGGTCGGGCAAGGTGACCGGGCCCGAAACCAGCGTGACGTCTGCGCCGGCCGCAGCCGCGGCGCGCGCAATCGCGTAGCCCTGTTTGCCGGACGAGCGGTTGGCGATGTAACGCACCGGATCGATCGGCTCATGCGTTGGTCCGGCGGTGATCACGATGCGTCGTCCGGCGAGCGGCTTCTCGTCTCGTGCGCTGAGCAGGGCTTCGATCGCCGCGACGATTTCGAGCGGCTCCGCCATGCGGCCGGTGCCGGCCTCGCCGCTCTCGGCCATCTCGCCGGCGTTCGGGCCGACGGTCAGAACGCCGTCCGCCACCAGGCGCGCGAGATTGCGTTTGGTGGCGGCGTTTCCCCACATACGCGGGTTCATGGCCGGCGCGATCAGCACCGGCCGGTCGGTCGCGAGCAGCACAGCGCTGGCAAGATCATCCGCATGACCGTTCGCCATCTTGGCCATCAGGTCGGCGGTCGCGGGCGCGACCACGATCAGATCATTGTCGCGCGCGAGCCGAATATGCCCGACGTCGAATTCGCTCGCCGGATCGAACAGGTCCGTGAAGGCGCGCTCGCCCGCGAGTGCGCCGACCGACATGGGCGTGACGAACTCCTGCGCGGCGCGCGTCATCACCACGCGCACCGCGATCGCGCGCTCGCGCAAGCGGCGAATGAGATCGAGCGATTTGTAGGCCGCGATGCCGCCGCCGATGATGAGCAGGACCTGGCTCGCCGCCGCCTCGGAGGGCGCGGCCTTCGCGGGCCGGACGTTCGGCTTGGCAGCGACGGGCGCGTCCGCGGCGCCTTCGGCGAGCAGGAGGCGGATCTCCTCCTCCATCGAGCGGCCATTCGCGGCGGCGCGCAGGCGCAGCCGCTTCTTCACGTCCTCGCTGATGTTGCGAACCGTCAGGGAGCCCATGACGGCATCGTAGCAGATGATTGCATTGCAATCAATGCAATCAAACCAGCTTCCAGATCACAATTGCGAGCAATGCAGCGATGACCCACAGCGCGATCGCGGTCCAGCGGCTGCGCCGTGCCTCGGCGCGCCCGATCGCCGCGACAGTCTCCGGCGCGAGCACGAGCCCATCCCGGGTCGCGGCGTCAAGCTGGTCGGCGAGCGTCGCGGCGCGTCCGAGCAGCGCCGGCATTTCGCCGAGGAAGCGGCCGACTTCGCCGGCACCCTGCGCCACGTCCTCCATACGTCCAATCGGCCCGAGGTGGCGCTCGACCCACTCGCGCACCACCGGCTCGGCGGTCGCCCACATGTCGAGATTGGGATCGAACGAGCGCGCAACGCCTTCGACCACCACCATGGTCTTCTGCAGCAGCAAAAGCTCCGGCCGCGTCTTCATGTCGAACAGGCCGGTGATCTCGAACAACAGCGTCAGCAGTTTCGCCATCGAGATTTCGGAGGCCGACTTGTTGTGGATCGGTTCGCCGATCGCGCGGATCGCCTGCGCGAAGCTCTCGACCGCATGATGCGGCGGCACGTAGCCGGCCTCGAAATGCACCTGCGCGGTGCGGATGTAGTTGCGCGTGATGAAGCCGTAGAGGATCTCGGCGAGGAAGCGGCGCTCCTTCGGGGTGAGCCGGCCCATGATGCCGAAGTCGACCGCGACGATGCGGCCGTCATTGTCGACGAACAGGTTGCCGGGATGCATGTCGGCGTGGAAGAAGCCGTCGCGCAGCGCGTGGCGCAGAAACGTCTGCAGCAGGGCGCGTCCAAGCGCCGGCAGATCGAGCCCGCGTGCCTGCAGCGCCTTGCGATCGGTGAGCGGCGTGCCGTCGATCCATTCGAGCGTCAGCACCTGCCGCGCGGTGCGCTCCCAGTCGACCGTCGGCACGCGGAAATCCGGATCGTCCTTCACATTGTCGCGCATTTCGGCGATGGCGGCGGCCTCGAGCCGCAGATCCATCTCGATGGCGACCGATCGCGCGAGCGTATCGACGACATTGACGAAGCGCAGCCGCTGCGCCTCGGCCGAATGGCGCTCGGCCGTGCGCGCCGCAAAGTAGAGCGTTTCGAGGTCGGATTTGAGCCGCCGCTCGATGCCCGGCCGCAACACCTTGACGGCGACGGTCTCCTGGTCGGCTCTTTGGCTCACGACTTCGGCGCGATGCACCTGCGCAATCGAGGCTGCGGCGACCGGCGGGCCGAACGACTTGAAGGCCGCGCTGAGCGGCATGGCGAGCGCGGCCGCGACCGCGGCTTCGGCTTCTCGTTGCCGGAACGGCGCCATCTTGTCCTGCAGCGACTCAAGATCGCGCGCGAGCGCCATGCCGACGACGTCCGGGCGGGTCGCGAGAAATTGTCCAAGCTTCACGTAAGTCGGGCCGAGCCGCGTCAGTGCCGCCGACAGGCGCACCACCGCGCCGTTCGCGGTCGGCCGCTCCAACAGTCGCGCGCACTTCAAGGCGAAGCGCGCCGGCGCCGGCAGCGGCGCGGGGTCGACCAGCGCCAGCACGCCTTCGTGCGCGAACACGAAGCCGGCGCGCGCGAGACGAAAGAGATGCTTGATGGCCGCGATCACAAACGCCAGCCGGAATGCAGCGCCACGATGCCGCCGCTCATGGCGCGGTGCGACACGCGCGCAAAACCGGCCGCGCGCATCATGTCGGCGAACGCGTTCGGGCGCGGGAAGCGGCGGATCGACTCGACCAGATAGCGGTAAGGCTCGGCGTCGCCTGCGACGGCGCGGCCGAGCGCCGGCACGACGTTGAACGAATAGAGCTCATAGAGCGCGTCGAGTCCGGGCACGTCGACATTGGAGAACTCGAGGCAGAGAAAGCGTCCGCCGAGCCGCAGCACGCGATGCATCTCGTTCAGCGCGACCTCGATGCGCGGCACATTGCGGATACCGAACGCGATCGAGACCGCATCGAAGCTCCGGTCCGCGAACGGCAGGCTTTCGGCGTTGGCATCCACGAACATCACCACGTCGTCGAGCCCCTGCGCATAGGCGCGCTCGCGCCCGACCGCGAGCATCTCGCCATTGATGTCGGCGACGGTCGCGCGCGTGCCGGCCCCGCCCGCCGCCACGGTGCGAAACGAGATATCGCCGGTGCCGCCGGCGACATCGAGCAAGGCGAACGGGCGATCTGTCTTTTCGTCAAGACGGCCGGGACGGCCTTTTGTGGGCGGGTTGATCGCGGTGACCAGCGCATCCTTCCAGGCCCGGTGCAGCCCGGCGGACATCAGGTCGTTCATCAGGTCGTAGCGCCGTGCCACCTTGTGAAACACGTCGTCGACCAGGGCCTGCTTCTCGCCGAGCGGGACCTGCCGGTAGCCGAAATGGGTGTCGGGGTCGGACATGGGACGACCATAGCGCGCCGCATGCTGCGGCGCTACAAAAGCGCCCGGTTTGCCGCAAGCGGGGCGCAGCGATCGTTAACAAGGTGCGTCATGACGATCCATTTCGAGCGGGCCGTTCCGACCTTCCGCATCTTCTCGCTCGAGAAGGCGCGCGAGTTCTATATCGGGTTTCTCGGCTTCGCGGTCGACTGGGAGCATCGTTTCGAGCCCGACGCCCCGGTCTACCTGCAGGTGTCGCGCGGCACGCTCGCCTTTCACCTGAGCGAGCATCATGGCGACGGCACTCCCGGCTCGCATGTTTATGTCTATATGACCGGCGTTGAGGATTTGCATCGCGAGCTGACAGAGAAGAAGTACCGCCACAACCGGCCCGGCTTGGAAAGGCAGGAGTGGGGGATGACGGAAGTGACCGTGGTCGATCCCTTCAACAATCGTATCACCTTTGGAGAGCGGACCGCGACCGCGGCCGACTGAGCCCGAATGCCTGAACTTCCCGAAGTCGAAACCGTACGGCGCGGGCTCGAGCCCGTGATGGATGGCGCGCGTTTCGTGCGCGTCGAGCAGCGGCGGCCGGACCTGCGCTTTCCCTTCCCGAACAATTTCAACAAGCGCCTCGAGGGCCAGAGCGTCATCGGGCTCGGGCGACGCGCCAAATACCTGCTGGCGGACCTGTCCTCCGGCGAGGTGCTGCTGATGCATCTCGGCATGTCCGGCTCGTTCCGGGTGGTGCACGGCAGCGATGAGGATGCGCCGGGCAAATTCCATCATGTGCGCGGCAAGCTCACGGCGCATGACCATGTGGTGTTTCACATGTCGAACGGCGCCGTGATCACGTTCAACGATCCGCGCCGCTTCGGCTACATGCGGCTGATCGCGCGCGAAGAGTTCAACCAGGATCCGATGATCGAGGCGCTTGGGCCGGAGCCGCTCGGCAATGCGTTCGACGGCGCGATGCTCGCTGCCGCCTGTGCCGGCAAGAAGACGAGCCTGAAGGCCGCGCTCTCGGACCAGAAGGTCGTCGCCGGCCTCGGCAACATCTATGTCTGCGAGGCGCTGCATCGCGCGCATCTGTCGCCGAAGCGCCGCGCCTCGACCATTGCGACGCGCGGCGCTGCGCCGACCGAGCGCGCGCATCTGCTCGCCGACGGCATCAAGGCGGTGCTCAACGACGCGATCAAGGCGGGCGGCTCGTCCCTGCGCGATCATCGCCGGACCGACGGCGATCTTGGCTATTTCCAGCATTCGTTCCGCGTCTACGACCGCGCCGGCGAGAAATGCCCGACGCCGAAATGCAAGGGCACGATCCGGCGCATCGTGCAGGGCACGCGCTCGACGTTTTTCTGTCCGGTGTGTCAGAAATAACCTCATCCTGAGGAGGCCGCGAAGCGGCCGTCTCGAAGGATGGCGGCATACGCCGAGCCCGCCGCCATGGTTCGAGACGCGCGGCGCGCTGAACGCGCCGCGCTCCTCACCATGAGGGCGGAGTCACCCCTTCACATACACCGCCTGTTGCGTCACGACGAAGTCGACGCGGTCGTCGCTCAGCGCCTGCAGGCATTCCTGTGGCCGATTGACGATCGGCTCCTCGTGCACGTTGAAGCTGGTGTTGATCAGCACCGGCAGTTCGGTCTGGTCGCGGAAGCGGCGCAGGATCGCGGCAAACAGCGGATTTGCCTCATCGCGCACGATCTGCGGACGCGCCGTGCCGTCGACATGCACCACCGCCGGAATGCGCTCGCGCCATTCCGGCCGTACCGCACAGGTGATGGTCATGAAGCGCGCCGCGTAGCGGTTGACGTCGGTGATGTCGAACACGCGCGCCGCGTCCTCCTCGAGCACATAGGGCGCGAACGGCATGAACTCGGAGCGCGCCAGGCGCTTGTTCAGGCTGTCATTGATCGCTTGGTCGTGCGGCGAGGCGATGATCGAGCGCGCCCCGAGCGCGCGCGGGCCGAACTCCATGCGTCCGGTATAGATCGCGCCCGCTTTGCCAGCGCGGATCAGGTCCACTGAAGTCTCGACCGGCGGCCCGGCGAGCCGACGCATTCCGGCGTTCGCCAGCATGTCGTCGATGCGGCGGTCGAAATTCTGCCCGAGATAGACATCGTCGAGCCGGTGGCGATGCCGTAGCCAGGCCTCGGTGCCGTCGCGCGCATGCAGGAAAGTGAGAGCCGATCCGACCGAGAGGCCGTCGTCGCCCATGGCGGGGAAAATGAACACCTCCTCGAGCGGCAGCGTCTCGGCGAGCAGCCGGTTGAGGCGCACATTCGCAAACAGCCCGCCCGCCAGGGCCAATTTCTTCGCACCCGTCTTCTCGACCCACCAGCGCACCGATTGCAGTGTCAGCTCCTCGGCGACTTTCTGGATCGATGCCGCGATCGTCTCGCGGGCTTGACCGCGACAGATGTCGAGGATCGCGCCCTGCATGTCGGTCCAGTGGCGAAAGTTCGTCTCGATCAGGCCGTCCTGCGCGTTGAAGCCGAAGCAGGCGGCCATCTTGTCGGCGAGCTTCGGCTCGCCATAGGCGGCAAGGCCGGTGAGCTTGCCTTCGTGCCGAAACATGCGGAAGCCGCATGCGGCGGTCGCGAAGCCATAGGCGCATGCAATCGATGTGTGATTGATCCGGCGCGTCAGCCAGCGATCATCGCCATAATGGCATTCGAGCGTGCCGCCTTTCAGGCTGCGCATCGAATAGCTGACATTGTCGCCGACGCCGTCGGACGTATAGATCAGCGCATCGTCCCAGTCGGTGTAGAACAGCGCACCGAGCGCGTGCGCCTCGTGGTGATTGGCGAAGTAGATTTTCGTTTCGGGCCGGAACGAGTTGTCCTTCAGGAAACGCTCGGCGCGGAAGAGCTGGTGCGCATCACCGACGCCGAACCGATTGCACAGCACGGCGAGCTCGCGGCTCGGCGGCTCGCGGCCGGACTGCCGCCTGATCGTGTAGTAGAGTTCGCGCCACAGCGTGAAGCGTTCATAGAGCGTCGGAAAAAAGCCGCGTGTCGCCGCGATCACGTCGACATCGGTGCGGCGCCATCCGGCAATGCGCAGCACTTCGTCGATCGCGAGCCAGGGCAGGCTTTGACCCTGGCCTTTGAGACGCGTGAAGCGCTCTTCCGCCGCAGCCGCAATCAATTGGTAATCGTCGAACGCCGCCGCGGAGGCATCGTGCACGCTGGCGGCCACGGCCAAAATACGCAAAGCAACACCCGTTCCCTGGAGCGCATTCCGATTGGAAGGAATCGGGATGCGCTCCAGTTTCTTTCGTTGGCGCATATCCTATTCGGAAAACCGGTATCCATCCCGGATCAAGTCCGGGACAGGCCTTTCCGGGACATGCGCTGAAGTCACGGAACGGATAACATCGAACGATTATACCAGCTAGCCCTGTGTAATTCGGGTTCGGCCGCGGCGCTCAAGATTTCTCCGGCCGAATCGACCGCTTGTCGCGCGCCTCCCAGCGTCCGGCATCGACCGCACTGAGGAAATCGCCCAGCGTCTGATTGAACAGGGCCGGCTCCTCGATGTTCACCGTGTGGCCGCTCTTTGGAAAGATCGCGAGGCCTGACCGCGTGATGTGCTTCTTCAGATAGAGGCTCGGCTCGATGCAGGCCTCGTCCTCGTCGCCGCAGATGATCAGCGATGGCAGGGCGATCTTCTTGATATCCGCTTCGAATTCATAGAGCGGCGGCCGTCCGGCCTGATAGCCGCGCAACGTGTTGGCCGCGCCCTTCGCGCTGTGGCTGGCGAACTGATCGTAGAACTCCCTGTAGCCGCGCGGATCCTTCACCTCGAACGGAATGCGCGACGGGCCCATGCCGTAGGTCCTCGCCACGCCTTCCGAGCCGACCTTGTCGTATTCCGCCGCAGTCGCGCGCGAGGAGGCGCGGAATTCCTCCAGCACGCCGCGCTCCGAGCCGGAGCCGGTGCCGGCCATGGTGAGCGACAGCGCGCGCTGCGGATATTTGATGCCGACGCACAGCGTCGCATAGCCGCCCATCGAGAGCCCGCAGATGTGCGCCTTCTCGATCTTGAGATGATCCAGCACCGCGATGACGTCGTCGCGGAAATGCTCGTAGCTGTAGGCCTCGGCTGGCTCAGGTACGTCGGAGGGATGATAGCCGCGGAACGAGAAGGTCACGCAGCGATAGCGCCGCGCGAAGTAGCGCATCTGCGGCTCCCAGGCGCGCCAATCGCCTGCGAACTCGTGCACGAACACGAGCGGCGTGCCGCGGCCCACCTCCTCGTAATGCAGGCGCACATTGTCGCGGCTGGTGGCGAACGGCATGGGGGTCTCCGGCTTGCTTATTCTCGCGAGGCGGAAAGCGTCCGAAATTCGCGCCGGCTAGACAAGATGCTCGCGCGCGAATTCGATCAACGCGGCGTTCACCTCGGCCGGCCGCTCCTGCTGGATCCAGTGACCGGCGCCCTCGAGCAGCAGCTTGCGCCGCAGGTTCGGCACCACGTCGTCCATCTCGTCGAGCGCGCGCTTGCCCATCGAGCCGGTGATCACCGCGTCGTTGGTGCCCGCGATGAACAGCGCGGGCTGCATGATCTTGGCGTCGTGCCAGGCCGCGGTCAGCGCCCAGTTGCGATCGAGATTGCGGTACCAGTTCAATCCGCCGCGAAAGCCGGTGCGCGCATAGTCAGACGCGAACACGTCGATGTCGGCTTCGCTCAGCCAGGGCGGCAGCGGCACCTCCGCGTGCGCCGCTCCGAGAAATCCCTTCTCGCGGTCGACATGGAGGCTCATCTTCTCGTCACGCGGCGTGTCGCCCGACCCGATATAGAGCACGCGGCGGATGGTGGCGCGCGCATCGCGCGCGAACTCGTCCTCGGCGGCCTGGGTCTGGAAGTACAGGTAGTAGTAGTCGGTCTTGCCGATCGTGCGCAGCAGCTCGAGCGGCGGCGCCGCGCCACGCCGCCGATGCGGCACGCTCATGCAGGCGACGGCCGGAAACAGATCCGGCCGCAGCAGCGCCGCATGCCAGGCGACTGGCGCGCCCCAGTCGTGTCCGACGATCAGCGCACGCTTTTCGCCGAGCGCCGAAACCAGCGCGACGACGTCACCGACATTGTGCAGAATCGTATAGGCCGCGACGTCGTCCGGCGCGGAAGTCTTGCCGAAGCCACGCATGTCGGGTGCGACGGCGTGAAAACCGGCGGCCGCAAGCGCGGGCAACTGGTGCCGCCACGAATACCAGAGCTCCGGCCACCCGTGACACATGACAACCAGCGGGCCGGCGCCCGCCTCGGCAATATGCATCTCGATCCCATTCATTGGGACCGTGCTGTGTTGGATCTCCGCGGTCATGGCGTTTCTAAAACGAGCGGCCGGGCAAGACCAGCAGCTTCGGCTTTGTCGGCAGGGTGTGTTTCGAAATCACCACCGAGGGAATGTCGGCGCGCTCGACGTCCCAGTCCTTGCTGATGCGCTGCATGAAACGATCGAGCGTGTAGCTCGAGAAGAAATGCATCGGGATCATCAGCGGCGCCTTGAGCGCGGTCAGCACCTCGATCATGCCGTCGAGATCGAGCGTCGCGCCGCCGTCGACGGGCACCAGCACCACGTCAATGCGGCCGATTTCGTTGAGCTGCTGCTGCGTCAGCGTATGGTGCAGATGGCCGAGATGCGCGACGCAGAGATTCGCGATCTCGAAAATGAAGATCGAATTGCCGTGGCGCTGCGTGCCGCCGCCCCAGTCGCGGATATTGGTCGCGACCGAGCGCACACGCACGTCCTGAAACTGCAGGTCCCAGTCGGTCGGTTTGCCGTCCTCGCGCCAGCCGCGCAGCACGTGCTTGATTCCGGGCTCAGGGCGCTCGGTGAAATGCGTCGAGTGCGCATGGTTCATCGTGACGATGTCCGGCAGCACCGGCGGCCGCACATAATCGTTGTAGTCGGTCGCGATGCGCACCAGCTTCGGGCTTTCGATCAGAAACGTCGAATGCCCGATATAGGTGATGCGCGCCTCATCCTCCTTCAGTGCCGCAACGCGCACGTTGGCGGGCCGCAAGGGCGGGCGCTGCTGCGCCACCAATCCGGGGCAGGACGCGTTCATTTCGGGCTTTGCAGGCGCCGCCGGTGCCGATCCTTGCGCGACAGCCGGCGCGACCGGCAGGAGAAGCAGCAGGCCCAGCGCGACACACAGGCGCATGTTCGTCTCCGCAGCAGAGGTCCGGCACGCAGAGCATGATCCCGAAAAGTGGGTACCGGTTTTCGGAAAAGATCATGCTCCCAAGAACATGAATAGCGGAAGCCGCGCGAAAGATCGAATGCGCCGCCATGACGCACGCGCGATTGTGATGCGCAAAACGAAAACCCCTCTCGAGAGAGGGGCTTGGAAATTCGTTGCGGCAGGTTACCAGCCGGGGAGACGACTCAAGCGCAACTGCGCATCCTGGCGGCTCAAAGGCTTGATGTTGAACAGATGGCCGTGCTCGGGCCGCACGGTGCCCGAAAACGGATCGCGCTCGGCCGCCGGCGCCGCGGCGGGCTTCTTCAGCTTGGCGACGGCGCGGGTCTTGTGGACGCGCGGACCGCTCCCGGACGGGACATCGCTCGAAAGTCCGACCTTGACCTCGATCCGATCGAGCCGCTTGGTCAGGGCGGCAACCGCGCTGTTGTGCGCGGAAGTCAGATCATGCAGCGATGTGCGCAGGCCGACCATGTCGCTCGTGTCCGCGGCGAGCGGCGTGCCGGAGCGAACGCCCTGCAGCCCGGCAATCTGGCTCTTCAGCGCAGCGAGTTCGGCATCGAGCAGCGCGAGCCGATCGAACGTCCGCTCCTCGCCGCGCTGGATCGACGCGCCGACGCGCGATGTCACGAAATCGATCTCGCGCGTGACGTTGCCGAGGCTCTGCTCGAGCGCCGCGATTGCCACCGTGTGACCCTGCTGCGTTTCCGTAAAGGATCGCGTCAGCCACTTGCCGGAGAGGACATCCGCGAGCGTCGCGGTGTCGGTCGTGCCGAGTACGGCTCCAAGCCCGATCACGAGAGAGATACCGACTGCCGCGAGAATCGGGGATTTGGCAGACGCTGTCGGTCGGGACGCTTGAGGGGACATCACACCGGTCCTGTTGAATCACTGAATACGATTTCAGCGCTACCGGCTTTACAAATCGCTAACGTTAACAAAATTTCGGCTATCACGTATCAGATACGCCGCCGCGGGTTCCCGCGGCGGCGTATCTTTCGTCTTCAGCGCACGATGCCGCGTGCGGTCACGACGACCCAGCGGCCGTCCTCGCGCTTGATCGCCTCGATGCGGCCGAGGCCTGGCGCGACGATGCCCGGCTCGACCTCGATCATCCCGTCGCGGCCTTCGATCAGCGCGGCGCCGTCATAGACGCGGCGCAGCACGAAGCCCGGCACGGTCGGCGGCTTCAGGTTGGACGGCGGCGTGCCGAGCACCATCGGCGCAGCCTGTTTCTGCGGGATCGATCCGGTCGTCTCGGGCGCGGCTTGCGGTGCGGTCGAGGCCGCCGCCGGAGCCGGAGTCGGGGTAACGTTGGCCGGGACCGTCGCGGGAGCGGACAGCGCCAGCTTGCGCTGCTCGGTCTGCGCCTTCTCGATGCGCTCGAGCGTCTCGGCGATCTTGTTGTTCTGCGTGCTGGCGGTTGCGACACTCGCCTTGAGTGCAGCGAAGTTCTCGCTCAAGGCGCGCGTGTTGGCGCGCAGCTGCACGACCGTTTCCTTCAGAGCCCGAACTTCCTCGGTCACTTGTTCCTTAGCGATCGGCGCGACCGGGGCTGGCGTCGAGGAGATCATGGGACCGAGCTTCGCGGCGCCGAGCGAACCGCCGATCGCGCCGAAGCTCGCCGCGATGGCAACGCTCGCCGCAAGCAGCGCAAAGCGCGTCGAGCGCGCGGGTGCCGGCGCAACGGGCTCGCTCACCGGCTCGGGCTTCTTGAAGGCGAGCACGACCGGCTCGATCTGCGGCGCCGGCGGCAGGGTCGGCGCTTCGCTGTGAGCCGCCTCGCTCTTGGGTACCTCGAGCTTGGACGCGTCGGTCTTGGGCGCCTCGCTCCTGGGCGCGTCGCTCCTGGGCGCGTCGCTCTTGGGCACGTCGCTCTTGGGCACGTTGCTCTTGGGGACCTCGATCGCGCGGTCAAACTTCAACGCGCCGTCTTTGGATGCGGCCGCCTTGGCGGCAAGCCGAATGGCCTCGAGCGCCGGCGCGTCGGCCTTTGCGTCGGTCGCGCCGCTCCCCGGCTTTGCGGCCTCGCTCTTCGGCTTGAGGTCGATCGCGCTAGGCTTTTCGCTCCCGAGCTCAAACGGCTCCTTGGCAGTCAGCGTCGGCTCGATCTTGGCTGTCTCATCGCTGGACATGGCACCCGATTCCCAATGGATGAAATTCATCCATTGGTAACTTTCAGAGCTTAACCGATGGTTACTGGACTATTGCCGCGCCGCGCTCGTTTCGCATCAAATTTTGCGCGCTCAGCTCGCTAAGAATCCGTTGCTCCGGCGCTCGGCGCCGATCGTCGAAGCCGGTCCGTGCCCGGGAAGGATGGTCACATCGTCGCCGAGCGGCAGTAGCTTCTCCTTGATGCCGCCGATCAGCTGCTCGTGATTCCCGTAAGGAAAGTCGGTGCGCCCAACCGACCCTTGAAACAGCGTGTCGCCGACCAGCGCGAACCGCGACGGCGCGTTCACAAACACCAGGTGCCCGGGCGTGTGACCCGGAACGTGCAGCACGTCGAACGTCAGATCCCCGATGCTGACCGTCTCGCCCTCGGAGAGCCAGCGCGTCGGCGTGACGTCGCGCATGTCCGTGATGCCGAAGCGCGCGCCCTGCGCCTGCAGGCTCGAGAGCAGGAACTCGTCGCGCTGGTCCGGCCCTTCAATCGGCAGCGCGAGCGCTTCCGCAAGCTCGGCCGCTCCACCCGCATGATCGAGGTGGCCATGGGTGAGCAGGATTTTCTCAGGTGTGACGCCGAGCTGATCGATCGCGGCACGCAGGTGCGCGACATCGCCGCCTGGATCGACGATTGCGGCGCGATTGGTCGCCGTGCAGGCGACGATCGAAGAGTTCTGCTGGAACGGTGTGACGGGTACGACGGTGACTTTGAGCGGCTGCATGAAAAGCTTTCAACGCGAACTCAGAGGGTAAACCCGCTCTCCTGGGCGAGGGTCTTCAGCGAGGTCTCCGGGCGCGCGCCGAGATGCTGGATCACTTCGGCGGCCGCGAGCGCGCCGAGCCGCGCCGCGTTGCGATGATCCTGATCGCGCGCAAGCCCGATCAGAAAGCCGGCCGCAAACAGATCGCCCGCGCCGGTCGCATCGACCAGCTTGTCGATCGGTGCGGCGGAGATCGCCTCGTTGCTCTCGCGCGACACGACCACGCAGCCCTTCTCGCTGCGCGTCACGACCGCGAGCTTCACGTCATTGCGCAGCGCCGCGACGGCGCTGTCGAAATCGGCGGTCTGGTAGAGGCTGTGCAGCTCGCGCTCGTTCGCGAAGATGAGATCAACGGCGCCGGTCCGCATCAGATTCAGGAACTCGTCGCGATAGCGATCGACGCAGAACGCGTCCGACAAGGTCAGCGCGACCTTGCGCCCGGCTTGATGCGCGATCGTGGCGGCCTTGCGGAAGGCTTCCTTCGCCTGCGGCGGATCCCACAAATAGCCTTCCAGGTAGGTGTAGCGCGCCGCCGCGATCTGATCGGCGTCGAGGTCCGCCGGCGCGAGATGCTGCGCCGCGCCGAGATAGGTGTTCATGGTGCGCTCGCCGTCCGGCGTGACCAGCACATAGCAGCGCGCCGTCGAGGGGCCGTCTGCGGCCGGCGTCGTGGTGAAGTCGACGCCGATGGCGTGGATGTCATGCGTGAAGGCTTTGCCGAGCGTGTCGTCCTTGACCTTGCCGACGAAGGCGGCGCGCCCACCGAAGCTCGCCACACCCGCAATGGTGTTCGCGCCGGAGCCGCCCGAGGTTTCGATCGCCGGGCCCATCGAGGCATAGATCGCTTCCGCGCGCGCCTCGTCGATCAGCGCCATCGTGCCCTTGTGCATGCCGTGCTTCACCAGGAAGTCGTCCTCGGTGCGGGCGATCACATCCACGATGGCATTGCCGATACCGAGGACGTCATATTTGGTGGGCATTCGGCGAGCTCCTGAGGGAAACGGGCGGCGCACTATAGTCAGCAGCGCCTCCCGGGCAACCTTTTCAAAGTCCCATTGCGGGTGGGGTCGTCGCCCAACGCGTCCGCACTTGCGCGGCGCGCCTTCGCCATGGCATGGGACGCGGCCGCAATCGGAGACGCCCCATGGCGTTCAAGCAACGCATCTTTTCCGGCGTGCAGCCGACCGGAAACCTACATCTCGGCAATTATCTCGGCGCGATCAAGCGATTCGTCGAGCTGCAGCAGACCTATGACTGCATCTATTGCGTCGTCGACCTGCACGCCATCACGGTTCCGGTCGCGGTTTGGGGCGGCCCGAAGGAGCTCGTGCGCGCGACGCGGGAGGTGACGGCGGCCTATATCGCGTGCGGCATCGATCCGAACAAGCACATCGTGTTCAACCAGAGCCAGGTGTCCGGCCATGCCGAGCTCGCCTGGGTGTTCAATTGCGTCGCCCGCATGGGTTGGCTCAGCCGCATGACGCAGTTCAAGGAGAAGGCCGGCAAGGATCGCGAGAACGCGTCGGTCGGCTTGTTCGCCTACCCGACCCTGATGGCGGCCGACATTCTGGTCTATCGCGCGACGCACGTCCCGGTCGGCGACGATCAGAAGCAGCACCTCGAGCTCTGCCGCGACATCGCGCAAAAGTTCAACAACGACTTTGCTGAATCGATCACCGAGCATGGCCACGCGGAAGGCTTCTTCCCGCTCACCGAGCCGATCATTCAGGGGCCGGGCATGCGCATCATGTCGCTGCGCGACGGCACCAAGAAGATGTCGAAGTCGGACGCCTCCGACTATTCGCGCATCAACCTGACCGACGATACCGACACCATCGCGCAGAAATTCCGCAAGGCGAAGACCGATCCCGAGCCGCTGCCGAGCGAGGAGGCGGGGCTCGAGCCGCGCCCGGAAGCCGACAATCTCGTCGGCATCTACGCGGCGCTCGCCGACAAATCGAAGGCGGACGTGCTGCGCGAATTCGGCGGGGCGCAGTTCTCGACCTTCAAGTCGGCGCTGGTCGATATTTCGGTCGCCAAGCTGTCGCCGATTGCGTCCGAGATGAAGCGCCTGACGCGGGACCCCGCGCATATCGATCGCGTGCTCGCGGAGGGGGCCGATCTCGCCAACGCGATCGCGTCCGAGACCATCAAGGCGGTCAAGGACATTCTCGGCTTCATTCGGCATTGAGGCCCGAGCAAGCTCAGTCGAAGCGCACAAGTTCCCCGGCGATGGCGGCACGAGGTGGCGGGAGCGAGCGGTGCACCGTTTCCCAGATGTAACGAGCGGCCACCTCTTCGTAGTCGTGACGATAGACATTCCCGGCGCCGGCCATCTGCCTCCATTCCAGTGTCGGGTGTCGCGCCTTCAGGTCATTGCTCAGTCGCCGAGACGCCTCGGAGATGATCTCCAAACAGCGTGTAACGGCATATATCGTGCGTGTATCGTTATGAAATGTGCCCAAGTCGAACCTTCGACGAAGTGCGTCGCGAGATCGATGTGATGGAGCATATCCCGCAGCGCGGCTTGCTCGCTGTCAGAACGCGTAGATGGCATCGGCCGTCGCTGCGGGGCGAACATAGGGCTTCAGCGCGTCACGCGTCACCACGTCAACCGGGCCCTCAAACAGGCCAGCGATATACTCTTTCAATCCCACATAGCCATAAACTGTCAGCGGCGCGTCAGGCGCGACGTCGATCATGAGATCGAGATCACTGCCCGGCTTCTGCTCGCCGCGCGCCACCGAGCCGAATACGGCAACGTGCGCGACGCCGCGCGCGCGCAACTCGCTTTCGTATCGTCGCAGCGTCGCGAGAACGTCCTGGCTGTTCATAGACCAAGCATACCATGGCAGGCCATCCGACCGGAAATCCCACGATGCCGCCGCTTGTCGCCGGGCCGGGCGGCGTGCCAGCATGATCATGCCGGGACCGCGGGACATCCCGGGGAGGGCCGATGAGCCTTAAGCGCCGCAGCTACGAGGCCGGCCACAAGCCGAAATACCTCGTCATCATCGACGAATCGCCGGAGTGCGATCGCGCGGTCTATTATGCGAGCCGCCGCGCGGCGCGTACCGGCGCCAGCGTCGTGATGCTGCTGGTGATCCAGCAGCATGACCGCCATCAGCAATGGCTCGGCGTTGCCGACATCATGAAGGCCGAAGCCTATGAGGCGGCCGACCAGAAGCTCGACGAGTTTGCGGCGCGCGCCAATGGCGTCGCCGGCATCACGCCGGAACGCGTCATCCGCGACGGCGACACTGCCGAGGAGATCCTCAAGCTGATCGATGAGGACGAGGACATCGCCACCCTCGTGCTGGCGGCCGGCATCGGCAAGGAGGGGCCCGGGCCGTTGGTCACCAACCTGGGCAAGACGGTCGGCGCCTATCCGATTCCGGTCGCGATCGTGCCCGGGCACCTGAGCGACGAGGAATTGGACGCCCTGTCATAAGGCTTAAGCCTTAAGTCGGCTGCATTGACCTGCCGCCCCCAAAGGCCCATTTATCGTCCTGAGTTGACGAAAGGGCGGACGCGCCCGGAGCAAAACCATGTTCATTCAGACCGAAGCCACGCCCAATCCCGCAACGCTCAAGTTCCTGCCCGGCCGCACCGTGCTGGCGAGCGGGACGCTCGAAATGCGCGACCGCGCCGAGGCGGCGAAGTCGCCGCTCGCCGAAAAGCTGTTCGACGTCGCGAATGTCAGCGGCGTGTTTCTTGGATCGGACTTCATTACCGTCACCAAGTCCGAAGGCGAGTGGCCGCAGCTCAAGCCAGCGATCCTTGGCGTGATCATGGAGCACTTCATGTCGGGCGCGCCGGTCGTGCTCGATGAGTCGAGCGCCGACGCAAACGAATCCGGCGAATTCTTCGAGGCGGACGACGCCGAGACGGTGGCGACCATCAAGGAGCTGATCGAGACGCGCGTTCGTCCGGCGGTCGCGAATGATGGTGGCGACATCACGTTCCGCGGGTACCGGGATGGCGTGGTCTATCTCGCCATGAAAGGCTCGTGCTCGGGCTGTCCGTCGTCGACCGCAACGCTCAAGCACGGCATCCAGAATTTGCTGCGCCACTTCGTGCCCGACGTGACCGAGGTGCGGCCGATCTAGCGCGCAGGCGCGTTGGCGGCGCGCGGCGCGAAGACGGATCGCGGCTGGGGACCGCGCCACTAATGAGAGTTCTGGCGATCGACACCGCGCTCGGGGCCTGCGCGGCCGCCGTCCTCGATTCGCGCGCCGGCGCGATCGTCGCGAGCGAGTCGCAGGGCATGGTGCGCGGCCACGCCGAGGCGCTGATGCCGTTGATCGCGCGCGTGATGGACGCGGGCCGCTGCGAATTTGGTGATCTCGATCGGATTGCCGTCACGGTCGGGCCGGGCAGCTTTACCGGCTTGCGCGTCGGCATCGCGGCGGCGCGCGGCATCGCGCTCGCCGCCGGGAAGCCCGCCATCGGCCTCTCGACGCTCTCGGCACTCGCCGCCCCGCATGTCGCGGCGCGCGCGAATCAGGTGATCCTCGCGGCCATCGATGCCCGCAACGAGCAGGTCTACTTTCAGGTGTTCGCGCCGAACGGCACCACGATCGTGACCCCGCGGCTCGACCGTATTCGGGCGGCCGTCGTGGCGGTCCCGGTCGGTCCGGCTGTCATTACCGGCTCGGGCGCCGAGCTTGTCGCGGCATACTGGCCGACGCGATCGGTGATGCCGCGCGTCGAGGCCGTCGCCGCGCCCGACATCGGCTGGGTGGCGCGCCTCGGCGCCGCCGCTCAGGAGGAAGGCGCACCGCCGAAGCCGCTCTACTTGCGCCGGCCCGATGCGCGTCCGCAGGACGCCGGGCGGCTGCCGCGCCGATGAAGCGCCTGTTCGCATGGTTTCGGCGCGCGGAAGCGGTGCTCGGACCGCCGTCGCCGCGCGACGCCGCCGCCTGTGCGGCGATCCACGGCGCCTCGTTCAACCGCGGTTGGAGCGAGCAGGAATTCGAGCAATTGCTCACCGACCGCAGCGTCATCGCGGATCGTGTGACGCGCGGCCGCAAGCTCCTCGGCTTCATTCTGTCGCGGCGCGCCGCCGATGAGGCCGAAATCCTGTCGGTTGCGGTCGCGCGCACCGCGCGTGGGCAGGGGCTCGCCCGGCGGCTGCTCGACTTGCATCTGCGCCGTCTCGTCGGACTTGGCGTGCGCGCGGTGTTTCTGGAGGTGGAGGAAGACAATATGCCGGCGCGCAAGCTATACGCGCGCGCCGGTTTTGAGGAAGCGGGCCGCCGTCCCGACTATTATGTACAGGGGCGCGCGCGGCCGGCGGCCGCGCTGGTATTGCGCCGGGACCTTGTATAATACCGGGCGCCGGACGATCGACGAGTGCTGTCGTGACCGAGGGCAAATCGAACTTCATCGAAGCGCAGTGCGTCGCCAAGGGCATGCGCATGACCGAGCAGCGGCGCGTGATTGCGCGCGTGCTCGCGGGGTCGGCCGATCATCCCGACGTCGAGGAGCTGTATCGGCGCTGCGCCGAGATCGACCAGCACATCTCGATTTCGACGGTCTATCGCACTGTGAAGCTGTTCGAGGATTCCGGGATCATCGAACGGCATGATTTCCGCGAGGGCCGCGCGCGCTACGAGCAGATCCCGGACGCGCATCACGACCACCTGATCAATCTGCGCACCGGCGAGGTGATCGAGTTCCAGTCCGAGGAAATCGAGCGGCTGCAGCGCGAGGTCGCGCGCAGGCTCGGCTACAAGCTGGTCGATCACCGGCTCGAGCTCTATGCCGTTCCGCTCGACGACGAGAAGTCCAAATCCTGATGCTGCGCCAGATCGTCTTGGTCGCGGTGTTCGCGCTCGTCACGCTTTCGCTGATGCCGATCCAGTGGCTCGCGGTCGCGCTCAAGTCGCCGCTGCGCCGGCGCATTCCGGTGTTCTATCACCGCTTCGTGTGCCGATTGCTCGGCATCCGCGTGCGCCGCATCGGTGTGCCGATCAGCGCGCGCCCGCTGCTGATCGTCGCGAACCACGCCTCCTGGCTCGACATCTCGATCATCACCGCGCAAGCGCCAGTGGTCTTCGTCGCCAAGAGTGAGATTGCGCGCTGGCCGTTTTTCGGCCTGCTCGCCAAGCTCCAGCGCACCGTTTTCGTCGAGCGCGACCGCCGTCAGAAGACCGCCGACGTGAACGCCGAGATCGCGCAGCGCCTCGCCGAAGGCGACCCGGTGCTGTTGTTCGGCGAGGGAACGGCGGGCGACGGCAATCGCGTGCTGCCGTTTCGCACGGCGTTGATCGGCGCCGCCGGCGCCGCGCTCGCGGCCGCCGAGCATACGGGCGAAATCTGGATCCAGCCGTTGTCGGTCGCTTACGTCAGCCAGCAGGGTATCCCGCTCGGCCGGTATTTTCGCCCGCGCGCTGCCTGGTACGGCAAGATGCGCCTGGTTCCGCATATCGCCAGGATCGCCCGGCTCGGCGCGATCGACGTGTCGGTCACCTGGGGTGAGCCGATCGCCTACAATGGCAAAACCGACCGAAAGGCTCTGGCGCGCGACCTCGAGGGCACAATCCGAGGTTTCACCGTGGCGGCACTACGCGGAAAACCCGTCCCCGCGGCCCGGGCGAACTGACCGGCGCCGTTTCAATTTCGCCCGAAAAGCGCTACATAAGGCCCGCGCCGGCTGTGCCGAGACAGGAATTTCTGCAGGAAATGGAATAGGTTAAGGGTAGGGCGCCGACCCCGATCCCGCGGTTCAATGCAGGACAAGAAGCTCTACGTCAAATCCTACGGCTGCCAGATGAACGTCTACGATTCACATCGTATGGCGGATCTGTTGGAGCGCGAGGGCTACGTGGAGACCGCTGCCCCCGAGGACGCGGACCTCATCATTCTCAACACCTGCCATATCCGCGAGAAGGCTGCCGAAAAGGTCTATTCCGAGCTCGGTCGCCTGCGCGTCATGAAGCGCGAGGCCGCGCGTGGCGGCCGCGACGTGAAGGTCGCGGTCGCGGGCTGCGTCGCGCAAGCCGAAGGGGCGGAAATCATCCGCCGCGCGCCGGTCGTGGATCTTGTGGTCGGCCCGCAGAGCTATCACCGCTTGCCCGAGCTGATCGCGCGCGGCGACCGCGCCGTTGAAACCGAGTTTCCGGTCGAGGACAAGTTCGCGCACCTGCCCCCTCCGACAAAAGCCGCAACGCGCGCACGCGGCGTGACGGCGTTCGTGACCGTGCAGGAAGGTTGCGACAAGTTCTGCACCTTCTGTGTCGTGCCTTACACACGTGGCGCGGAGATCTCGCGGCCGGTCGAAAAGATTCTCGACGAGGTGCGCCATCTGGCGGCGAGCGGCGTGCGCGAGATCACGCTGATCGGACAGAACGTCAATGCCTATCACGGTGAAGGTTTCGGCCGCACCTTCACGCTCGGCCGGCTGCTGCATCGCGTCGCCTCGATCCCGGGCATCGCGCGGCTGCGCTACACCACGAGCCATCCGCGCGACGTCGACGACGATCTTGTCGCGGTGCATCGCGATCTGCCGCGGCTTGCGCCGCAGCTGCATCTCCCGGTGCAGTCGGGCTCGGATCGTATTCTCGACGCGATGAACCGCCGCCACACGCGCGCCGACTACCTGCGCGTGATCGAGCGTCTGCGCGCGGCGCGTCCGGATCTCGCGCTCACCTCCGATTTCATCGTCGGCTTTCCGGGTGAAACCGAGCAAGACTTCCGCGACACGCTCGCGATCGTCGACGAGGTCGGCTATTCGGGCGCGTTCTCGTTCAAGTACTCGCAACGTCCCGGCACGCCAGGCGCGACGATGAACGATCAGATCGCCGAGGACGTGAAAGCCGAGCGTCTCGCACGGCTGCAGGCCGCCATCAATCGCAATGCCGCGGCGTTCAACGCGGCTTGCCGCGGCCGCACTTTCGATGTGCTGATGGAAAAGCCCGGCCGGCTACCGGGGCAGCTCAGCGGCCGTTCGCCCTATCTGCAGCCCGTGCAGGTGATGGCGCCGGACAACCTGATCGGCGAGATGGTGTCTGTCACAATCACGGAACTGGGAACGAATAGCCTGTTTGGCGTGCTCGCGGACGCCCCGCGAATCGATGCAAAATCATCCCGCGTCGCAGTTGGAGCCTGAGGCATTGCGCAACCTGCCGACCGACAACGGGTTAGCTCCCGCCGCGAGCGAGGCCAGCGATACGGCGACGACCGAAATGGTCCTGACCTTCGATGACAACCGCCGCGCCTCCACGCTCTTCGGCCAATACGGGCAGAACCTCGCGTTGATCGAGCGCCGCCTCGGCGTCACGGCGGATTCGCGGGGCAATCAGGTCACCATGGAAGGCTCGCGCGATGCCGTCGAGCGCGCGCGGCGCGTGCTCGAAAGCCTCTACGAGCAGATCAAGCGCGGGCATGACCTTTCCCAAGGTGATGTCGAGGGCGCCATTCGTCTCGCGATCGCGCAGGGCTCGCTGTTCGACTTTGATCCCGCGACCGCGCGTCCCGCGTTCGAGGAGATCAATCTGCGCAAGCGCTCGGTGCGCGCCCGCACCGGCGGCCAGGACGCCTATATGCGCGCGCTCAAGCGCCACGAGCTCGTGTTCGGCGTCGGTCCGGCCGGTACCGGCAAGACCTGGCTCGCGGTCGCGCACGCCGTCGCGCTGTTCGAGCGCAAGGAGGTCGACCGGATCATCCTGTCGCGTCCGGCGGTCGAGGCGGGCGAGCGGCTCGGATTCCTGCCGGGCGACATGCGCGAGAAGGTCGATCCCTATCTGCGTCCGATCTATGACGCGCTGTTCGACCTGATGGACGCGCGCATCGTGGAGCGCGCGATGCAAAGCGGCGAGATCGAGATCGCGCCGCTCGCCTTCATGCGCGGCCGCACGTTGTCGAATGCCGCGGTGATTCTCGACGAAGCGCAGAACACGACCTCGATGCAGATGAAGATGTTTCTCACGCGCCTCGGCGAGAACAGCCGCATGATCGTCACCGGCGATCCGAGCCAGACCGACTTGCCGAGCGGCCAGACCTCGGGCCTTGCCGAAGCCGTCAAGCTGCTCGCCCATGTCGAAGGCGTCGGGCACGTCGCGTTCACCGCCGAAGATGTCGTCCGTCACGAGCTCGTCGCGCGCATCGTGCAGGCCTATGACGAGGCGACCGCGCGCAAGCGGGAGTCGCGCGAATGATGCGCTCGCCCGAACTCGATGTTGTGATCGAATCCGAGTGTTGGCCGTCCGACGCGGAAGCGACGGTGCGGCGCGCGCTCGTACAGGCGGCTGAGAGCGCGAAGCTGGACCTTAAAGGTCGTGCGCTGTCCATCCTGCTCACGGACGACGCCGCGGTCCAAAGGCTGAATGCGACCTGGCGCGGTCACGACAAACCGACCAATGTGCTGTCGTTTCCGGCCCCGCCGAACGACCCGTCCGGCGCGCTCGGCGACATCGCGATCGCCTATGAAACGACGGCGCGCGAAGCGGCGGCCGAGTGCAAGCCGTTCGCGCACCATCTCAGCCATCTTGCGGTGCATGGTTTTCTGCATCTCATCGGCTACGACCACGAACAGGACGCGCAGGCCGAAGAAATGGAAGGGCTCGAGCGCAAGGTCCTCGCAGTCCTTGGCGTGCCCGATCCTTATGCGCTCGAACATCCGAGCGAAGACGCTCGGGCCTGATTTCAAGACAATGCCTGATACCGACGCGCCAAGTCGCAGCGATTCGAACAGCGCCCCGTCCGGCGCCCCGCTGGAACGCATCAACCTCCCGGTGCCGGTGCCACAGCCGCCGGCGCCGCGCGAAACCGGCGAGAGCTGGCTCGCGCGCGTGTTGCGCGCGGTCTTCGGCTGGAAGGAAGGCTCGGCGCGCGCCGAGCTGCAGACCGTGCTGAAGGGCGGCGCGCACGAGGAAAGCGGTTTCTCGCCGCAAGAGCGCACCATGCTCACCAACATCCTGGCGCTGCGCGGGCGCCGGGTCGACGACGTGATGGTGCCGCGCGCCGACATTATCGCGGTGCAGCAGGACATTTCGCTCGGCGAGCTGATCAAGGTGTTCGAGGGCGCCGGCCACTCGCGACTCGTGGTCTACAACGAGACGCTCGATGATCCGGTCGGCATGGTGCACATCCGCGATGTCATCGGCTACATGGTGCGTCACGCCGCGGTGAGCGAGGCGGCGACTGCCAAGCGCAAGAAGCCGCTCACCGCCGGACTCGACCTCAAGAAAGTCGATCTTTCGATCTCGCTGCAAGCCGCGAAGATCATCCGCGAGGTGCTGTTCGTTCCGCCGTCGATGCCGGCGATCGACCTGCTCGCCAAGATGCAGGCGACCCGCATCCATCTCGCGCTGGTGATCGACGAGTATGGCGGCACCGACGGCATCGTGTCGATCGAGGACGTGGTCGAACAGATCGTCGGCGATATCGAAGACGAGCATGACGATGATGACGCGCCGGCGATCGTCCGCCAGCACGATGGTTCGTTCATGGCTGATGCGCGCGCCGGGCTCGAGGACGTGGTCAAGACGGTCGGGCCCGAGTTCGAGATCGGCGATGAGGTCGCCGAGGAGGTCGATACGCTCGCGGGTTACATCATGACGCGCGTCGGGCGGCTGCCCGCCCGCGGCGAGGTCGTGCCCGGCCCGGGCGATTTCGAGATTGAAGTGCTCGACTCCGACCCGCGCAGGCTCAAGCGCGTGCGCATCACGCGGCGCAACGGCAAGCCGCGCCGCAGTGCGCGCGTGACCCGCATCGACGCGAATGTGGCGCCGGAGCGGCCGCAAGCTCCCGACAAGGGACCATCGTGAGCGCGTTTGCCAAGCCGGTCGCGCGCTTCTCATACACAATCGTGCTGGCCTTCGGATGGCGGCGCGCCGCGATTGCGCTCGCCGCCGGCGCGGCGTCGGCGCTGGCGCTGGCGCCGATCAACGCCTGGCCGGTGCTGTTCATCACCTTTCCGGTGGCGGTGTGGCTGATCGAGGGTGCCTCCGCGGGCCGTCTCGGCGGAATCATCAGCGCCGCGGTCATCGGATGGCTGTTCGGGCTCGGCTACTTCGTCGCCGGCCTCTATTGGATCGGAATCGCGTTTCTGGTCGACGCCAAGACCTTCGCCTGGCTGATTCCATTCGCGGTGCTCGGATTGCCCGCTTATCTCGCGCTGTTCACGGCCGCGGCCTTCGCGTTTGCGCGCCTCTTCTGGATGCGCGGACCCTCACGCATTCTCGCGCTCGCAGTCGCACTGACCATCGCGGAGTGGCTGCGCGGGCGCGTGCTGACCGGCTTTCCCTGGAACACATTCGGCTATGCGCTGACCGAGCCATTGGCGCTGGCGCAGGCCTCGTCGCTGATCGGCATCTGGGGTCTGACATTTCTCAGCGTATGGCTGTTTGCGACCCCGGCCCTGTTCGCCGACGAGCCGCGCGATACCCGCCGGCCGTGGCTTGCGCTGCTGATCCCGGCCGCGATCGTTGCGGCGCTCGGCGCCTACGGCACGATGCGGCTGGCGCGCACGCCGACGCAGTTCGTCGCGGACGTGAAGCTGAGGTTGATGCAGCCGAACCTGCCGCAGGACGACAAGTTCAACTACGGCGCCCGCAAGCAGGTGATGGAGCGCTATCTTGCGCTCTCCGATCGGGCGACTGGTCCGGATGCGGCCGGCGTCAAAGATGTGACGCATCTGATCTGGCCGGAATCGGCGTTTCCGTTTTTCCTGCAGCGCGAAGCCGACGCGATGGCGCAGATCGCTAACCTGCTGCCGCCGAGCACGGTGTTGATCGTCGGCGCGGCGCGCCCGGCAACCGCCGCCCCGACGCCGGGCGTGCTGCGCGCCTATAATTCGATCTACATCGCCGACCATGACGGCCGCTTTCTCGGGATCTACGACAAGCTGCATCTCGTGCCGTTCGGCGAGTACCTGCCGTTTCAGAATTTCCTCGAAAGCCTCGGCCTGATGCAGCTCACCAAGCTGCGCGGGGGCTATATCGAAGGGACTGCGCGCAAGGCGATGCCGGTCCCGCGCGCACCGGCGTTCCTGCCGCTCATCTGCTACGAGATCATTTTCCCGGGCGATGTCGTGCCGCCGGGTGAGCGCCCCGGATGGCTTCTCAACCTGACCAATGATGGCTGGTTCGGTCAGAGCTCGGGCCCGTATCAGCATCTGCAGCAGGCACGTGTGCGCGCGATCGAGGAAGGCCTGCCGCTGGTGCGGGCCGCCAATACCGGCATCTCGGCGGTCATCGACCCCGTCGGCCGGATCGTTCGCTCGCTGCCGCTTGGGGTCGAGGGAGTTCTCGATGCCCCGTTGCCGCGGCCGCTCGGCCAGACCTTCTACGCCCGTTTTGGCGACGGGCCGGCCGGACTTATCGTGCTGGCGGCTTTCGCGTTCGTGCTCTGGCGGCGCGTGCGCGGGCGCGGGCATTGAAGCGTGATCTCGAAGGCGCGTCCCGGACGCGACTCTCCATGATCATGCCTGCGCCCACCTATCCGACATTTGCGTGACGCGGAGTTGCGGTCCGCCGGATTACGAGGTTGGCGGCAAACTTTCCGCCAACCACCTCCCGCATTTCGGCAAGCCATTGCCCAATGAAAAAGCCCCCGTCCGTGAAATACATTTTCCCCTTGTCAAATCGATTTCAGGAGATATTACCGTTATTTGCTCCCGGGTCGCAAAGTTGTGAAAATCCATCGCGGGCGCCTGCCAGGGCGTACGTCCTCCCATCAATGTCACGCCTGACGCGCGAGGGACACGGGTTCCCGAGGAGAGTTGCATGCTGAAGAAGGCGCCGAACCCGATCGACCGGCACGTCGGCAGCCGCGTGCGCATGCGGCGCATGATGCTTGGCATGAGCCAGGAGAAGCTTGGCGACGCGCTCGGGCTCACCTTCCAGCAGGTCCAGAAATACGAAAAAGGATCGAATCGCATCGGCGCGAGCCGCTTGCAGCAGATCTCTCTGGTTTTGCAGGTTCCGGTGTCGTTCTTTTTCGACGGCGCGCCGCCGCCGCCCGGCGAGGCTGTTGGGTCCGGCGCGCCGCATGCGCCCGACGACGCCACCAGCCTGCTCTCGACCAGCGAAGGCCTCGCTTTGGCGCGTGCCTTTACGCGCATCTCGAATGTCCGCCTGCGCCGGCGCATTGTCGATCTGGTGGAGGAGATGGCGGCCGACGCGGTACCGGCCGCGTCCGAGGCGAGCTAGCGCCCACAGGACCGGCCCACTCATCCCACATCTTGACCGCGGCACGTGACGCTGCAAGAAACGCGGGCTTCAATACCGCGCGAGCGCCGCCGCGCCAAAAATTGCAACAGACCAATCCTGGCCACGGCAACGGCCTGCTTTCCGCGAGGAGTTACGAGAAGTGTCCCGCAAAGACTATCTCTTCACCAGTGAGTCGGTGTCCGAAGGCCATCCCGACAAGGTGTGCGATCAAATTTCCGACGCGATCCTCGACGCGTTCCTGGCGAACGACATCAAGCTCGGCATTGAGGATGACAGCCTCGCCAACACGCGGCTTGGCTGCGAGACGCTGACCACCACGAACAAGATCGTCATCGCCGGCGAGTGCCGTGGCCAAGAGCCGTTGATGAAGAAGTACAACGGCACGACGATCATGAACCGCGAGCTCCTGACCGACATCGCGCGCGGCGTCGTCAAGGATATCGGCTACGATCAGGACGGCTTCTCCTGGCACGGCGCCGATGTCGAGGTGCTGCTGCACGGCCAGTCGCCCGACATCGCGATGGGCGTCAATGCCAAGAAGAAGAAAGGCGGCGAGGAGGAAGGCGCGGGCGATCAGGGCATGATGTTCGGCTACGCCTGCACCGAGAGCGAAGTGTACGAGAAGGGCTCGTACATGCCGGCCCCGATCTTCTTTGCGCACAAGATCCTGCGCACCCTGGCCGAGCAGCGCCGCTCCGGCAAGCTGTTCGATCTGCAGCCCGACGCGAAGAGCCAGGTGACGGTGCGCTATGTCCAGGGCAAGGCGGTCGGCTGCACCAAGGTCGTGGTGTCGACGCAGCACAATGCGCAGAACCGCAACGGCAAGAAATATACGCCGGGCATGGTGCGCGACCTGATCGAAAGCGCGGTCGAGTCCTCGCTGCCGAAGGGCTGGATGCCTCCGAAGTCGTCCGACTTCCTTGTCAACCCGACCGGTAATTTCGTGGTCGGCGGCCCGGACGGCGATTGCGGCCTCACCGGACGCAAGATCATCGTCGACACCTATGGCGGTTACGCGCCGCATGGCGGCGGCGCCTTCTCGGGCAAGGACCCGACCAAGGTCGACCGTTCGGCCGCCTACGCGGCGCGGTATCTCGCCAAGAACGTCGTCGCGGCCGGTCTTGCGGATCGCTGCACCATCCAGGTCGCTTACGCGATCGGTGTCGCGGATCCGATGTCGCTCTTGGTCGATACGCATGGCACCGGCAAGGTCGATGAGCGCAAGCTCGAAAAGGTCCTGCCGCAGCTGTTCCGCCTGACGCCGACCAATATCCGCCGTACCCTCAAGCTGAACCGGCCGATTTATCGCAAGACCGCGGCCTACGGCCATTTCGGCCGCGCGCCCGAGAAGGACGGCAGCTTCTCGTGGGAGCGCACTGATCTCGCGGCGCAGCTCAAGAAAGAGTTCTGAGCCGGATTGTATCGAATTTGGTGAAATGGCCGGGCTTGCCCGGCCATTTTCGTTCGTGTCACGTGAGAACGATGAGTGAGCATCCGCACGGCGCGTTTTTCGGCCGGCGCAAGGGCCATCCCCTGCGCGCGCGCCAGGCCGCGCTGTTCGAGGCGCTGCTTCCACGCTTGGCGATCGACACGACGGCGCCAGCCGGTGATCTCGCCGCGCTGTTTCCGGTCGCCGTCGATGAGATCCACCTCGAAATCGGCTTCGGCGGCGGCGAGCATCTGATCTCCCGCGCGCAAGCAAATCCGCGAATCGGCTTCATCGGCGCCGAGCCGTTCATCAACGGCATGGCGAAGGCGTTGGCAGCGATCGACGACGCCAAGCTCCAGAACATCCGCCTGCATCATGCCGATGCGGTCGCGCTGCTCGATTGGCTGCCGCCGGCCGCGCTCGGCCGTGTCGATCTGCTCTATCCCGATCCGTGGCCGAAACGGCGGCACTGGAAGCGGCGCTTTGTGAATGCCGAGAACATTGCGCGGCTCGCGCGCGTGCTGCGCCCGGGCGGCGAATTCCGTTTCGCGAGCGACTGGGCGAACTATGCCGAGTGGACGCTCGCGCGCTTCATGCGCTCTGGCGATTTCGTCTGGACCGCCACGCGCGCCGACGACTGGCGCAAGCCATGGCCGGATTTTTCCCGCACGCGCTACGAGGCGAAAGCGATCCGCGAGGGCCGCATGCCGTGTTACCTGGCGTTCCGGCGATCGTAGGGCGGATTAGCGAAGCGTAATCCGCCGCGTGCATATCCGCGAAGATGGCGGGTTACGGCGCTTCGCGCCTAACCCGCCCTACAGGCTCTATCACCGCCGCCACGGCGGCGATGTGCCGGGTACGCTGCCGCCCTCGACCGGCTTCTTCAACAGGCGGAAGCGATCCGGGTCGAGCCGCGGCGCCGCGGGGGGCTGCGGCGGGAGGGGCGGGTGTGGGGGGGCGCCCGGCCGCC
>Ga0081539_10001660_pt1 | contig 36067 bp, 32 predicted proteins | sample TabmetS4T2R2_FD_71023 | JGI IMG/M metagenome (GOLD analysis project Ga0081539, IMG submission 71023) | Tabebuia heterophylla rhizosphere microbial communities from the University of Puerto Rico - S4T2R2 | ecosystem: Host-associated > Plants > Roots > Rhizosphere ... | reverse complement strand
GCGTCGGTGTGGCCGGCGACCACGAAGGTCGAGCCCTTCAGGCTCGGATCGCTCAGCGCCTTGCCGAGTTCCTGCACCGCCTGCACCGAGCCTTTGCTGATGTCGGCGGAGTTGTAGTCGAAGTGGATCTCGAGATCGATCTTCGGCTTGGTCGCCGCGAGCTGGGCGACTTCCTCACGCTCGCCGAGCGAGAGCGACCGCGACGGGCGGTTGCGCAGCGAGTTGACGAAATTCGCTTCCTTGGCCTGCGCCGCGGCGTCGACCTGCGCACCGCCTGTCGACAGGCCGCGGGTCAGCGGCTTCGGCTGCAGCGCCTTGGAGATCTGATCCGCCGAGATCACCTTGTCACCGGCCAGTGCCAGGCCCGCCGTCATCGACAGCGCGGCGCCGAGCGCGATGGCCGTAATTCCGGAAAGTCTGGAAATGCTGGTCATGGTCGTCTTCCTCTGGGTTACGCCTGCAATAGCTGCGTGCATGCGTCTTGGATGGTCGGACCTTAGGACAGGTTCAAGCCGCCGAATGTGACTTAAGTCACTGGTAAGCCGTGGCGATCTCCCTGCCGTCAGGCGCCAGCCGCCATTGCCGTGCCTCGCAGCAAGGCCGTTTTGCCACGACTAGCCGTAATCGCGGCCGGCACTCAGCACTTTCGCGATTTATGGGCAATTTCCGCTCGATTCGCGCCCTTGCGTTCGCGTCGCGCCGTGTTTCGAGCCGGTTCGATCGCGGCCGAAGCCTGTGTGATCTAGATCACGGTGACTGCATTAAGAAGTGTTCAGATTGTCCCCCATGGGTCGGGCCTCCATGCGAGGCGTCAAGGTCAGGGGAGAACGAAGATGCGCTTCTGGATCGCCGCACTGTCAGCCGCAGGATCAGCGCCAGCACCGATGCCTTCGCCGACAAGCGCGTCGCGTTCGTCGTCGGCAACGGCGCCTACAAGAACGTGCCGGCGCTGCCCAATCCGGCCGTTGACGCCAAGTCGATGGCAAAACTGCTCCGCAATGTCGGCTTCGACGTCGTCGAGGGCTCCAACCTCTCCCGCGACAGGATGACGGAGAAGCTGCTCGACTTCGGCAAGAAGGCGGAAGGCGCCGACGTCGCGCTGTTCTTCTATGCCGGCCACGGCATCGCGGTGAACGGGATCAACTATCTGCTGCCGATCGACGCCGACCTCAAGTCCGAAATGGACGTCAAGCTCGGTGCAGCCATCAACATCGATCTGACGATGGAACAGACCATGAGCGATGCCAAGGTCAAGCTGGTGTTCCTCGATGCCTGCCGCGACAATCCGTTCGCCGCAAAAATCCGCTCCGCCAAGGCGACCCGCAGCGTCAACGTGCAGACCGGCCTTGCCGAGATGAAGTCGGGCGAGGGCACGCTGCTCGCTTTCGCCACCGGCCCCGGCCAGACCGCGCTCGATGGCGAAGCCGGCACCAACAGTCCCTTCACCCGCGCGCTGCTCGCCAACATCGCCCAGCCCGGCGTCGAGATTCAGCAGGCCATGACCAAGGTCCGCGCCCAGGTCAACGAGGAGACCTCGAAGGGCCAGCTGCCCTGGGGCCACACCAACCTGATCGGCTCGGTCTATCTCAATCCGGCGAAGGCCGCCGGCGCGAACGAGGCGCCGAACACGCCGGCCCCGACCACGACCGCTGCCTCTGAAGTCGAGATCGAGTTCTGGCGCTCGATCAAGGACTCCAACAAGGTCGAGGAATTCAATGCCTACCTGACCAACTATCCGAGCGGCACGTTCAAATCGCTGGCACTGTCCCGCATCGCCGCGCTGCAGGACGGCCCCTCCAATGCAACGCGCAACCTTTCTTCCGGCGCCATCGACCAGTCGGTCTTCTCCGAGGAAGCAACGCAAGCGACCGAGGACCAGCTGGGCCTCGACAAGGGCCAGCGCCGCGACGTGCAGCGCCGCCTCACCGGCCTGGGTTTCGATATCAAGACCACCGGCAAATTTGATGAAGCGACCCGTGCCGTGATCACGCGCTGGCAGGCCGCCCGCGGCTATCCGAAGACCGGTTACCTCAACGCCATGCAGCACAAGGCGCTGAAATCCGAGATCCTCTCCACCCGCATAACCATCGCTTCGGGCGATGAGAGCTCCGACGACGAGCCGCGCGTCTCCCGTCGCAACAGCAGCGGCGGCGGTGGCGGCGGTGGTCGTCGCTATCGCGGCGGAGGCGGTGGCCCGCCCAACTTGTTCCGCATGATGCCGATCTTCAAGTAAGCTACCTCGAAACGAGAAAAACAAAGGCGGCCTCACAGGCCGCCTTTCCTTTTTTGGTGCATGTTCCGCCGCGGAAACTTTTTTGCTCCGTACAAAAACGGATGATGCGCACTTGCATCAACTTCGCGCTTTACAGTTGTGAATCGCAATGCTGGTGTTGATAAGTCGCGCGAGATTCGATCTGCGAACACGAATTCGACCAGAAGAGACGATAATGAGATTTCTTCGCGAGGAAAATGCGCTGGGGGCGAAGCAGGGGCCGTGTTGCAAACAGTCAAGCCGGTGAAGAAGCACAGCGAGTACCAAGGGTATCGCGCAGGTCCAACGGATCAGTTGGGTTCCAACAACACCATGTCGATCTTGATCGGCGCCGCGATGATCGCGGCTGCGATTCTGCTGTCGACCTTGGTCACGGCGCTTGGGCAGCGCTATGTCGGGATGGAGACGCCGAACGAGGAGAGCGCCTGGCTGATCGACCGCCTCACCGGCAGCGTCTACAAATGCTCAGCCCCTGACCGTGGCAGGGCCTCCTGCGAACCGCCCGATGTGACGACCGGCAGCATCATGGGACGCGGCAAGCGCTGAGCTGCCGTAAGGGGCTATGTCCATAGGCAGCCATGTCCACAATTGGACATTGCAAGCGCGTAAAAAAGTGTCCCCAGTGCCACACCCGCTTCCCAAACTGACGCGCTGACCGCTCTTTGGCCTTGATCAAGTTCCCGCGCTCTGGCCCTCTGGCGCCATGGGCAAATCGAGACTGCTAGGCTCCACGACACTGGTCAGCCTGCTGGCGGGTTCCCCCGTCATGGCAGCCGATCTCGCGCCTGTTGCTCCGGTCAAGTACCGCGAAGCCGCGCAACTGCCTTGGACGGGTTTCTACGTCGGCGCCAATGGCGGCTGGGCCGAATCAGCCGATCCCCGCGTCGATTGTCTTGGCGTAGCCGTATTCGGCCCCTGCGCAACCGCATTCCCGGCGCCGAAAGCCAAGGGTTTCGAATACGGACTGCAAGCCGGTTACAACTGGCAGGTTGGTAACTTCGTCCTCGGCGTCGAGGGCGACATCAACAAGCTGACCGCCCAAGGGCTGGCTTCCTTCCCGGGCATCGATCCCGGCAAGGGGCCCGACCAGCTTTCGTCTCGCTATGACTGGATCGGCACGGTGCGCGGCCGCGCCGGCGTGACCGCTGGATCGGCCCTCTTCTACGCGACAGGCGGCTATGCCTATGGCCGCGTCGGTCATCACTACACCTACGCACTGGGTTCGCCCGCGAATACCCAAAATTTCGACATCTCGGAGGGACGATCGGGCTGGACCGTCGGCGGTGGCGCCGAATATGCGCTCAATGCGCACTGGTCACTGAAGGCCGAGTATCTGTACGTGCACTTGGCCGCTTCGAATCTCGACGTCTCCGGACTTAATACGATCAATTTTGGCGCGTTTCCTCCCGGCACCAATTTCCTTCGCTATCGCAACGATCTGAATATCGCTCGGGTCGGCGTGAACTACCGGTTCTAAAATCCTCTCGTACGAATGAGGGGACATGAACTGGTTCGAGCAGATCGCGTTTCAAGCCAAGCTCAGTCCCGACGAACCGGCGGTGATCTTCCCGGGCGGCATGGCGACCTATGACGCGGTGGTCCGCTGCGTCGAGGCCGCCTGTCAGCACGTGATGCTGGCAGGAATGAAGAAGGGTCAGGTCGTAGCACTGGAGGTCCGGCATCCGCTGCTGCACCTCGTTCTCATTCTGGCGCTGCATCGCTGCGGCATCGCCTCGCTGACGCTGCAGACGGCCTATCTGATCGAGCAGGCCAATCTCGGCGTCGACAGGTTGCTCAGCGACCGCTACCAGCAGGGCAGCCTGCAGGCAAAGCACATCCTGGTCGACAACAACTGGCTTTCGCCGCTGTCCGGCAACCCGCCGGCGCTGACGCCCTCCGGTTTCGATTCGCCCGACGATGTCTGCCGCCTCGTGCTTTCATCGGGCACCACCGGCGCGCCGAAGGTGGTCAGCGTGACCGAGAGAAACCTCGAATATCGCTTCCAGCGCTCCGCCATCCTGATCGAGCGCGGCCGCTTTCTCTCCATGATGGGTTTTTCCACCCTCGGCGGCTACCAGACGCTGATGAGCGCGCTCGTGCTCGGCGGCGCGGTTTGCTTTGCGGGCGCGCCTGAAGACGTGCTGCAGGTGATTGCGCTGTATCACGTGACGCATCTGATCGCCGCGCCGTTTCAGGTGCGAACCCTGCTGGACGCCCAGGCGAAAAACGGCCTGAACCTGCCCTCGCTTCGCCACGTGATGCTGGCCGGCAGCCGGCTCGAAGCCTCGCTGCTTGCAGAAGTACGGGCGCAGCTCTGTCCGAACGTGATTTGCGTGTACGGCTCGACCGAGCTCGGTCCGGTCGCTTATGGACCGGCGTCCGCGATGCGCGGCATCGATGGCGCCACCGGTTTTGTGATGCCGGGCGAAGTGATCGAGATCGTCGGGCCCGATGGGGCGGCCCTGCCGGCCGAGCAGGAGGGAACCATTCGCGTGCGCTCGGCCAATATCGGCTCCTATTTCGTGCCGACATCGGAGGATGCCGAGATCTTCAAGGACGGCTGGTTCTATCCGGGCGATATCGGCCGGCTGACGGCGGACGGGATGCTGGTCGTGACCGGACGCGTCACCGAGGTGATCAATCGCGGCGGCGACAAGCTCGCGCCGGAAGTCATTGAAGGGGCGCTGCGGATGATGCCCGAAATCACCGATGCCGCGGTTTTCGCCGTGCCCAACACCGACCAGATCTGGGCCGCGGTGGTCGGCAGCGCGCCGCTCGACCACGAGGCGGTCCTGTCGTTCTGCCGGCAACGGCTCGCCGGCATGGCGCCGGACAGGATCTTCGAGCTTGAGCGCATTCCCCGCAACGAGATAGGCAAGATCATTCGCGAACAAATGCGCGAGGCGATCATGAAGCGCCTGTCGGCCAGCTTCATGTGACGGGAGCTATCATGCATCGCTTCTTTTGCCGCCAGCTCGCCTTTTACGCGCGATATCATCAGGATGCCCGCAATTGCCTCACGCATTACCTCGGCATCCCCATGCTGTTCGTGGCAGTCATCCTGCCACTCGAGGCCGTGCGGATTCCCGCCGGGAGCTGCGCATTGCCGCTCGGCATGCTCTTGACCTTGCCCGCACTGATCGGCTGGATCGCACTCGATCTCGGCGTCGGCGCTACGCTAGCGCTGTCCCTCTGTCCGTTGTTTGCGGCGGTAGAGCTGATCGTCTGGATCAGCAGTCCGGCGCTATTTTGGTCATGCTTTGCCGGGCTTTTCCTCGCCGGCTGGTCGCTCCAGTTCATGGGGCATGCCGTCTACGAAAGGCGGCGCCCGGCCTTTGTCGACGATTTGTCGCAGACCCTGATCGGCCCGATGTTCGTCGCCGCCAAGCTTCTGGTCGCGCTCGGCTTCAGGGCCGACCTGGCCGTGGTCCTGGCCGATGGCCAGGAGCTGAGCGAGACGCAGCGGCCGGCGCGCCAATCCGGCTAGATTGCGCAGCCGCCGCCAACCGGCGTCCCATCGCGCGTGGGCGAATTCTCCTCATGGAACCGGGCGGCGGGGATGGGCTTATTACGTGCCGGCAATTGGCCGGCGTCACGGCAAGCGAGGTTTCCAATGAAGGCGTTAGCGATCTCTGTCGCGGTACTCGTGGCTCTCGTTGCTACTCCCGCATCTGCGAAAATGATGGCCTGCACGGGCGAGAACATGGCCAAAACCACCGGCGCCATGAACACCATGCCGGAAGGACCCGGCAAGATGGCGATGGCCAAGGAAATGGGCATGGCCAACACCGACATGAGCAAGGGCAATATGCGCGGCGCCTGCGCGCATTATGCCAAAGCCCAGAAAATGAGTGGCGCCAAGTAGCGCCTGTCCCGAGCCGCGCCGTCATTGGGCGGTGCGGCTCTTCCTTGGCAGCAATGGCGGCAGGCTGACAGGATGTTCCGGCCGGCGAATCCGGCTAATTTCCCGGCCTATGGCCCGCCGTAACGATCCTCTTCCGCTGACCCGCTCTCAGGCCCGCCGCATCTGGCTCCGTGCGCAACGGCTCGACACCGTGGCGCCGTTCGGCGAGGGGGCGGCTGCCACGGCCGCCGCCGTCGAGCATCTCGGCTATGTGCAGATCGACACCATCAACGTGATCGAGCGCTGCCATCACCACATCCTCTATAGCCGCATCCCCGCCTATCGCCGCGCCGACCTCAGGCAGGCCCAGAGCGTCGACCGGACCGTGTTCGAATACTGGACGCATGCGCTGTCCTATGTGCCCTCCCGCGACTTCCGCTACTTCGTGCCGCTGATGCGCGAGCACAAGCGCGAGGGCCACAAGTGGTTCAAGTCGGTGAAGCCGGCCGACATGCGCAAGGTGATGCGCCTGATCAAGGCGGGACCGCTGACTATCCGCGACATCGAGGACGACGTCCTCGTTGACAAGGAGCATCTCTGGCAGAGCCGAAAACCGTCGAAACGCGCGCTGCAGCTCGCCTTCTATACCGGCGCGCTGACCATCAGCGAGCGCAACGGCATGCTCAAGACCTATGAGCTGATGACGCGCCATTTCGGCTGGGACAAGCCGCCGAAGCCGGCGAGCGCGAGCGAGCTCGCCAATTACCTGCTCGACCGCGGCTTGCGCGCGCAGGGCGTGGTGAGCCTGGATTCAATCTGCCATCTCGATGCGCCGAGCAAGCCCGCCGTGCGTCGGGCGATCGAGGCGCGGGTGCGCAGGAAGGAGTTGCTGCCGGTCGCGATCGAAGGCGCCGGCAAGCAGGAGCATTGGGCACCACCGGCCGCACTTGAGACGACGGATCAAGACACTTCCGGTCTCGTGCACATCCTCTCGCCGTTCGATCCCCTGATCATCCAGCGCAAACGCACCGAGCTCATCTTCGGCTATGGCCACAAGTTCGAGGCCTATGTGCCGAAGGAAAAACGTATTTTCGGCTATTTCGCGCTTCCCGTTCTGGTGGATGATGAGATCGTCGCGGCGCTTGATCTGAAGACCGATCGGCAGAACAAGAAACTCCTCATGCAGAAGTGGAACTGGGTCGGCGCCGGCAAGGCCGCCAAGGGTGACGCGCGCAGGGAGTTGAAGCGCCGCATCGAGGAAGAGCTCGATCGCTTCGAGAAGTTTCAACTGGCCTATTGAGCGGCGCCAGCGCCGACGTTTGGTGACGGCTTTCCTGCACTGGAACCCGCAACCTCCGGTCCGGTTAGTTCCGGAAAACGCATGGCCGGAGGCAGTATGAAAAAAGACAAGTCATTGATGGAGAAGTTCGCCGACACGGTTCGCGACGTTGCGAAGACGGCGACGGATGCGGCAAGCGCCGCGTTGCAGCCCCCCGCCGCATCGAAGGCCGACCGGCGCGCGGCCGGCTATGTGCCGCTGGCCGCCGATGGGCTGGTTTCCGATCCGATGATGGTGGCGCCGAGCGCTGAGCCGCGTCCGCGCAGGGAGAAGCGGGCAACGAGGCGGATGGCGAAAAGCGCAGCGCGGAAGCCGGCGAAGAAAACCGCCCGAAAATCGTCAGCCAAGTCCGCCAAAAAATCCGCAAGCAGGGCCGCAGCCCGAAAGACCGCCCGCAAGACGAAGACGGGGACCAGGCAACGCGTCGCGAAATCCCGAAGGCGATAGGCGCCAAGAACTTGGCTACAAATTCAGCTGTCGTCCCTGCGAACGCAGGGACCCATACGCCGCGGCCGTGGGAAGGGGCACGCGGGTTGACGCTGCCCTTCAGCTGTTGGAGCCGGTGGTTATGGGTCCCTGCGTTCGCATGGACGACAATTCTTGTGACGCGAGCACCTACCGCTTCACCGCCGCAAACCGCGCCCCGCCCATTGCCTTGCGTTGCACGAGATCGACGAACAGCACGTAGGACCGGTAGAAGTCGTCGTGGCCGGACGGTGCGCCGGCGGCTTCCGCCTCGCCGCGCAGCTTTTGGTACATGCGCAGGCGTTCGGCGAGGATGACGCCCCACGACTCCGTCTCGTCCTCCACCGCCTCCATCTCGAAGCCGGCGCCGCGCAGCAGTTCGGCATGCCGCTCGATGCCGACCAGCGTGGCGGCGGCCATGCCGTCCCACAGCAATTGCCGCTGCGCGTCCAAAAGCGGCCGGTGCACGACCCAGTTGGTGAAGACGATGCGACCGCCGGGACGGAGCACGCGATGCGCCTCGGCAAAGGCGCGCGCGATGTCGGGCACATGCAGCAGAGCTTCCTGGCTGACCACGGCATCAAAGCTCGCATCCGGCAGCGGTAGCTCCATCACATCGCCTTCGAGCACGCGCACCTGGCCACCGAGCCCGACGCGCCGCGACAGTTCTGCGGCGCCGGCGACGCGCACCGGCGTCAGCTCGATGCCGGTGACGGTGGCGCCATAGCGATGCGCGAGATACCGCGCCGGCCCGCCGAGGCCCGCGCAAAGGTCGACTACCTTGCTGCCGATGCCGATCCGCGCGGCCCGCGCCAGCGCATCATTGGCGGGAAGCCCACCATAATGATCCTGGTCGTGTGCAAACAAATCGTCCGGCCTCAATCCCTCCAGCGTCCCGCGCGCCGCCTCGAGCTTGGCGAGGATGATCTGCGCCGAGATCGGATGGCGCTCGTAGAAGTCGATGGCCGAGCGGATGGAGGAGTTCATGTCCGAGTCCGTTGGAAACGATCCCAACCATATCCGTTCTCCCCTGTGCGGACGGGCCGGGCAGGCCGTCATACACCCTTCATTAACTCACGAACATGTGTCTAGTGACGATTATTGACATTCGTCAGTGAACATTCGATACTCCTCAGAAGCTCAGCCAGAGGAGTGACCCATGTTGATCCGGTCGGTTTTGTCGAGTTATTTCAGGCTCTTGACGGGGGCGCTGTTGGCGCTTTCGGTGATTGTCCTGAGCGGCTGCCAGGAATCGACGGCTGAGAAGGTCGTTCCCGGACGGCCGGTTCTGGTCGCCACCGTCAAATATGAAGCCGCATCCCCCGAGCGCAGCTTTGTCGGCACGATCCGCCCGCGGATCGAGACCGACATGGGGTTCCGCGTCCCGGGCAAAGTGGCAAAACGCCTCGTTGAAGTCGGCCAGACCGTCGATGTCGGCCAGCCGCTCGCGCTGCTCGATGAAGTCGATCTGAAGCTGCAGGCCGAGCAGGCGCAGGCCGAATTTTCCGCCGCCACTGGCGTGCTGGCGCAGGCGGCGGCGTCCGAACAGCGCGCCAAGGATCTGCGCGCTAAAGGCTGGACCACGGACGCGCAGATGGATTCGGCGCGCGCGGCCGCCGACGAGGCGAGGGCGCGGCTCAATCGCGCCGAGCGCCAGGTCGAATTGACCAAGAATTCTCTCTCCTATGCGACGCTGGTGGCCGATGCCCGCGGCGTCGTGACGGCGACGCTGATCGAGCCTGGCCAGGTGGTTGCCGCGGGCCAGTCCGCGATCCGCGTCGCGCGCTTTGCCGAGAAGGAGGCCGTCGTGGCGATCCCGGAGACGCTGGTCGGCCGCGCCAGGGAAGGCGTTGCCTCCGTCACGCTGTGGTCGGAGCCGGACAAGAAGTATGCCGCGAAACTGCGCGAGATCGCGCCGTCGGCCGATCCCGCCACGCGTACCTATCTTGCCAAATTCTCGCTGCCCGGCGCCGGCGACAGCGTCTCGCTCGGCATGACCGCGACGCTCACGCTTGCGGACTCCGCGACCGATCGCGTGGCCAAGCTGCCGCTGTCGGCACTCTACAATCAAGGCGGCAACCCTTCGCTCTACGTCGTCGACGAGGCCGGCAGCCTCGTGCTGAAGCCGGTGACGGTGAAGGGCTACGAGTCCGACAACGTGGTCATCACCAACGGCGTCGACGAGGGCGCCAAGGTCGTGGCGCTCGGCGTGCAGAAGCTCGATCCCGCGCAGAAGGTGCGCGTGGTCTCGTCGTTGTCGTTCTGATTTCCACCGTCATTGCGAGGCGCGAAGCGACGAAGCAATCCAGAGCGTACCGATCCGACAGATGGATTGCTTCGCTTCGCTCGCAATGACGAAAGAACCGAAAGCAAACAGGAATCGATCTAGGAGAGCGAGATGAAACACTTCAATCTCTCGAGCTGGGCCGTCAGCCATCCGACCCTGATCCTGTTTTTGATGATCGTGCTGGGTGCCGCCGGCTTCTTCTCCTATCAAAAACTCGGTCGCGCCGAGGATCCGTACTTCACGGTGAAAGTGGTCAACGTCTCCGCGATCTGGCCCGGCGCCACCGCGCAGGAGATGCAGACCCAGGTCGCCGATCCCCTTGAGAAGAAGCTGCAGGAGCTGCCCTTCTTCGAGAAGGTGCAGACCTATTCCAAGCCCGCCTTCACCGCGATGCAGGTGACCTTCCGCGACAATACGCCGCCGAAGGACGTGCCATATTACTTCTACCTGCTGCGCAAGAAGCTGGCCGACGCGCAGGACCAGCTGCCCCAGGGCCTGCTCGGCCCCGTCGTCAATGACGAATTCTCCGACGTCGATTCCATCCTCTATATGATGACCGGCGACGGCGCCGATTATGCGCAGCTGAAGAAGACCGCCGAAGGCCTGCGCCAGAAGCTTCTGAAGGTGAAGGGCGTCACCAAGGTCAATCTCTACGGCACCCAGGCCGAGCGCATCTTCGTCGAATTCTCCCACGCCAAGCTCGCGACGCTGGGCATCACGCCGCAGGCGCTGTTCGATTCGCTGGCAAAACAGAACAACGTCACACCCGCCGGCATGGTGGAAACCTCGGCGCAGCGCGTGCCGCTGCGCGTCACCGGCGCGCTCGACGGCGCCAAGGCCGTGGCCGAAACCCCGGTCGAGAGCAACGGCCGCGTGTTCCGGCTCGGCGATATCGCCACCGTCGCGCATGATTATGTCGATCCGCCGACCTTCAAGGTGCGGCAGGAAGGCAAGCCCGCGCTCGGCATCGGCGTCGTCACCGCCAAGGGCGCCAACATTCTGGAGCTCGGCAAGGACGTCGAAACCGCCACCAACGAGTTCATGAAGGCCGTGCCGCAGGGCATCGAGGTCGAGCAGATCGCCGACCAGCCGAAAGTCGTCGAGCATGCGGTGGGCGAGTTCGTGCACTCCTTCATCGAGGCGCTCGGCATCGTGCTGTTCGTCTCTTTCCTCGCACTGGGCTGGCGCACCGGCATCGTGGTCGCCGCCTCCGTGCCGCTGGTGCTCGCCATCGTCTTCGTCGTCATGAGCGCGATGGGTCTCGATCTGCACCGCATCACGCTCGGCGCGCTGATCATCGCGCTCGGCCTCTTGGTCGACGACGCCATCATCGCGGTCGAGATGATGGTGGTGAAGATGGAGCAGGGTTGGGACCGCATCCGCGCCGCGTCCTTTGCCTGGGAGTCCACCGCGTTCCCGATGCTGACGGGCACGCTGGTCACCGCCGCCGGCTTCCTGCCGATCGGTTTTGCCAATTCGGCGGTCGGCGAATATGCCGGCGGCATTTTCTGGATCGTCGCGATTGCGCTGGTCGCCTCCTGGTTCGTCGCCGTGATCTTCACGCCCTATATCGGCGTGAAACTGCTGCCGAACCTCGCCCACCATGCCAGTCACGATCCGCATGCCGTCTACGAGACCCGCATGTATCGTGGCCTTCGCGCCGTCGTGCAGTGGTGCGTCGAGCACCGCGTCAAGGTGGTTGTCGCTACCGTCGGCATCTTCGCGCTCTCGATCGTCGCCTTCGGCCGCGTGCAGCAGCAGTTCTTCCCGCTCTCGGAGCGGCCGGAGCTGTTCCTGCAGCTGCGCCTGCCGGAAGGCACCGCCTTCAACGTCACGGAAAAGACCGTGAAGAAGGCCGAGGAGCTTCTGAAGGGCGACAACGATATCAACACCTACACCGCCTATGTCGGCCAGGGTTCGCCGCGCTTCTGGCTCGGCCTCAATCCGCAGCTGCCGAACGAGGCCTTTGCCGAGATCGTCATCGTGTCGAAGGACGTCGAGGCGCGCGAGCGCATCATGGCCAAGATCGAGAAAGCGGTCGCGAATGGCGCGCTGCCGGAAGCCCGCGTGCGCGTCGACCGCTTCAATTTCGGCCCGCCGGTCGGCTTCCCCGTCCAGTTCCGCGTCATCGGCCCCGACGCCAACAAGGTGCGCGACATCGCCTATCAGGTGCGCGACGTTGTCCGCCAGAACAAGAACATCAAGGAAGTGCAGCTCGACTGGAACGAGCAGTCGCCTTACCTGAAGCTGGTGGTCGACCAGGACCGCGCCCGCGCGCTGGGTCTCACCCCGCAGGACGTCTCGCAATCGCTCGCCATGCTGATCTCGGGCGCGCCGGTCACCACCGTGCGCGACGGCATCGAGAAGGTCGGCGTGGTCGCCCGCGCCGTGCCGTCCGAGCGCCTCGACCTTGGCAAGGTCGGCGATCTCACCATCACGTCGCGCAACGGCATCGCCGTGCCGCTGCAGCAGATCGCCAAGATCGAATATGCCCACGAAGAACCGATCATGTGGCGGCGTAACCGCGACATGGCCATCACCGTGCGCACCGACGTCGTCGACGGCGTGCAGGCGCCTGATGTGACCAACCAGATCTGGCCAAAGCTGAAGGACATCCGCGACAAGCTCGAACCGGCCTACCGGATCGAGCCGGGCGGCGCCTTCGAGGAGTCCGCCAAGGGCAATGCCTCGATCTTCATCCTCTTCCCGATGATGGTCATGGTCATGCTGACGCTCTTGATGATCCAGCTGCAGAGCTTCTCGCGGCTGACGCTGGTGTTCCTCACCGCGCCGCTCGGCATCGTCGGCGCCTCGCTCGGGCTCAACGTCGCCAACCAGCCGTTCGGCTTCGTGGCGCTGCTCGGCCTGATCGCGCTCGCCGGCATGATCATGCGCAACACCGTGATCCTCGTCGACCAGATCGAGACCGACGTGTCCCACGGCCTGACCCGCCGCGAGGCGATCGTGGAGGCCACCGTCCGCCGCGCCCGCCCGGTGGTGTTGACCGCGCTTGCCGCGATCCTGGCTATGATCCCGCTGTCGCGCTCGGCCTTCTGGGGCCCGATGGCGATCACCATCATGGGCGGTTTGTTTGTTGCAACCTTCCTGACCCTGCTGTACCTGCCGGGCCTCTATGCCCTGTGGTTCAGGAAGAGCCTGGAAGAGAGCGGCGTCGCCGAGCAGCCGGCTGCCGCGCCGCAACATGTGGCCGGCGGACAACACGCATTTCCGCTTGCCGAAGCAGCGGAATAATTGAACATTGAGTATCCGAACATGACGCTAGTCGCAGAACATACCGAAACCGACACCCGCGAGCGCATCCTCGTGGTGGCGGAGCGTTTGTTCCGGCAGCTCGGCTACCAGAAGACCACGGTCGCGGACATCGCCAAGGAATTGCGGATGAGCCCCGCCAACGTCTATCGCTTCTTCGATTCGAAGAAGTCGATCCACGAAGGCGTGGCCCGCACCCTGATGGGCGAGGTCGAGACCGAGGCGCGGCGCATCGTGGCCCAGCCGGGCCCGGCGAAGCCGCGCCTGCGCGAGTTGCTCAAGACCATCAATCGCATGAACTCGGAGCGCTATGTCGGCGACAACAAGCTGCACGAGATGGTCGCGATCGCGATGGAGGAGGACTGGGACGTCTGCGTCGCTCATATCCAGTGCCTCACCGGCGTGATCGGCGAGATCATTGCGCAGGGCGTGGCGTCCGGAGAGTTCGAAGCCCCCGATTTGCCGCTGGCGGCGCTGTGCACCTGCACCGGCATGATCCGCTTCTTCCACCCGCAGATGATCGCGCAGGCCGTCAACAAGCCGACTGCCACGATCGACCAGATGATCGATTTCCTGTTTCGCGCGCTGGAGCCGCGCGGGCCGAAATAGCCTCAGGGCGCATTCGCCAGCATAGTCCCGTCATTGCGAGGAGCGCAGCGACGACCCGTCTACGCTTGCTGCGCAAGCTACGCCGGGCTGGGAGTCCGCCGAAGCTCGGAGAGCGAAGGCGGAAGCAATCCAGCTTTCTTTGCCGCAGCAAAGCTGGATTTGCTTCGCTTCGCTCGCAATGACGGATGGATACGCCAAGCGGGGGAGAAGTGAAGGGTCGCGCGGCGCGGGCTGAAGTCAATTCGGCGCAAGGAACTCCTCTCCCGCCAAATCTTTATCTGCGGGTATTTCGGAGATTGCCTTGAAGCGCTGGCTTGCAGGATTGGCCTTGCTCACCTGCCTCGTCGGTCCCGCTCTGGCCGGGCTCGATGCGGCATCCATCAACAATGCGGAATGGAAGAGCAAGGTGTCGAAGGACAAAGTCGACCCTGCGATCGTCAAGATGCAGGTCCTGCTGGACCGCGCCAACTTCTCGCCCGGCGAGATCGACGGCAAGCTCGGTGAAAATGCCATCAAGGCCTTGCGCGCCTTCGCGGAAGCAAAGGGCCTTGCCTTTGACGGGAAGTCGCCAACGCCGGAAATCTGGAACGCACTGATCGCAACGAGTTCGGAGCCGGTCATCGTCGACTACAAGATCGCCGAGAAGGACGTGAAAGGGCCGTTCCTGCAAAAACTTCCGGCGAGGATGGAAGACATGCAGGACCTGAAGTCGCTCGACTACACCAGCCCGCGCGAGGCGATTGCCGAGAAATTCCACATGAGCGAGGCGCTGCTCGACGCGCTCAATGCCGGCACGAAGTTCGATCAGGCCGGCCGGCAAATCGCCGTGGTGAACGTCGTCACGAAAGAGGACAGGCCGGCGGTGGCGCGCGTCGAGGTGGACAAGACCCAGCAGACGGTGAAGCTCGTCGGCAAGTCGGGCGAACTGATCGCATTCTTTCCGGCGACGGTGGGAAGCAAGGAAAAGCCGACGCCCGGTGGCACGCTCAAGATCACCTCCATCGATGCCAATCCGAATTACCGCTACCACCCGGAGTACAAATTCAGGGGCGTCAGCGCGAAACGTGCTTTCGACATCAATCCCGGTCCCAACAACCCGGTCGGCTCCTATTGGATCGGCCTTTCGGCGGAGGGCTATGGCATCCACGGCACGGCGAACCCCTCCAAGATCAGCAAGGCGGAGTCGCATGGCTGCGTGCGGCTGACCAATTGGGACGCCGGCCGCCTGGCCAAGCTCGTGAAGAAGGGCATGGAAGTGGCCTTCACCGAGGCCCAGCCGGCAGGCCGCAAATGAGCCGGCGTCGACACGCCTAGAGGCTATCCTGGTTCGATTGCGCCTGGGCGATTTGGGCGCGGGCAAACGCAATCGCGTCGGCCCGCGCCTCGGAGCTTGCGAATGCACGTTCGGGAATGATTACCGCGTTTTGCGAACCGATCCAAAGCAGCACCAGGCCCTGTTCGGCGGTCATGCGGGTGATCGCGGGCCAGGTCCACCTTGCTTGCGATAGCTTGCCGGTGATCGAGACCGCGTTCTCATCAAGCACCACCGCCTTTGCGTCGAAGGCATTTGGAACGGACGACAGCGCCCCCGCGATGGCGCGGCGGCGAACAATCCACATCGCCACGGCCAGGATGACAAGGCCGCCGAAAAAGGCGAACAGGCTGAAGCGGCCCACAAGCTTGATTGCTACCGGACTGGCGGTCTGCAGGGCAGCCAGGGCTTCGGCGGCCAGGGCTGCGGGAATGGCCATGAAAAAAGCGCCGGCGTAGATCGCGAAATCGGTCCATGTCGCTTGACGTTTTCCGACGACGGCAAAGTATCGCGCATAGTCGTCCCGACTTAACTGCACCTGCAGCTCAATTGGTTGTACCTGGGATGACACGGACGACCTCCCAGCTAGGTGCGATCCGGCTGCATGGAGCAGATCGCCTTGGCGTCGTCCCAGCACTGCGCGCAGAAAATCTTGAAGCGGGCGTTCTGGAACCATTGTGCCGACGAGGCTCCTTTGAGCGCATTCAAAGCACGCTCGCATTCCAGGCACCAGGCATCGGGGCGCGCATTGTCGACGTCGTCACCCCTGAAGAAGCCGACGCGCCGGCCGTCCAGACTGGCAAAAGCAATGTGCTCGCACACGAGCCCGATGCCGTTACGGCCGTGGGTCGGGCAATCGGTCTGCGGTGCAGGCATGGCTGACGGCGACGAGCATTTTTGGAAAGCGCCGCCACCGTACATGTCTGCAAGCCGCCACGTCAAATCAACCGCGCTCACGCACCCTTGCGCAGGATATCGCGCCCCGCCAGCAGCGCCTGTACCAGCTCGACATTGCCGTTCGGGCAAATCATGTCGCCGTCAGCGTCGAAGAATTCGGCCTTGAACTTGGGGCGGATCTCCTTGATCCACGAGCTGACAGGCAGTGCAATCTCGACATGCTCGGCGTCCTTCCAGCCTGTCGCGTCGGCTTTGCCGCGCACGATGGTGGTGTGGTCGTCGATAATGATGGTCTTGGCGTGGGCATCGCCGCCGATCTCGAGAAAGCCGTGATTGTAGGTCGAGCTCATGAGGCCGTAGATTTTCGCATCCCGTCCAATCCGGATGTCGGCGCTGCTCGCGACCAGGTTCTTGCAGACGAGATCACGGCCGATGGCCAGGAAGCAGGCGGGCGTGTCGATCTCCCAATTGGCGATGGTGCCATTGACGACAAGATCCTTCTCGGCCCAGATTCCGGCGACGCCGTCCCAGAACAGCGCATCGAGGTCGATGTCGCCGTCGATCATGGCATCCTCCGCATAGTGGCGGACAATGCGGCCGTCGCCGTTATAGTCATGGAATGAAAAGTGGCTCTCCAGCTGCAGACGGTTCGTGACTTCCGCAACCGACAGTTTTTCGAAAGGCGAATTTGGCACAGCCACCTCATTGGTTATTGAAAGGCCCCACGGGGTTTAGTGAGCCGTTCGCCTCGGCCGGTTCGAAGCGCCATACCGGGCTGTAGCGAGTGCCCGGCATATGCCCTGTTTTCCGGAACGGAATCCGGCCCTTGCCGTTAACAATCGGCGCTCCGGCCGCGTCAATTTCGCTTCATTTTCCAAGCGAAGTGTTCACCCGCGACAGGCAGTTTCGGCTAGAATCCCCGCTCGTCTAGCGCCGAACCTTGAGGAATTCCCATGAGCTTTCGCCGCGACTACATCACCAAGCCGATCTTTTCCTTCGCCCGCGGCGTGTTGCCGCCGATGTCCGATACCGAGCGCGAGGCGCTGGAGGCGGGCGATGTCTGGTGGGACGCCGATCTCTTCACCGGCAATCCGGATTGGTCGAAGCTGCTCGCCAATGCGCCGGCGACGCTGACCGACGAGGAGAAGGCCTTCCTCAACGGCCCCGTCGACGAGCTCTGCGCCATGCTCGACGACTGGAAGATCAATTGGGAATGGCGCGATCTGCCGCCGGAAGCCTGGGAGTTCATCAAGAAGCACAAGTTCTTCGGCATGATCATTCCGAAGGAATTTGGCGGGCTCGGCTTCTCGCCCTATGCGCATTCCGAAGTGGTGCGCAAGCTGTCGTCGCGCTCGCTTTCCGCCGCCGTCACCGTGATGGTGCCGAACTCGCTCGGGCCGGGCGAGCTGCTGATGCGCTTTGGCACCAAGGAACAGCAGGACCGCTGGCTGCCGCGCCTCGCCGACGGCCGCGACATTCCCTGCTTTGGTCTCACCAGCCCCGAGGCCGGCTCGGACGCCGCTTCGATGATCGACAAGGGCGTGATTTGCAAGGATACGTTCGAGGGCCGCGAGGTGATCGGGCTGAAGCTGAACTGGCACAAGCGTTACATCACGCTTGGCCCGGTCTCGACGCTGCTGGGCCTCGCCTTCAAGGCCTATGACCCGGATCATCTGGTGGGAAGCGAGGAGGACCTCGGCATCACCGTCGCACTGATCCCGACGCATCTGCCCGGCGTTCAGATCGGCCATCGCCATCTGCCGGCGATGCAGGTGTTCCAGAACGGCCCGAACTGGGGCCGCGACGTCTTCATACCCCTTGATTACATCATCGGCGGCCAGGAACGGCTCGGGCAGGGCTGGAAGATGCTGATGACGGCGCTCGCGGCCGGCCGCGGCATCTCGCTGCCGTCACTGTCGGCCGCGGGAGCTGCCTTTGCTGCGCGCACCACCGGCGCCTATGCCCGCATCCGCGAGCAGTTCGGTATTTCCATCTCGAAATTCGAGGGCATCGAGGAGCCGCTCGCCCGCATCGCCGGCACCGCCTACCTGCTCGACGCCGCGCGGCGGCTGACCTGCGCCGCGCTCAACCAGGGACATCATCCAGCAGTCATCTCCGGGATCATGAAGCTGCACGCCACCGAGCGGATGCGCATCGTGATCGACGATGCCATGGACATCCATGGCGGCAAGGCCGTGATCGACGGCCCGCAGAACTACATGGGCAGCCTCTATCGCGCGGTGCCGGTCGGCATCACCGTGGAGGGCGCCAACATCCTCACCCGCAATCTCATCGTGTTCGGACAGGGCGCCATCCGCGCGCATCCCTATCTGCTCGCCGAGATGAACGCGCTGCGCGACGAAGACCGCACGCGCGGGCTGGAAGAGTTCGACAAGTCGCTGTGGAGCCATGTCAGCCATAGCCTCACGACGCTGTTCCGCGCCTGGGGCCGCAGCTGGAGCGGCGGTCTTTTTGCGCCCGCGCCGGATGCGGGGCTTGCGACCCGCTTCTATCGCCAGCTCTCGCGCTACTCCTCGGCCTTTGCGCTCACCGCCGACATGGCGCTGCTCACGCTCGGCGGCGCACTCAAGCGCAAGGAGATGATCTCCGCGCGGCTCGGCGACATCCTCTCCGAGCTTTACCTGCTCTCCGCTGCGCTCAAGCGCTGGGAAGAGGAGGGGCGCCAGCAAGCCGATTTCGCCGCGCTCGAATGGTGCATGGCGAACGGCTTCAAGACCATCGAGAATCGCCTTGCCGAAATCCTCGGCAATCTGCCGAACCGCTTCGTCGCCGTGCTCCTGAAATTCTTCCTGCAGCCATGGGGCGCGCGCGTGCTCGGGCCGACCGATCGCGTCGTGCATGAATGTGCCCAGATCATCCTCGAGCCGTCGGCGGCGCGCGAGCGGCTGACGCCGGATCTCTCGCATGTCGATGACGACCGCGGTCTCGCGCGGCTGGAAACGGCGTTTCGGCTGTACGCGGCTTCCGAGGACATCCGCAAGCGGTTGCACGCTGCGCATATCAACGACTGGCAGGAGGGCGCCAAGAAGGGCGTCATCACGCAAGCAGAGGGCGAGAAGCTTGCAGCCGCGCATGACGCTGTCATGAAGGTGATCGAGGTCGACGATTTCGCGCCCGAGGCGCTGTCGCCGATTTACAAGAAGAGCGCCGACGTGCATCAATTCTTCCAGGAATTGGGTGAGCAGAGGGCGGCGAGCTGATGGCGCGACCGGTTTTCATCATCGACGGCAGCCGGACGCCGTTCATCAAAGCGCGCTCAGGGCCCGGCCCTTTCACCCCCGTCGATCTCGCCGTGCAATGCGGCCGGCCGCTGCTGGCGCGCCAGCCGTTTCCGCCGACCGCCTTCGATCAGGTGATTTTGGGTTGCGTCAACGTCATTGCCGATGAGATGAACCCGGCGCGCGTCGCAGCCCTTCGGCTCGGCATGGGCGAAAGAATGGTCGCCTTCACCGTGCAGATCAATTGCGGAAGCGGCATGCAGTCGATCGACACGGCTTACCGCTACATCCGCGAAGGCGCCGCCGATCTGATCCTGGCTGGCGGCGCCGAAGCGCTCAGCCACGCGCCGCTGGTATGGCCGCAGGGCGGCGTGCGCTGGTTTGCCGGGCTCGCCGGTGCGCGCGGCGTGGCCGCAAAAATCATGGCGGCGCTGAAGGTGAAGCCGTCCTACTTCAAGCCGATCATCGGGCTCGAGCGGGGGCTCACCGATCCCATCACCGAGCTCAACATGGGCCAGACGGCCGAAGTCGTCGGCCAGCTGTTCGGCATCACCCGCGAACAGTCGGATGCTTACGCGGCCGAAAGCCACCAGCGCCTGGCGCATGCGCAGAAGGAAGGTTTTCTCAAAGGCGAGGTCGAAATCGCCTTCTCGCGCGACGGCAAGTTTTTCGACCACGACGACGGCGTGCGGCCCGACTCCACGCCGGAGTCGCTGGCAAAACTGAAGCCGGTGTTCGAGCGGCCGTGGGGCCAGGTCACTGCGGGAAATTCCTCGCAGATCACCGATGGCGCGTCCTGGGTGATCCTTGCGTCGGAAGAATCCGTCGTGAAGCACAAGCTGACACCGAAGGCCGCGATCATCGACAGCCAATGGGCGGCGCTCGATCCCTCCATCATGGGGCTCGGCCCGGTGCTGTCCGCGACCGCGCTGCTGAAACGCAATGACATCACCCTGCGGGACGTCGAGACCTGGGAATTGAACGAGGCCTTTGCGACGCAAGTGCTCGGCTGTCTCGCCGCCTGGAATGACGACAAATTCTGCAAGGAAGTGCTCGGCCTCGACGGCGCCGCCGGCGAGCTGGATCGTTCAAAGCTCAATGTCGATGGCGGCGCGATCAGCCTCGGCCATCCCGTCGGCACCTCAGGCAACCGCATCGTGCTGCATCTCGTCAACGCCATGAAGCGGCTCGGCACGCGCCGCGGCATCGCCACCGAATGCATCGGCGGCGGCCAGGGCGGCGCCATGCTGATCGAGATGGTGTGACCATGGCTGAGACGATCATGGACGTGCTCGGCGAACGCGTGCTCGAACTCGGGCCCAAGCCAGATGCCGGCCGGCCCTATCACGATTTTCGCCTGACCCGCGACGCCGATGGCGTCGCCTGGCTACTGTTCGACCGCGCCAACAGTAGCGCCAACACGCTGTCGGCCGAAGTGATCGAGGGGCTTGATCGCGTGTTGACGGAACTGGAGACGAACCGTCCGACCGGCATCGTCATCCGCTCGGCGAAGACGTCCGGCTTCATCGCCGGCGCCGACGTCAACGAATTCCGCGGCGCCAGCGATCCGAAGCAGGTCGAGACCGCGATCGGCCGCGCCCATGCCGTGATCGACCGGCTGGAGGCGCTACGCATCCCCACGGTCGCCGTGATCCACGGCTTTTGTCTCGGCGGCGGTCTCGAAGTCGCGCTCGCCTGCCAGATGCGCATCGCCATCTCCGATGCGCGCTTCGGCTTCCCCGAGGTGATGCTGGGTTTGCATCCGGGCCTCGGCGGCACCGCGCGCTTCACCGAGCTCGTCAATCCGATGCAAGCGATGACGCTGATGCTGACGGGGCGCACCATCGATGCGCGCAAGGCGAAATCGCTGGGGCTCATCGATGCCGTCTGCGAAGAGCGCCACGTCCGCAATGCGGTGAAGGACGCGATCTCGGGCCGGCTCAAGCGCGCCAAAAAGAGCCCGCTGGTGAGCCTGCTCAATCTCGGTCCCGTTCGCGGCCTGCTCGCCAACCGGATGCGCGCCGAGGCCGAGAAGGCCGCACCGCACGAGCATTATCCCGCGCCGGACGCCCTGATCGATCTCTGGGAGCGCCACGGCGGCGACAAGGCCGCGATGCTGGCCGCCGAGAAGACCTCGTTCGCCTATCTGATGGTGACGCCGACGGCGCAGAACCTGATCCGCGTCTTCTTCCTACGCGAGGCGATGAAGAAGCTCGCCGGCAGCGGCAACAAGATCGAGCACGTTCATGTCATCGGCGCCGGCGCGATGGGCGGCGACATCGCCGCCTGGTGCGCCGGCCAGGACCTCCGCGTCACGCTCGCTGACATGAAGGCCGAACCGATTGCCGGCGCCATGAAGCGCGCTGCCGATCTGTTCGGCAAGATTTTGCGCAAGCGCACCGCGTCGCGCGATGCGCTCGATCGCCTGATCCCCGACATGGTCGGCGAGGGCGTGCGCGGCGCCGACCTCATTATCGAGGCGGTGCCGGAAAAGCTCGAGTTGAAGCAGAAAGTCTATGCCTCGATCGAGCCGAAGATGAAACCGGGCGCGATCCTCGCCACCAACACATCAAGCATCCCGCTGCAGGATCTGCGCACCACGCTGCAACAGCCGGAGCGGCTGCTCGGCCTGCATTTCTTCAATCCGGTGTCGCGCCTGCAGCTCGTTGAGGTCGTCAGTCATGACGGCACCGACGCGCAGCTGCACAAGGCGGCGCTCGCTTTTGTCGGCGCCATCGACCGCCTGCCGCTGCCGGTGAAGAGCTCGCCCGGCTTCCTCGTCAACCGCGCGCTGACACCCTACATGCTGGAAGCGATGGTGATGCTGGATGAGGGCATCGACCAGACCGTGATCGATGCAGCGGCGAAGAAATTCGGCATGCCGATGGGCCCGATCGAGCTGGCCGACCAGGTCGGCCTCGACATTTGTCTTGATGTCGGCGACATGCTGCGCTCCAAATTCGGCGACGCGCTGCCGCCGACGCCGGCCTGGCTGCGCGAGAAGGTCACCAAGGGCGAGCTCGGCCGCAAGGCGGGCAGGGGCTTTTATCTCTGGAAGGATGGCAAGCCGGAAGCGCCGCTCGGCTCGCGGCCGCAAGGCGCGCAAGAACCGGCCGAGCCGACGCCCGAGATGATCGACCGCCTGGTGCTGCCGATGTCGAATGTCTGCGTCGCATGCCTGCGCGAAGGCATCGTCGACAATGCCGACGTCGTCGACGGCGCCATGATCTTCGGCACCGGCTATGCGCCGTTCCGCGGCGGGCCGCTGAATTATTCCCGCACGCGCGGGCCCGAAAACGTCGCCGCCACCTTGCGCGCGCTGGCGCAAAAATTCGGCGACCGCTTTGCGCCCGATCCCGGCTGGGAGACATTCAAGTGACGGACAAGCCTGTTCAGGCTCATACCGCCGATGATGCGACGGAGCCGCACGGCGATCTCTGCACGCAGACGCTGGCGATGCCGGCCGACACCAACGCCAATGGCGACATTTTTGGCGGCTGGCTGCTGAGCCAAATGGATATCGCCGGCGGCGTCGCTGCCTCGAAGGTCGCAAAGTCGCGCACCGTGACGGTCAGCATCGATGCGATGAATTTCCGCAAGCCCGTCTACGTTGGCGATCTCGTGTCCGTCTACGCCAACCTGGTCCGCGTCGGCCGCACTTCGATGACGATCCACCTCGAGGCCTGGGTGGTGCGCCGCCGGGAGACCAAGCCGATCCTGGTGACCGACGGCAATTTCACCTATGTCTCGATCGACGACCAGGGCAAGCCGCAGCCGATCCAACGAAACGAGCCGCTGACCGCGTGAGGCGTCCACGGTGTCATGCCCCGCTTCATGCGGGGCATCCCGTACGCCGGTTTGCTAGTTGATGAAGGAAATGTCCGCCGCCGAGTACTGGATTGCCCGGACAAGCCGGGCAATAACAGCGGAATCTGCCTAGATGCACCGCCGGCGATAGCCGTAGCGGTCGATGAACGTGCCGTCGCGGGGATCGAAGGTCGGCGAGCGGGTGCAGGCCGGGCCCGGAACGTACTCTTCGCGAACATAGCGCGGCGGCGGGGGCGGCGGCGCGGCGCAATAGGCGGGATCGACGAGCACGTAGGAGCCGTCGGAGCGCGGCAGGTAGCAGCCGTTCTGGTAGTAGTAATAGCCGCCCGGCCGCGGCTGGCCTTGGGCCGCAACGGCTGCGCCGGTTCCTGCGCCGATCACCGCGCCAACCGCGGCACCACGGCCGCCGCCCAGCACACCACCGAGGATCGCGCCGGCCGCGCCGCCGACGATCGCGCCGCCGACCGCATCCTGCGCTGCCGCCTGCCTCGGCGGGACCAGGGTCGCCAGCGCAAGCAGGGCTATGAGAGCCAATCGTGTCATTCTCTGTTTCTCCGGAAGGGTGATGCTTCCTAACACGATTCGCAGGTAATTTTGGCAAAGGTCAAGCATCCGCGGCGCCCGCCGCTTTGAATTTGCGGAAGGCGCCGCGCGGCCGGCCTTGTTTTCGACACAATCAGAGCTTGGTCGCCGCCCGCGACAGGAGCTTCCAGTCGCTGCCCTGCTTCTGCCAGTTCATCAGGATGTGCAGGTTCTGCGGGGTCTTCTTGCCGTCGGCGAACTCCTGCTCGCCGACGAAGTTGAAGCGCACGATCGCGGCGGGGCCGACGACCTTGATCGTGGGATCCTTGTATTCAAGCGACGTCCATTTGTAATTCGCCTTGGCGACGCCATCGAGCAGCGAGGCCTTGGTGTCGACCTTGGCGTTGGAGTGGCTGTAGCTCAGGTCATCTGCCAGCAGCACGACAAGACCTTCGGCATTGCCGGCGGCCTGCGCCGCGCGGAACGCTTCGAGGTTTTTGGCGATGGCGTCCTCATCGGCGCCGGCAAAGGCGGGCACGGCGCCCAGCAATCCAAGCGCAAGCGCCGGCAAGATCAGGCCGCGACGATCGATGTCCATGACATCCTCCCGTTTTTTGTGGTTGTGGCTTTAGTCTCTCAGCCGCACCTGCCTTTGTCGAGCACGGCAGCCCCGTCATGGTGAAATGATTTCAAATCATTTTTGCGGCTGCGAACGCCTTAACCAGGTTTGCGCTTCGCCCGCTCCGGAACCCGCCGCATGCGTTTGCCGCGTTGACCGTGTCCGCAAACGGCCGCACCATGAGCGCCATGGCCGGACTGTCGCATCGCCAGACCGAAATCCTCAATATCGCCCGCGCCACCGGCCGGGTGATGGTGGAGGACCTTGCCCGCCGCTTCGAAGTCTCGGCGCAGACCATCCGCAAGGACCTCAACGACCTCTGCGACCAGCGCTCGCTGACCCGCATTCATGGCGGCGCCATCATCGCCTCGGGCGTGGAAAACCTCGCTTATGAGGCGCGCCGCTTCGTCGCCGCCGACGAGAAAAAGGCGATCGGCGCCGCCGCCGCCGCGCGCATCCCCAACGGCTGCTCGCTCTTCATCAACATCGGCACCACGACGGAAGAGGTCGCATCCGCGCTGACCTCGCATGAGGACATGCTCGTCATCACCAACAACCTCAATGTCGCGATGCTGCTCTACCGCCATCCGCGCATCGAGGTGATCGTGGCCGGCGGCACGGTGCGCCGCGCCGACGGCGCCGTGGTCGGCTCCACCGCCACCCAATTGATCGGCCAGTTCAAGGTCGACTACGCCATCATCGGCGCGTCGGCGATCGATGAAGAGGGCGCGCTGCTCGACTTCGACTATCGCGAGGTGCAGGCGGCGCAGGCGATCATCGCCAACGCCCGCAGCGTCATGCTGGTCGCCGACTCCACAAAACTGCGCCGCAGCGCTCCGGTCCGCATCGCGCATCTGTCGCAGATCCAGACCTTCGTCACGGATTCCCCGCTGCCCGCAGCGCTTGCCAATATCTGCCAGCACCGCGGCATCGATGTCGTGGTCGCCATGGACAAGCCCGTCGCCGATATCGACGACAGCGCGCCCGAGCCCGCCCCGCCGGCGCTGCGGAGCGTGTGACGCCTTCCCGACTTGCTCCTTCGTCAAGTCCGGGCATGAGGCGGATAGGCTGGTGGCCTTCATGGTTCGCCCGGCGATGCGAAGCATCGTCCGGAGACGCGCGGCGTTGCCGCGCTCCTCACCATAAGGGTCTAACGACTTGCGTCGCCGCCCGACCCTCATCCTGAGGAGCGCGCTCTTGCGCGCGTCTCCAAGGATGAAGGCCCCAAACCGCAGGACAAAGTTCCTAAATCCCAACTTTCGCTTGCTTTCGTTTTTCGTTGTGCTCTACTCCAAAACGAAAGCCAAATCGCCAAAAGCGAATAAGGCGATTGCCGGGGAAGCGTTCGTTGGATCGGGTTTACGACCTCGCCATCATCGGAGGCGGAGTGAATGGCTGCGGCATCGCGCGCGATGCGGCGGGCCGGGGCAACTCTGTTTTCCTCTGCGAAATGAAGGACTTGGCGAGCGGGACGTCCTCCTGGTCGACCAAGCTCGTGCATGGCGGCTTGCGCTATCTCGAATATTACGAGTTTCGCCTGGTTCGCGAGGCGCTGATCGAGCGCGAAATCCTCTGGCAGATCGCACCCCACATCATCCGCCCCCTGCGTTTCGTTTTGCCGCACCACGCGGGGTTGCGCCCGGCCTGGCTGCTTCGCCTGGGGTTGTTTCTGTACGACCATATCGGCGGACGCCATCTGCTGCCGGCCACGCGCACGGTCGACCTTGCGACCGACGCCGTCGGCAAGCCGCTGAAATCGGGCCGTTACAAAAAGGCCTTTGAATATTCCGACTGTTTCGTCGACGACGCGCGCCTCGTGGCGCTCAACGCGCGCGACGCCGCCGACCGCGGCGCCGACATCCGCACCCGCACCCGCGCGGTCGAGATCAGGCAGGCCGACGGCATCTGGCGCGTCACGGTGGAGGATACTCTGAACGGCGGCCGCTCAACCATCAACGCCCGCGCGCTGATCAATGCCGGCGGCCCCTGGGTGGAGGACGTGCTGGCCGCGGGCGCCGGCGTCAATGCCAAGGCAAAAGTGCGGCTGGTGCAGGGCTCGCACATCGTGGTGCCCCAGCTCTACGCCCATGACCGCGCCTACATGTTCCAGAACGCCGACGGCCGCATCGTTTTCGTGATTCCCTACCAGAACGATTTCACGCTGATCGGCACTACCGATCGCGACTATGACGGCGATCCCGCTGACGTGAAGGCGACGGCTGAAGAGATCGAATATCTCTGCAACTCCGTCAGCGAGTATCTGGCAAGGCCGGTAAAGCCTTCCGACGTCGTGTGGTCCTACGCCGGCGTGCGCCCGCTCTATGACGATGGCGCCAGCGACGCCAAGGCCGCCACGCGCGACTATGTGTTCGAGCTCGACACGCCCGGCGGCGCGCCGCTGCTGTCGATCTATGGCGGCAAGATCACGACCTATCGAAGGCTCGCCGAGGAGGCGCTGGAACGGCTCGAGCCGTATCTCAACAGCACCAAGGCCAACGAAGGCTGGACCGCGACGGCGCCGTTGCCCGGCGGCGACCTCGATGTTTCCGCCGTGGTGGCGCTGACCGCGGAATTGATGCGCGATCATCCCTTCCTCGCGCACGCGCATGCCAACCGGCTCGCGCATGCCTACGGCACCCGTGCGACAAAGTTGCTCGGCAACTCGAAATCGATGGCCGATCTCGGACACCTGTTCGGTGATACGCTCACCGAGGCCGAAGTGCGCTACCTCATGACCAACGAATGGGCCGTAACCGCCGACGACGTGGTGTGGCGCCGCTCCAAGCTGGGCCTGCGGCTGAGCTCTGCTGAAATCGCCGCGCTTGATGACTGGATGGCGGCGCATCGCACGCCGAGCCAACGTCCGCTGCGCGAAGCGGGAGGGCGGCCATGAGCGTCACCCTCGACCATGTCACCCGCACCGTCGATGGTGTTCCGACCATCCGCGACGTGTCGCTGACGCTGGAGCGCGGCACGCTCAGCGTGCTGCTCGGCCCGACGCTATCAGGGAAAACCTCGATCATGCGGCTGCTCGCCGGCCTCGACCGGCCGGCCTCCGGCCGCGTGCTGGTCGACGGCAAAGACGTCACCGGCATCGACGTGCGCCAGCGCTCGGTGGCGATGGTCTACCAGCAATTCATCAATTATCCGTCGCTGACGGTCTACGAAAACATCGCCTCGCCCTTGCGCGTGCAGGGCCGGCCGAAGGAGGAGATCGACCGCCGCGTGCACGAAGCGGCAAAGCTCCTGCAGCTCGAACCCTTCATGAACCGCACGCCGCTGCAGCTCTCCGGCGGCCAGCAGCAGCGCACCGCGATTGCGCGCGCGCTGGTGAAGGGCGCCGACCTCGTGCTGCTCGACGAACCGCTGGCCAATCTCGACTACAAGCTGCGCGAAGAGCTGCGCGCCGAATTGCCGCGCATCTTCGAGGCGTCGGGCGCGATCTTCGTCTATGCGACGACGGAGCCGTCGGAAGCGCTGCTGCTCGGCGGCAATACGCTCTGCATGTGGGAAGGCGAGGTGCTGCAGCACGGCGAGACGCCAAAAGTCTATCGCCATCCCGACACCATGCGCGTGGCGCAGGTGTTTTCCGATCCGCCGCTCAACATCGTCGGCATCGAGAAGAAGAACGGCAGCGTCGCCTATGCCGGCGGCGGCGAGGCGCCCGCGACCGGCCTCTATGCCGCGCTGCCCGACGGCGCCTATCGCGTCGGCTTCCGCGCGCACCAGCTCGAAGTCGCCAACGGCGCTAGCGGCCGCCACGTCTTTCCCGCCACCGTCTCGGTGACCGAGATCACCGGCTCGGAAAGCTTTGTGCATCTGCATCGCGAATCCCAAAATTGGGTCGCGGTGCTGCACGGCGTGCATGAATACGAGCCCGGTGAGAGGCTGGATGCGGCGCTCGATCCCGACAATATCTTTGTGTTCGACGCGGCCAATCGGCTCGTCGCGTCCCCAACAAGCTCGTGAGGGAGATGCGAGATGGCCCGCATTGACCTCGTCGACCTCGCACACTCCTACAGCGGCAACGACGCGCCGCCGCAGTCGTTTGCGCTAAAACCGGTCACCATGACCTGGCGGCAGGGCGGGGCCTATGCGCTGCTCGGCCCGTCCGGCTGCGGCAAGACTACGCTGCTCAATCTGATTTCCGGCATCGTCACCCCATCGCGCGGAAAAATCCTGTTCGACGGCGCCGACATCACGCAGGCCACGACCCAGAGGCGCAACATCGCCCAGGTGTTCCAGTTCCCCGTGATCTACGACACCATGACCGTCGGCCAGAACCTGGCGTTTCCGCTGAAGAACCGCGGCGTGGCGCCGGCGGAGATCGTCGCGCGGGTCAGGCAGATCGCCGACCTGCTCGATCTGACGCCCTATCTCAATCGCAAGGCGACGCGCCTCACAGCTGACGCCAAACAGAAAATCTCGCTCGGCCGCGGCCTCGTCCGCTCCGACGTCGCTGCGGTCTTGTTCGACGAGCCGCTGACGGTGATCGATCCCGAATTGAAGTGGCAGCTGCGCTCCAAACTGAAGGCGCTGCACCGCGAGCTCGATCTCACCATGATCTACGTGACCCACGACCAGACGGAGGCGCTGACCTTCGCCGACACCGTCGTGGTGATGCATGACGGCCGCGTCGTGCAGAGCGGCACGCCGGCCGAGCTGTTCGACAAGCCCGCACATACCTTTGTCGGCTATTTCATCGGCTCGCCCGGCATGAACATCGTGCCGGCGCAGGTCAGCGGCCGCGAGGCGCGCATCGATGGCCACACCATCGCGCTGAAGCGCAGCTATAACGGCCTGCCGCAGGCGGCCAAGATCGAGATCGGCGTCCGGCCGGAGTTCGTCGATATCGCCGCACCGGCGCCGGGGCTGCTGTCCGCCAGTATCGAGCGCATCGACGATCTCGGCCGCGTTCGCTTCGCGCGCGTTCGCGTCGGCCACGCAAAGCTTGCCGCGCGCGTGCCGCCGGGCTTCGCAGTCAACGGCAGCAGCGCCGGCCTCGTGTTCGACCCCGCGCATGTCCACGTCTACGCCGACAGTCTCCTGGTCGAGGGAGCCGCCTGATGGAAAAGATCGTCAACCAGAAGGCCTGGTTCCTGGTGCTGCCGGTGTTCCTGATCGTGGCGTTCTCCGCGGTGCTGCCGCTGATGACGGTGGTGAACTATTCGGTGCAGGACACCTTTGGCAACAACCAGTTCTTCTGGAACGGCGTCGGCTGGTTCAAGGAGCTGCTCGACCCCTCGACCGATCTCGGCGGGCGTTTCCTCGCCTCGATCCTGCGCAACCTCTTGTTCTCCGCGATCATCCTCGCCATCGAGGTGCCGCTCGGCATCGTGGTGGCGCTGTCGATGCCGCGGCAGGGCTGGCAGGTCGCCGCCTGTCTCGTCATCCTCGCGCTGCCGCTGTTGATTCCGTGGAACGTGGTCGGCACCATCTGGCAGATCTTTGGCCGGCCCGACATCGGCCTGCTCGGCTATGCCCTGAACAAGATCGGCTTCAACTACAATTACGTCGCCAACGATCTCGACGCCTGGTTCACCGTCATCGTGATGGACGTCTGGCACTGGACCAGTCTCGTCGCGCTGCTCTGCTATGCCGGCCTGAAGTCGATTCCCGACGCCTATTACCAGGCCGCGCAAATCGACGGCGCCTCGCGCTGGGCCGTGTTCAAGGCGATCCAGCTGCCGAAGATGAATCGCGTGCTGCTGATCGCCGTGCTGCTGCGCTTCATGGATAGCTTCATGATCTACACCGAGCCGTTCGTCGTCACCGGCGGCGGCCCCGGCAACTCCACCACCTTCGTCTCCATCGAGCTCGTCAAGATCGCGCTCGGCCAGTTCGACCTCGGCAAGGCCGCAGCGCTCTCGCTGACTTACAACCTCATCATCCTGATCGTCTGCTGGGTGTTCTATACCATCATGACCAATGCCGGCGCCGAGCGGCCGCCGAAGGAGGGCGTCGCATGAACACGATTCCCGGCCGCCGCATCATCATCTCGGTCTTCCTGGTCTTCCTGCTGTTGCCGATCTACTGGCTCGTCAACATGAGCTTCAAGACCAACAACGAGATCGTCACCAGCATGACGTTGTGGCCGCACCGGCCGACGCTGGAGAACTACATCACGATCTTCACCGACGAGAGCTGGTATTCCGGCTACATCAACTCGCTGAAATACGTCATCATCAACACCATCATCTCGATCTCGGTGGCGCTGCCGGCGGCCTACGCCTTTTCGCGCTACCGTTTCCTCGGCGACAAGCATTTGTTCTTCTGGCTGCTGTCGAACCGCATGGCGCCGGCGGCGGTGTATGCGTTGCCGTTCTTCAATCTCTATTCGGCGATCAACCTGTTCGATACGCCCTGGGCCGTGGCGCTGGCGCACTGCATCTTCAATGTACCGCTGGCGGTATGGATCCTCGAAGGTTTCGTTTCCAGCGTGCCGCGCGAGATCGACGAGACCGCCTTCCTCGACGGTTATTCCTTCCCGCGCTTCTTCGTGAAGATTCTGATTCCGCTGATCGCCAGCGGCATCGGCGTCGCAGCCTTCTTCTGCTTCATGTTCTCCTGGGTCGAGCTCCTGTTGGCGCGCACGCTCACTTCCGTGGCGGCAAAGCCGATCTCGGCGACCATGACCCGCACGGTCTCCGCCGCCGGCATCGATTGGGGCCTCCTGGCAGCCGCCGGCGTGCTCACCATCATCCCCGGCGCGCTCGTCATCTGGTTCGTCCGCAACTACATCGCGCGCGGCTTCGCGCTGGGGCGGGTGTGATCATGATGAACTCGACCCGCATCCTCCACTTCACCTCTCCCCGCCTGCGGGGAGAGGTCGATTTGCGAAGCAAATCGGGTGAGGGGGACCCTCCGCGAATCCACTTTGCCACCAACTGCGCGGAAGCAGCCCCTCACCCCAACCCTCTAAGAGCGAGCTTCGCTCGCGTCGACCCCGCGAAGAGCGGGGAGAGGGGGCTCACCTCGTCGTGTGGATGGAGGTAGGCATGGAAAACATCGCATGGATGGCCTGGACGTTGCCGACCGCGATCTTCTTTGCGGCGCTGGCTTCGACCTTGGGCGTCATGACCTGGCTTGCGGTCGCTTATCCGGAAGCGGAGCGCGTAGGCGTCCTGCGCATCCCGACCACGCGCGGCGACCGCCTTTTCATCTCGCTGATTCTGGCTGCCGTCATTCACCTGTTGTGGATTGCTTTCGTCGGGACCGAACCGATCGCCAATTTGCCGATCGGGGAGGGCGTTGAGATCTCGAGCCTCTGGCTCGCAACACTGATTTCGCTTGGCGCGGCCGTCGCGATCTTCCGCACGGTCTGAGCCACGCGAATTGGGGCAGATCCGGGATCAACCCGGACCTGGAGTTAATTTTCGTCGCTGTAACGGAGGAAACCAAGATGCGACACTTGACGAGAAAGAAAGACAGAATGTTGGCCAGGACCAGCGCTGCGGCGCTGCTTGCGGCCACCATGACCATCGCCGTGCCCGCGTTCGCGGACGACGCCACCATCCAGAAATGGATCGACTCTGAATTCCAGCCCTCGACCTTGTCCAAGGCCGATCAGCTGAAGGAACTGCAGTGGTTCGAAAAGGCCGCCGCACCCTTCAAGGGCATGGACATCAACATCGTGTCGGAAACCATCACGACACATGAATACGAGTCCAAGACACTTGCAAAGGCCTTCACCGAAATCACCGGCATCAAGGTCAAGCATGACCTGATCCAGGAAGGCGACGTGGTCGAGAAGCTGCAGACCCAGATGCAGTCCGGCAAGAACGTCTATGACGGATGGATCAACGACTCCGACCTGATCGGCACGCACTTCCGGTACGGTCAGACCGTGATCCTGTCGGACTACATGACCGGCGAGGGTAAAGACGTCACCAACCCGATGCTCGACGTCAACGACTTCATCGGCAAATCCTTCACCACGGGTCCGGACAAGAAGCTCTATCAGCTTCCCGACCAGCAGTTCGCGAACCTCTACTGGTTCCGCTACGACTGGTTCACCAATGCGGATTACAAGGCCAAGTTCAAGGCCAAGTATGGCTACGAGCTCGGCGTGCCCGTGAACTGGTCGGCCTATGAAGACATCGCCGAGTTCTTCACCAACGACATCAAGGAGATCAACGGCGTCAAGGTCTATGGCCACATGGACTATGGCAAGAAGGATCCCTCGCTGGGCTGGCGGTTCACTGACGCCTGGCTGTCGATGGCCGGCAACGGCGATAAGGGCATCCCGAACGGCCTGCCGGTCGACGAATGGGGCATCCGCATGGAAGGCTGCCGTCCGGTCGGCTCCTCGGTCGAGCGCGGCGGCGACACCAACGGTCCCGCCTCGGTCTACGCCATCACGAAATATCTCGAGTGGCTGAAGAAGTATGCCCCGCCGCAGGCGCAGGGCATGACCTTCTCCGAAGCAGGCCCGGTGCCGGCGCAGGGCAATATCGCCCAGCAGATCTTCTGGTACACCGCTTTCACCGCCGACATGGTGAAGCCGGGCATCCCGGTCGTGAACGCGGACGGTACGCCGAAGTGGCGCATGGCGCCGTCACCGCACGGCTCGTACTGGAAGGACGGCATGAAGCTCGGCTACCAGGACGCCGGCTCCGCGACGCTCTTGAAGTCGACGCCGGCGGACCGCCGCAAGGCGGCCTGGCTCTATCTGCAGTTCATCGTCTCCAAGTCGGTGTCGCTGAAGAAGAGCCATGTCGGTCTCACCTTCGTTCGTGAGTCCGATATCTGGGATAAGTCCTTTACGGAACGCGCGCCGAAGCTCGGCGGCCTGATCGAGTTCTACCGCTCGCCCGCGCGCGTGCAGTGGACCCCGACCGGCAACAACGTGCCTGACTATCCGAAGCTGGCTCAGCTCTGGTGGCAGAACATCGGCGATGCGTCGAGCGGCAACAAGACGCCGCAGCAGGCGATGGACGCGTTGGCCGCCGCGCAAGACTCCGTGCTCGAACGTCTCGAGAAGAGCGGCGTCCAGAAGGAGTGCGGCCCGAAGCTGAACAAGAAGGAGACCGCCGAGTTCTGGTTCAGCAAGTCGGAGAAGGACGGCAACATCGCGCCGGCCCGCAAGCTCGCCAACGAGAAGCCGAAGGGCGAGACCATCGACTACGACGCCCTGATCAAGTCGTGGCCCGCCACCCCGCCGAAGCGGGCGGAGGTGAAGTGAGGGCGTAGCCGCACTGACAAAAACGAAGGCCGGGAGCGATCCCGGCCTTTTTTCTTTCGTACGCTATTTCTTCTCCGTCATTCCAGGGCGCCGCGCAGCGGCGAGCCCGGAATCCATAACCACCATCGGGAGTATGGATTCCGGGCTCGCGCCAAGAGGCGCGCCCCGGAATGACGATGGTGATTGTCGAGACCGTCGTAGCGAGGAGCGAAGCGACGACCCGTCTACACTTGCTGCGCAAGCTACGCCGGGCTCAAGTGCGCCTGAGCGCGAAGGCGGAAGCAATCCATCTTTCCTCGTGGGGATAGGTGGATTGCTTCGCTTCGCTCGCAATGACGGTGAGAGTGCAGCTACTCCGCCGCTTCCGCCGCCAGCGCGGGGTAGTCCGTATATCCCTTCGCGCCGCCGCCATAGAACGTGTTCTTGTCCCACGCATTCAGCGGCGCGCCCTGCTTCAGGCGCTCGACGAGATCAGGGTTGGAGATGAACGGCTTGCCGAACGCGATGAGGTCGGCGGCGTTGGCGTCGAGCTGTTTGTTGGCGAGTTCGAAGTCGTAGCCGTTGTTGGCGACATAGGCGCGGCTGAAGCGCTTGCGCAAGCTTCCGTAGTCGAACGGCGCGACGTCGCGCGGGCCGCCGGTCGCGCCTTCGATGACGTGGATGTAGCTCAGCTTCAGCGCATCGAGTCCATCTACGATGTAGTCGAATAGCGGCTGCGGATTGGAATCCGACACGTCGTTGGCCGGCGTCACCGGCGAGATGCGGATACCGGTACGGTCGGGGCCGGCGATCGCGGCGACTGCCTTCGACACTTCCAGCATCAACCGGGCGCGATTCTCGATCGATCCGCCGTATGCATCGGTGCGCTTGTTGGCGCCGTCCTTGGCGAACTGGTCGAGCAGATAGCCGTTGGCGCCGTGGATCTCGACGCCGTCAAAGCCGGCGGCGAGCGCATTCTCGGTGCCGCGCTTGAAGTCGTCGATGATCCCGGGAATTTCGGAAAGCTCAAGCGCTCGGGGCTCGGAGATATCGGTGAAAGTGCCGTTCACAAACGTCTTGCCCTTGGCGCGGATCGCGGAGGGCGCCACCGGCTTGCCGCCGCCGGGCTGCAGCGAGTCGTGCGAGACGCGGCCGACATGCCAGATCTGGATGAAGATGCGCCCGCCGCGCGCATGCACGGCCTCGGTGACCTTGCGCCAGCCCGCCACTTGCTCTTTCGAATAGATGCCGGGCGTGTCCTGATAGCCCTGGCCCTGCTGCGACACCTGGCTCGCCTCGGTGATGAGGAGGCCCGCGGAAGCGCGCTGGCCGTAATATTCGGTCGCGAGCGGGCTCGGCACCATCCCGGGCGGCACCGCGCGGTTGCGCGTCAGCGGCGCCATTACCAGTCGATTGGGTAGCGTGATCGGGCCGAGCTTGAAGGGCTCGAAGAGTTTGGACTGGCTCATTTCAGGACTTTCGGAAATGGAAGATAGGAGAGAGTTGGGCATCGCGAGAGATTGCGCAAGGTATCAGCCATTCGCACCGCGCAGCCTACCCCCGCACGATCCCACCCATATGGCCGGCATCGAGAAACAGCGTGTGGCCATTGACGTAGGAAGATTCGTTCGAGATCAGGAACAGCGCATACGCGACCTCCCAGCCGGTGCCCTGGCGGCCGAAAGGCACTGTGATGGCGCGATCCGGCCGGCGCCGGCTGGCATCGCGACCCATCGGGCTGTCGATGAAGCCGGGCGCGATCACATTGCAGCGAACGCCGTTCTCCTCGCCCGCCCGCGCGATCGCGCGTCCGAGCGCGATCTGCGCGGCCTTGGATGATTCATAGGCCGGGTTACGCCCATTGGCGCGCTGGCTCGCCATGGAAGACGTCAGCACGATGGCGCCGCCCGGCGCCATCATGGTGAGCGCCTTCTGCGCAAACAGCATATGGCTGCGCACGTTTACCGCATAGTCGCGGTCCCACGCTTCCGCGGTCATCTTTGCCAGCGGCAACCCGCAGGATATCCCGACATTGAGCGCAAGCCCGTCGAGCCCGCCGAGTCTTTGCGCGCAGCGCTCGACCGCGGGCGCGATGGCGGATGCGTCGGAAACGTCGACGACATCGGTGAACGCCTTGCCGCCTTCGGAAGCAATCTGCGCCACCGTGTTCTCCGCCGCGTCCTCGTTGATGTCGATGCACGCCACACGTGCGCCCTCGCGTGCAAACAGCACGCTCATCGCGCGCCCGTTACCGATCGGCGGATCCTCATCGACAATCTTGCGCTGCCAGGCGCTGTCCCGGACGGATACCGACCATGTCTGGCCGGTGCTCGATGCAGCCTTCCGCGAGTTCGGGCTGCCTCGTTACATGCGGTCGGACAACGGATCTCCCTTTGCTTCG
>Ga0081539_10001659_pt1 | contig 36080 bp, 35 predicted proteins | sample TabmetS4T2R2_FD_71023 | JGI IMG/M metagenome (GOLD analysis project Ga0081539, IMG submission 71023) | Tabebuia heterophylla rhizosphere microbial communities from the University of Puerto Rico - S4T2R2 | ecosystem: Host-associated > Plants > Roots > Rhizosphere ... | reverse complement strand
GCGAAGGCCGGGTAGTACGTGTCCCAGCATCCGCGCTCGGACCGGACGGGCGCCCCGGTCGCGCCCCGGTACAGGCGACCCCACGCGTGTTCCGGCTCGGCTCCCCAGCGATCACCGAGCTGGGCCGGCGATCTACCCGCCTTGAGCAGTGCCTCCTGGCCGTCCATTCCGTCGACTATGTACGTTCCGGTGGTCCCGCTGACCCGGAAACGCGGACCCGGTGCGGCCTGCCGCCAGCTGCCCCACAGGTGCGACTCGACGCCGGCCTCATGATGCAGCGCGACGAACACGTCGTCGTCCAGGTCGCCGTCGGCGCGGGTCTCCGCGTACACCCGGGCCACCGGACCGAACAACTGGATCGCTTGGTCGACCAGGTGCGAACCGAAGTCGAGCAGGGTGCCACCGCCTGCCGGGCCCGGTCCGCGGTCCGGCGACCATCGTTCGAATCGCGACTCGAACCGGCGGACTTCGCCGAGCGCGCCGTCGTCGATGAGCTTCTGCACCGTGCGGAAGTCGGAGTCCCAGCGGCGGTTCTGGTAGACGCTGAGCAGCACGCCCGCGTCTGCCGCCGCGGCCGTCACCTCGCGCGCCGCGTGCGCGTCCAGGGCGAACGGTTTGTCCACCACGACGGCCAGGCCGAGCGCGATGGCCTCCCGGGCGAGCGCCGCGTGAGTGGCCGCCGGTGTGGTGATGGTGACCGCTTCAACGCCGGCCGCCGCGATGTCCGCGACGGTGTCGAACGCTTGCAAGCCGTCCGGGAGCTGGGCCCGGCGGTCCGGTGACCGGGTCACCACGCCGACGAACTCGACGTCCGGCGCCGACGCGATCAGCGGGGCGTGGAAGATCCGCCCGCCCGAGCCGTACCCCACCAGTCCGTACCGCACCGCTTCAGCCATGAGCCGATCTTAAGCAGGCGTCACGATGTGCCGGACAGCCGTCCGCGCCTGTCGGGTGCCGGCGTTGGCGCCGCCCACGGTCTGTCCACCCGTCGCCGGTGCTAGCGGATGCTCTGCACCATCGCGCCGAGCAGGCGATCCAGGGTGATGCTGGCGAACCCGACCCGCACGTCGCTGGCGCCGTACGGCAGCCAGAACCGCCCGTCGTGCACCAGGCCACCGCACGAGTAGACGACGTTCGGCACGTACCCCTCGCGCTCGACCTCGTCCGGGTCCAGCAGGCCGTGCGGCAGGTCGGCGATGACCCGCTCCGGTTCGTCCAGGTCGAGCAGCATCGCGCCGATCGCGTACCGTCGCATCGGGCCGACGCCGTGGGTGAGCACCAGCCAGCCGGCGTCGGTCTCCACCGGCGAGCCGCAGTTCCCCACCTGGATCAGATCCCAGCCGCGGTGCGGCTTGAGCAGCGGTACGGCGTGCTGCCAGCGGTTCTTCTCGTCGCGCGTGCTCAGGCCCAGGGTCTCGCCGTCCGAGCGGCACAGCGCGAGGTGCCGGCCGTTCACGGTACGCGGGAACAACGCCATGCCCTTGTTCCGGGCGGCCGGCCCGCGCAGCGCGGTCACCTCGAAATGCCGCAGGTCGCGCGTGGTGAGCATGCGGCCGCCGATGTGCCGGCCGTCGTACGCGGTGTAAGTGGCGTGGTAGATCACCCGCCCGTCCGGTTCGATCGCCTGCACGAACCGGGCGTCCTCCATGCCGTTGCTCTCCGCGGGCGTGGCCGGCCACAGCACCCGCTGGTCCAGCGGCACGGTGGCCGGGAACACCACGGCGTAGTCGGTGGCCACGATCCGGCGGATCACCTCGAGGGTGTCCTGGGTGGTCGGGCGCGCCAGCAGTTCCCCCGGCAGGTGCCCGATGACGTCCTCGAACTCCTCGTCGTCGTAGCGCTCGGGCAGTGCCGACAGCACGTACGCGGATGCCTCGTTGTCCAGCTCCTCGTCGGCCAGACCGGCGGCGAGCTGCTCCAGCATGTGTTTCGCGCCGGTCCGCTGGCCGATCATCAGCGGCCCGCTGCGGTCCTCGAGACGGATGTTGTCACCGGGCCCCAGGATCGCGGTGACGAAACCGATCGAGGAGATGTGACCCTCGCCGATCTGGCGCAGGCTGATCGCCGCGCGCAGTTGGCCCGGCTCCAGTTCGGTCTGGTCCGGGTGCGGCACCATCGACGGGTTGCACAGCGCCGCGGCCTCGACGGAGTACTCGTGGCTGAAGTACGCGCCGATCAGCGTGCGCGCGGTCGGGGAGAGCTCGATCTCGTCCGGCACGCGGTGGCTGACCAGGTCGTAATGGTGCTGGAAGACACCGCACAGGTCGTGGTGGCGGCCGGCGAACCGGCCCATCACGTCGTCCAGCAGGCGGGCGGTGTCGTCCTCGTCGAGCTGGAGGATCCGCTCGATCAGGCTGGACGCGCGGTTCTGCACCAGCTGCGCGTCCTCACCGGGCACGAACAGCTTGATGACCACGCGCCGCTCGTCCGGTGCCATGGTCAGGTCGAGACGGGTGGCCAGCTCAACGGGATTCATGGTTGCGGTCATACCTTACTCACCGTTGCATGCCCTCCTGGCCCTACGTTTCCGCTTCGCCTCACTTCGGTGCAGTCGGTCATGCTCTGCTCACCCTTGCATGCCCTCCTGGCCCTACGTTTCCGCTTCGCCTCACTTCGGTGCAGTCGGTCATGCCGTGCTGCCCGACGGGCGGGCCGCACGAGTCGCCAGCGCGCGGGCGTGCTGCAGCGTGGAGAGCAGCGCCAGGGTGGATTCCGCACCCTGGTTCAGATTAGGACCATCTGCCTTCAAACCGTCATAACCCCCACCGGTGAGCGGGTCGTACATGACCGTGCCCGTGTCGTTGTCTCCGAGGAACCACGCGATGGACTGGAACAGCGGCGCGTCCCACCGGTCGTCGCCGGTAGCGGCGGACGCGGTGGCGCAGGCGTCCGCGGTCGCCGCGGTCTCGATCGGCTGCTGGTCGTGCCGGTGCCTGGGCACACCCGGGCGCCAGCCGCCGACCGGGACCGTCGACAGATGGCCCTGGTTGTCCTGCATCTCGCAGAGCCAGTTCAGCATCCGCAGGCCGTCGTTGAGCAGCGGCTCGTCGCCGAGCAGGTCGCCGGCCAGGATGATCACCTCGGCCAGGGCCGGGTTGGCGTACGTGAGCTCCTGCTCCGGCCACACCCACTCCGGGTCGGAGCCCGGTGTGCCGATCACCGTGGCCGCGTCGCCCAGGAGCTCAGCCGCCGCGGTGTTCCTCGGGTCGGCCCGCACCACCTCGGCGGCACCCAGCCCGGCGAACGCCATGGCGCGCGGCCAGGTCGACCGCTGCCGTACGCCGATCCGGAAGGCCTCCATCGCCTCCCGGCGGATCCACGGGACGGTGCTGCGGGCGGCCGCCGTACCGAGTCCCCACAGCGCGCGCCCCCACCAGTCACCGGTGGACGGCTCGTCCAGCCAACGCCGGTCGTAGCTGAACCGATTACGGAACCCCCCGTCCGGGCCCTGCGCGTGGGTGAGGAACCCGAGATAGCGTTCGGCGAGCCGCACCACCTGGGCGGTCGGCTGCGGTTCCCGGCTGGCCACGACCAGGCCGCGGGACACGTCGTCGACGCAGTAGCCGTGCTCGCGCCGCGGGATCGCGTTACGGGCGTGCTCGAGCAGGCCGACGTCGTCGGACAGGCGGGCGATGTGTGACCAGTTGGGTGTGGGGGCGTCGACCAGGTTCACCGGCGGCGGTACGAGCCGCAACGCCTGCGCGCTCACGCTGCGTTCACCTCGGCATGCCTTCCTGTCGCTGCATTCGAAGTCGGAAAGTGATTCATGCCGGAACGCTCGCTGCCGGAGCGTGTTCGGCGAGCAACCTGGAAGCCAGCGTCTGGTACCGGGCCGCCACCGCCGGCCAGCGCAGTGTCGGGCCGCCGGCCAGGCCGGTCAGCCGGCTGGTCGAGTCGTCGGCGAGCAGGCGCCGGATGGCTGCGGCCATCGCCGCCGGGTCCTGATGCGGCACCAGCAGGCCGGGCCCGTCGGCGAGCAGCTCGACGGCGTGCGGGAACTCGGTCGCGACCACCGGCACCCCGGCGCCGACCGCCTCGATGAGCACACCCGAGGTGACCTGTTCGGTCGAGTCGTACGGCAGCAACACCACGTCGGCCGACCGGATCAGCCGGCTCAACGCGGCCTGGTCCAGGTAGACGTCTTCCCACCGGACCTGGTCGGCCACGCCCAGCTCGGCGGCCAGCTTCTTCAGGGAGTCCCGGTACGTGTCGCCGTGCTGTTCGAGCACCTTCGGGTGCGTTCGTCCGGCGACCGTGTAGGTCGGCAGCGGGTCCATACCGTCGAGTTCGGCCAGCGACCGCAGCGCCCATTCGATGCCCTTGCCCGGGCCGAGCAGACCCCAGGTGAGCAGGTGCGGCACGTCGTGGCGGTCCCGCGGCGCACTGGTATGGCTGGCCGCGCCGTGCGGAATCACCGAGATCTTCCGGGCATCCACCCGGTAGCCGGCGGCCAGCCGCTGGCGGGCGGTGTCGGTCATCGTGACCACCGCATCCGCGGCCGCCACGATGCGCTCGAGCACCGAACGCTGCAACGGGTCAGGGTTGCTCAGCACGGTGTGCAGCACCACGATCTTCGGCTTCTTGAGAGCCCGGAGCAGCGGCAGCACCTCCTCGCCCGCGTCACCGGGGTAGATGCCGTACTCGTGCTGCACGATCACCACGTCGAAGCGGTTCAGCGCGTTGGCCGCGGCCACCCAGCCTCCGGGCCGGTCGATCGACCAGGTGTGCACGACCCGCGGGGCCGTGCGGTCGACGGCCACGCCGTCACCCTCCTTGGCGAGTTCTGCGTCGCTCGGCAGCAGGCGGACCACCCCGTTGCCTCCGGTGCCGGTATTCAGGTGGGTCGCGAGAGCCGCATTGAACGTCGCCAAACCACATTGCGTGGGCGGATAGGTGCTGAGAAAGCCGTACGTGGCGGGCATGACAGGCCTTTCTGCTCGGCGGCTGCCTCCCCGCAGCACGGGTCGTCCATTCGAAGAAATGGGGTGGATTGACTCGCAATTCCCGTAAGGAAGCCTACAAGAATGGTTCGTTAGCGGATCACTTTTCGGTAAACGCGCAGGTATTCGTCGACCATCCGGTCCGCGCCGAACCGCTCCCGGGCCCTTACCCGGCAGTTACCGCGGTCGATGTCACCTATCCCGGCGACGGCCGCCGTGGCGCCTTCCACGTCGTCGACCAGCCGTCCCGTCACGCCCTCGTCGACGACTTCCGGCATGGACCCCTTCCGGTACGCGACGACGGGCGTCCCACAGGCCATCGACTCCACCACGGACAGGCCGAACGGCTCGGCGAACTCGATCGGGTGCAGCAGCGCCGCGCTCCGGCCCAGGATCCGTCCGCGGTCGGCCGGGCCCACCGAACCCAGGTACGTCACGCGGTCGCCGTCCACGTGCGGTGCCACCTTCTCCTCGAAGTACCGCTCGTCCTGCACGATCCCGCAGATGGTCAGCCGACGGCCGGACCGGCGGGCGATCTCGATCGCGGTGTGCGTGCCCTTGTCCGGGTGGATTCGGCCGAAGGCGACCAGATCATCCCCGCCGTCCGGATCGTAGGGCAGCGCCTCCAGGTCGATGCCGTGATAGATGGTGGCGACGTAGTCCAGATCGGGGGACCGGTCGCTGTCGGAGATGGAGACGTAGGAGGAGTCCGCTTTACGGTACGCCGGCAGGATGTTGCTGCCGGAGAACCCGTGAATCGTGGTCACCATCGGCGCGGCACAATGCTGCGAGAACGCCAACGGCAACCAGTCCAGATGGTTGTGCACGAGGTCGAATTCGCCGGAGCGGCGCAGCGCGTGTGCGACGTGAATGGCCTCCCACACCCGGCCGTCGATCGCCGGGCTTTCCTCGTATCCGCTCGGACAGACGCCATCCAGCGTGGCCTTGGTGTGCGAGTCCAGCGTGGCGAACAGGGTGACGTCCACGCCACGGGCCGCCAGGCCCTCGGCGAGCAGGCTGGTGATCAGCTCCCAGGGGCCGTAATGCAGCGGCGGCGTACGCCAGGCGATGGGTCCCAGCAGGGCAATCTTCACGGCAAACTCTCCCTAAGCGACCTAAATCACTCAGCCAGTATGTGACCAGCCCGCCCCGTCGTGAGTGCGTTTCATGGGTTTGCCCTGTCGAGCACGTGTTAAAGAGAAGCCATGACGGAACCCTGGTGGAAGAGCGCGGTCGTGTACCAGATCTATCCGCGGAGTTTCGCCGACTCCGACGGCGACGGGATGGGTGACCTGCGCGGGATCATCGATCACCTGGACCACCTGGCCGGCCTGGGTGTCGACGTGCTCTGGCTGTCGCCGGTCTACCCGTCGCCGCAGGATGACAACGGCTACGACATCAGCGACTACTCCGGCATCGATCCGGTGTTCGGCACCCTGGAGATCTTCGACGAACTACTGGCCGGCGTGCACGCCCGCGGCATGAAACTGATCATGGATCTGGTCGTGAATCACAGCTCCGACGAGCACCCCTGGTTCGTGGAGAGCCGCTCCTCGACGGACAACCCCAAGCGAGACTGGTATTGGTGGCGGCCGGCGCGGCCGGGCATGGAGCCGGGTGCGCCCGGTGCCGAGCCGACCAACTGGGGCTCCTCCTTCGGCGGTCCGGCCTGGCGGTACGACGAGACGACAGACGAGTACTACCTGCACTTGTTCTCCACGAAGCAGCCCGACCTGAACTGGGAGAATCCCGAGGTCCGCGAGGCGATCTACGCCATGATGCGCTGGTGGCTGGACCGCGGCGTGGACGGCTTCCGGATGGACGTGATCAATTTCATCTCCAAGGACCCGGCCCTGCCCGACGGCGAGTTGCCGATGGGCGCCGCGTACGGCAACGGCGCCACGGCCTTTCTCAACGGACCGCGCATCCATGAGTTCCTGCACGAGATGTACGAACAGGTCTTCGCCGGCCGTGAGGCGCTGCTGAACGTTGGTGAGATGCCCGGGGTCACGGTGGAACAGGCCATCCTCTACACCGACCCGGCCCGCGAGGAGCTCGACATGGTGTTCCAGTTCGACCACGTGTGGGTCGACCGGGGACCGGATCCGTGGATCCTGCAACCGCTGAAGCTCACCAACCTCAAGGCGATCTTCGGGCGGTGGCAGGCCGGACTCGCGCAGGTCGGCTGGAACAGCCTCTACTGGAACAACCACGATCAGCCCCGGGCCGTCTCCCGGTACGGCGACGACCGCGACTACCGCGTCGAGTCCGCCAAGATGCTCGGTACCGTGCTGCACCTGCACCGCGGCACCCCGTACATCTACCAGGGCGAGGAGCTCGGCATGACCAACGCGCCGTTCGCCGGCATCGCCGACTTCCGCGACATCGAGGCGCTCGGTCTGTACGCGCAGGCGGTCGAGCAGGAAGGGCGCTCACCGGAGGACGTGCTGACCGTGCTACGGGCCCGTGGCCGTGACAACTCGCGTACCCCGATGCAGTGGGATTCCTCGCCGCACGCGGGCTTCACCTCGGGTACGCCGTGGCTGGCGGTGAACCCCAACCATGTGGAGATCAACGCGGCCGCAGCGCTCGCCGATCCGGATTCGGTGTATTACTACTACCGCAAATTGATCGACCTGCGGCACACCGAGCCCGCCGTGGTGGACGGCGACTTCACCATGTTGCTTCCGCACGACGAGCAGTTGTACGCGTACACCCGCCGGCTCGGCGACACGGAGCTCCTGGTGATCGGCAACTTCTCCGGGGAGGCCGCCAAGGCGGACATCGACGACGCGGCGGCGTGGACGTCGGCCGAGCTGGTGCTGACCAACACCGCCGCGCCGCCGGACGACCTGACACTCGGTCCGTGGCAGGCCGTGGTCTACCGGCGCAAGCTGAGCCGGTGATCGTGTTCCACCGAGAGACTGTCAGCGCGCGTCAGGAATTCGCCCGCATGCCAATCGGCCTCGATCAGCATCTCACCGAAGGACCGTGAGGCCGTCCAGGACCACACCGGGCCGGCCGGGGGTGCCCATGATCACCACCCGGACGGTGTGCTTGCCGCTGACTCCCCAGTTCTTGGCCCAGATCACCTGCCGGTTCCGCGTCGCGGTCGCGCGCAGGTCCAGCGCGCCGGCCGCCCGACCGTCGAAGTAGACAGTGGCGCGGCCCGAGATCGCCGTCCGGCTCACCACGAGCGAGGCCGAGCGACCCGTGAACGTCCAGCTCATGCCGGACTTGCGGGTGCTGCTGCGCAGCGCGGTGCGGCCGAGATAGGCGGAGTTGCGCACGGTGGCCCACCTTCCGGTCCGTGCCGCGCTGGTGTCCGACAAGATCACCGGGGTACGCGTGACCGACGCGTTCCGGGTGTTCCCGGCCCGGTCCGCCGCCCTCAGCGCCCAGGTCGTCGCCATGTTGGGCTTGGCGAATCCGGCCCGGCTACGCGCTCTCACGCTCAGGTTCACGACGGCCGGCCGGGTCATACTCACCGTGCGCAGCCCGACCGTATCCACGGCCGTCCACCCCAGACGGACCGGCACCGCGCCGTTGATCGCACCGGTGCGCAACACCACGGCAGGTCCCATGGTGAATCGGGGCGCGGTCTGATCCACGATCACGGTCCGGGTGAAGCTGGCCGAGCGCCCGGACATGTGCAGGGCGCGGACCCGGATCTCGTGCCGGCCTGGCGGGAGCCGAAGGGCGCCCCGGCGGTGCGAGTTCGTCGCGGAGAGCTTCAGCTTGCCGTCGACGAACACGTCGAAGCGATCGAGCAGCGCCGACGGGGTCGTGGTCGTCCACAGTGGGCTGATCAGGCCGCGGGTGTAGTACGCCGGTCCGACCGCGGTCGCACCGTACATCCGCAGCAGCCGCAACCCGGCCGGCCCGCCGCCCGCGACGCTGCGGATCGAGCCGAGCTGGCGGTACAGCGCGTCGCCGGGGCACTCGGTCCGTCCCGTGTCACGATGCCCGGAGATCCGGTTCAGCGTGGCCACCTGGCCCTTCGGAAAGCGGTCGCTGCCACTGGACAGCATCCGGACCCGGCCGCCCGGCGGATATCCGTACCCACCCAGCTTGTACGCCGCGACCTGGGCGATCACCGTCCTCGCCCGGGCCGGCACGCCCCCGGCAACGTAGTTACCGAGCACCGCGATCGCGCTGCTGTGCGCGTTGAATCCGAGAGTGTGTGCGCCCAGTACGGCCCGGTTCACTCCGCCCCTGCGGCCCTCGAAGAGCGTCCCACATTTGTCGACAAGGAAGTTGTAGCCGATGTCGTTCCATTTGTTGCTGCGTACGTGGTACGCCGCGATGCCGCGTACGATGCGCGCCGAGTCCCGGCAGTTGTAGTCGTTCGTGCCCGCGGTGTGGTGCACGAACATCACCCGTACGTCGGTCGAGTACTCCGGCGCGTTCTTGACGATGGACTCGTCGGCGCCCCACCCGGCCCGTGTGGTCATCCTCGGCACCGGGCGGGCCGGCACCGCGATCCTCGCTTGAGCCTGCACGGCGCCGGCCTCGGTTTGCTGCGCGGAGTCAGTTTTGGGCTGCGGAGCCGATCGCGTCCTGCTTTCCGGCTGGTCCGGATTGATCAAATCCAGCCGGAGTCCGGCAGGCAGCCGGTGCGTCCGCCCGTCGGCGGTCACCCTGGCCTGCACTGCGTCCGAGGTGCCCACCCAGAGCGGATCGGTCCGGCCGCGCCCGGCGCCGTCCACGCCACCCGGATCGGCGGGTGAGCGACCGTCGACCTCCAATGCCTGCCAACCGGTCCAGCGGCCGTCGGCCACCGACCGGGTGCGCACCTCGATCGTGCCGTCCAGCGGCGCCCGCGGGTCGGCCCAGGTCGCGCCGAGGAGGCTGAACGGCTTGGTCCGGCGCCCGGTCACGGCGAGCGCGCCGACCTCGCCCTGGACATCGCCGGGCGATCTCCCGTTCGGTGAGGTGCCGCCCGTCGGCACGAGCTCCATGGCCTGCAGGGCGGGACCGGGCCGGATCGGGTCGGGCGCCGGCTCAGTTCCTGCGTCGGCTTGCGCTCCGGTTTCGGCCTGTCCTCCGGCTTCGCCTTGCCCTCTGGCGTCGGCTTGTGCTCCGGCTTCGCCTTCCGCTTCGGCTCGCGCTCCGGCTTCGGCTCGCGCTCCGGCTTCGGCTCGCGCTCCGGCTTCGGCTGGCGCTCCGGCTCCGGCTTCGCCTTCCGCTTCGGCGTCGGCTTGCGCTCCGGCTTCGCCTTCCGTGATCGGCGACGTTACGGACGACGCGGCCGGCTCGGATGATGGAGCCCGAGGCGGTGAGCCGAGAACCGGAATCCCGGTCATGATCAGCATCACGGCGCCGGCGGCGATGAGAGAGCCTTTCCGAACCAGATTCACGCGTGTCCCCCCGCTGAAGTCAGTTGCCTTTCCCCAATTCAGGATGAAACGAACAGATCGCCCATGTTCCACGTTGCCTGTTGTCGTGGCGCCCGTCACGCAGCCAAGCGGGCGAGTCGCGTGTCAAATCCACGCCGCGAGGCTCCCGCGACCCGACCGCGTGCCACCGCCGCCTCCTCCTCCTCCTCCTCCTCCTCCTCCTCCTCCTGCTGCGATCTTGGAATCGCCGCGCCGTGAATCCGTACTGGGGAGTCCATGATCTGTGCGGGCGTCGGCTGCGGTGCCGCCGCGGCTTCGTGACGGCCCGGCTGACCAGCCCGCCGCGGTGAGTGCGGCGCGGAGTTGGGTGGCCACCTCCGCTGGCTGGTGGCGGATAGCCCATGCCGGGAAGCGCAGCACTCGATCACCCGGAATCCACAGGGCGTTCTGCCGCCGCATGTCGGCCCACCATTCGCGCACGTCGGTGTGCTGGCCACCGTCGATTTCCACGTGCACGCCCCATTGTTCGAAGTAGGCGTCCAGGTAGCGAACCTGCCCCGCGCTGTCCGTTCGGCGGTGTTGCAGCGAGGGGGTGGGTAGCCGCAGCCGACGGCACAGCCGCAGGAAGTGGACCTCCGGCAGCGACTGGGCGCCGGCCTCCGCATCCGTCACGGCTTCGGCGATCAATGCCCGGCGGTGGGCGCGCGGCATGCGGTCCAGGACGGCGCGCACGCCGTCGGCCGAGACGAGCCCCTGCTGAAAACCGGCCATGACGATCATCCGCGCCTTTGCGTCGCTGCTCGACCACTGGGCTGCGTCGACCAGCGACCGGGGCGGCATCGTGCCCGGCGGGTCACCCCACCGGCGGATGTCCGCATCGGGAAGAATCGACGTCCGGTGGACGATCACCTCCGCGGGCGGTCGATGAAGTCTGCTCCGAGCCGGCACCAAGAGATGGATCAGAGCGCTCGGAAAGCTCCGAAAACCGGCCGTCTCCAGCGCGGACAGCCCGGCGAGGAGGGCGGGTTCGCCGCCGCGGGCGCCGAGCGCGGCCACCCAGCGTCGTTGGTGTTGATCAAGCGGACCGGAATGCGTGACGTAGACGCCGCGATGCATCGCCTGCCACCGGCCGGAAGCGACCCGCCGCACGATCGCTCCCTCGGACAAGTGCGGTAATGCCTGCCGCCGACTGATCACCCCGTGCTGTTGCTCGAGCAGATGGTCCAGCCCTTGATCCCGGTTTGGCATCCGTGCACAGTGCTCGCTTCCGCCCCCTCTGCGCCGCCCCTGTGGAAACTCCCGTCGCCGCGCGGGCGGTGGCCGATCTTGGAACGCACACCACGGATTTACGGCGTGGCGATTCCAACAAACGGGCTCCTGCGGCGGGTCTAAACCGCACACCACGGATTTACGGCGCGGCGATTCCCCGCAACGGGCTCTCGCGGCGGATCTAAACCCCACACACCATGGATTTACGGCGTGGCGATTCCAACAACGGGCTCCCGCGGCGGATCTAAACCACACCACGGGTTGTGGTCTGTCCGGTCACAGTCGGCGCGCACTACCGCGCTCTGCGCCACGCGTCGCTACCGTTATGACGTGTCTGAGATCCCGTGGTGGGGGCTGCCCCTCACCGCCGCCGTGTTCGCCCTGGCGGGGGCCGCGGTGGCCCTGTTCGTCACGGCACGCCACGACAACGTCCGCGGTCGGGGCTGGAAGAACCGCCGGTGGTACGCCGAGCGCAAGAGTGCGTACGTCGAATTGATGGCGGTGTTCGAGCGGGTCGTGTACCGGCTGCGCGCCGGGGATGCCGGCGGCCGCGAGCCTGACCCGTTCGTCTACCTCGACGAGGTCGGACCGGCGTTGGCCCAGGTCCGGTTGCTGGCCTCCGGTCCGGTGCGCAGCGCGGCCCTGGCGGTGCATCTGCTGCTCCAGAAGCTGCACACCGCGAGCGGGCCCGCGCCGGTACCCGGAGTCGAGCCGCAGAAGCACGCCCGGGAGCTACTCGTCCAGGTGCCGCTGGTCATGCACGAGTTCGAGGTCGCGGTACGCGAGGAGCTGAACATCTCGACATCGCCGCCAATGTTCAGCGACGTGGTCGCGCCGTCGCTGCGCGGGCGGGCCCGGTCGCTCGTACAGCGCTCCCGCGCCCTGGTCGGGCAGGATCGGGATTAGAGAACTGGCCGCTGGGGAGGCGTCGTGCCGGAGTTGGACGAAACATCGCAATCGATCGTTGGTAGTGGCGTGGTCGCGGTACTGCGCGCGGCGACGGCGGACGGGTTCGCGGCCATGGCCGACGTGCTGGTCTCCGCGGGGATCACCGCGATAGAGGTGACGCTGACCTCACGGGGGGCGATCGGCGCGCTGGCCGGGCTCCGCCGGCAACTCCCGCCCACCGCGGTGGTCGGCGCCGGCACGGTGCTGACCGCGGACGACGCCAAGGCGGCCGTTGACGCCGGCGCGGCATTCCTCGTCTCTCCCGTGCTCGACCTCTCGCTATCCGGGATGGGTGTGCCCTTCTACCCGGGCGGGCTGACGCCGAGCGAGATTTTCCGGGCCGCGCAGAGCGGCGCGCCTCTGGTCAAGCTGTTCCCGGCCGCGGCCGTCGGCCCACGCTACGTCCGCGACCTGCACGGGCCGCTGCCCGGCGTGCGGATCATGCCGACCGGCGGCATCGGCATCGACGACGTAGCGGCCTGGCTGACCGCCGGTGCCGCGGCGGTGGGTCTCGGGGGGCCGCTGATCGGGGACGCCGCTTCCGGCGGCAGCATGACCGCGCTGGCCGACCGCGCCCGCCGCGCGGCTGACGCAGTCGTGTTCGCACGCTCATGAGCGGCGGACTGTTCACCTTCGGGGAGACGATGGGCCTGGTCGCCGCGGACGGCGTCGGCCCGCTGGAGTACGCGAGAAGCTTCACGCTCGGCATCGGCGGCGCGGAGAGCAACGTGGCCATCGGCGTGGCCCGGCTCGGCGGTTCGGCCACGTGGCTGGGCCGGATCGGCCCGGACGCCACCGGCGACCTGATCGAACGGCGGCTGCGCGGCGAGGACGTGCATACGATCGCGATCCGCGACGACGCGTTCACCGGGATCATGGTGCGGCACCGGCGTACCGGCCGGCTGACCCACGTCGACTATCACCGGGCCGGCAGCGCGGGCTCCCGGCTGTGTGTCACCGACATCCCCGTGGCGGTCTTGGAAACCGCGGCGGTCTTGCACGTCACCGGAATCACTCCGGCGCTGAGCGACTCCGCCCGTGCGACGGTCTTCCAGGCGGTCGAGACCGCTCGCGCCGCCGGGGTGCCGGTGTCGGTGGACGTCAACTACCGAAGCAAGCTGTGGTCCCGTTTCGAGGCCGCGCCGGTCCTGCGCGACCTGGTGTGCCGGGCGGATGTGGTGTTCGCCGGGCCCGACGAGGCGGCGCTGTTCCTCGGTTCCGAGCCGCCGCTGGACGGGCTGGCGGCGCTGGGCCCGACCGAGGTCGTGGTGAAGGACGGCGCCCGCGGCTGCACCGCGTTGATCGAGGGCGTGACGTACGCGATGCCCGCAATGCCGGTGACAGTGGTCGACCCGGTGGGCGCCGGGGACGCCTTCGTGGCGGGCTACCTCGCGGAGCGGATGGCGGGTGCGGCGCCGGACGCCAGGTTGCGTACGGCGATCGCGGCCGGTGCGTTCGCGGTCACGGTGCCGGGCGACTGCGAAGGTCTGCCGCGCCCGGCCGACCTGACGCTCACGAGCGACGACGTCACACGCTGATTGGCGTTCGAGCTGCGGGGTTCCGGACGTGCCTTTCAGACGTCCGGATGACCGAAGAGCCCGGGTAGGCCGCCGCTGTGCAGGAAGATCATGCGGCCTCGGCGGCTGAGGCTGTGTGCCGAGGTGAACGCGATGAGCCCGGCCAGAGCCCGGCCGGTGTAAATCGGGTCCAGAAAGATCCCTTCCGTGCGTGCGGCCAGCTTCAGCGCCTCGCGGACCGGTTCCGTGACGGCCGAGTACCCGGTGCCGATCTGGCCGCGGTCGATCCTCAACTGCGCGGTCGTGCCCATCAGATCGCAGACCGCGGCGTACGGATCGGCGACCGCGCCCGTGTCCACACCCAGAACCCGGTCCGCACCGAGTTCCTGGACCAGGCCGGCCATCGTCCCGCCGGAGCCGACCGCAACCACCAGCCGGTCGAAGTCGGGCAGCTGCTGGACCAGTTCCCGGGCACAGTCGGCGTACCCCTTCACCGAGCTGCGCGACGATCCGCCGTACGGGATCAGATACGAACGGGGCCGCGCCTGGGCCTCAGCGGCCGCCGCCTCGGCGAGCGGCCGATCGCCGGCCCAGATGATCTCCGCGCCGGCCAGCCCGTCCAGGATGAGATTGCCGCGGCGGACCGCCGGCTCGCGCCCGGCCAGCACGAGCACACAGCGCAGGCCGAGCCGGGCGGCCGCGGCAGCGGTGAGCCGGGCGTGGTTGCTCTGCGCCGCGCCGGTGGTGATCAGCGTGGTGGCGCCGGCTTCGAGCGCCTCTGCGCAGGTGTACTGAAGCTTGCGAACCTTGTTCCCACCGCCACCGAGTCCGGTCAGGTCGTCCCGCTTGATCCACAGTTGCTGCAGACCGAGCGCAGCCGCCAGCCGGGGCGCCCGTTCGAGCGGCGTGGGCCAGACGCCCAGCGTGATCGGGTTGACCATGAGCGGACCCTACTTACTCACGTGCGGCGCGGAAAGGCGGCTTCCGGCGTATGGATGCGGCCGTTGGTCTCGGTGAGTCGCCGGCCGGTGCCGTTCCAGCGCAACGCGACGATCTCCGCGGCCACGCTCACGGCGGTTTCCTCCGGCGTACGGGCGCCCAGGTCGAGACCGATCGGCGAGGCGAGGCGAGCCACCGCCGCCTCGGGCAGGCCGGTCTCCCGGAGCCGCTTGAGCCGGTCGTCGTGAGTCCGGCGGGAACCCATCGCGCCCACGTACCCGAGCGGCAGTTGCAGCGCGACCTCGAGCACCGGCACGTCGAACTTGGGATCGTGGGTGAGGACGCACACGACTGTGCGTCCGTCCAGCCGGCCCGCCTCGGACTCCGTCACCAGGTAGCGGTGCGGCCAGTCCACGACCACCTCGTGCGCGTCGGGGAACCGGCGCGTCGTGGCGAACACCGGCCGGGCGTCGCAGACGGTCACGCGGTATCCGAGGAACACGCCGATCCGGGCCACCGCGGCGGCGTGGTCGGTGGCGCCGAACACCAGCATCCGCGCGGCCGGCGCGAAGGAGCTGACCAGCAAGGTGGTCCCGGTGCCGCGACGTTCGCCGGCCGGGCCGTAGTGCAGCAGCCCGGTGCGGCCGGCGGCGAGCAATCCGCGCCCGTCATCGGTGGCCGCATCGTCCAGGCGGTCGCCGCCCAGCGAGCCGCTCCGCGCGTCCGGGGTGATCACCATGTGCCGGGCGATCGGTCCCTCCACTCCGGTCAGCAACGCGACCGGACGCCCGTCCCGGATCGCCGCGGCCAGCTCGGGCAGCTCCGGGAAGCTCTCCCGGTCCACCCGCTCGATCAGCAGCTCGATGGTGCCTCCGCAGGTCAGGCCGACCTCGAACGCGTCGTCGTCGGAGACGCCGTAGCGGACCGTCCGGGCCCGGCCCGACTCGGTCACCTCGCGGCACAGCTCGTAGACCGCGGCCTCGACGCAGCCGCCGGACACGCTGCCGACCGCGGTGCCGTCCGGACCGACGAACATCGCGGCGCCCGGCTGCCGTGGCGCGCTCGACCAGGTCGCGGTGACGGTGGCCAGAGCCACCGGTTCGCCGGCCGTCCGGCACGCCAACAGTTCGTCCAGCACGTCACGCATGGCTCAACCCGGTGAGTACGTCGAGGTCCGCGTCGTCCGCCACGTCGCCGACCGGCACGACGCGTACCTGGCCGGCGTGGGCGCGCAAGTAGTCACGGGCGCCCCGGTCTCCGGTGACCGCGGCGGCGACACCGGCCCAATGGCGGCGGCCGAGAAGCACCGGATGCCCGCGACGGTCGCCATAGCCGCCCATCGCCAGTGCCTCCGGCCCGGCGATCGCCGCGAGCCGGCGTACCGCGGAGGAAGTGACGCCGGGCATGTCGACCAGCAGGACCACCGCAGCCTCGGCCGGTGTGCCGGCCAGTTCCGCGAGACCGGTACGCAACGACGACGCCATGCCGGTCGGCCACTGCGGGTTCTCGACGCAGGTCAGCTCGGGCGCTGCCGCCCGGACGTCGGCGGCGCGCGCACCCACGACGACCACGACCGGTGCACACCCGGCGTCGCGCAGGGTCTCGGCGGCACGCCGGACCAGCAGGCGGCCGTCCCACTCGGCCAGCGCCTTGGCCATCCCGTAGCGGCGACCCGCACCGGCGGCGAGAACCAGTCCGGCGATCTCCACCCCCCGAGCGTAACTCTCGCCACGGTGACGGGATGCCGACAGCCCGGCACCGAGATCGGCCGTACGCTCCGCGCAACGTCAGGGGACTCACCATGCAGATCGCCATCGTCGGGGCCGGCCCGACCGGACTCTTCACCGCCATCGCCCTGGCCCGCCGGGGCCACGGGGTGACCATCGTCGATCGCGATCCCGGTCCGGCAGCCGACGGCGAGTGGGCCCGTCGCGGCGTCATGCAGTTCCACCATCCGCACGGGCTGCGCCAGCAGGTCGTGCAGGCCCTGGCGGCGGAGATGCCCGACGTGCAGGACCGCCTGATCGCGGCCGGAGCCGAGCTGGCGATCACGCCGGCCGGAAACGGCCGGCCGGAGATGGTGGTGGGCTTGCACTGCCGACGCATGACCTTCGAGCGGATCCTGCGGGCGGCCGCGCTGGCCGAGCCGGGCGTGACGCTGCGGCCGGGGCATGCCGACGGGGTGCTCAGCGACGGCGCCACGGCCACCGGCCTGCGCGTGGACGGCGCGCAGATACCGTTCGACCTGGTCGTCAACGCGTCCGGCCGGGCCGGGCGACTGGCCGGCGACCTCCGGGCGCCGGGCATCGGTGGTGACTGTGGACTGTCCTACGTGTCCCGGCAGTACGCGCTTCGCGACGGCGCCGACTGGGGACCGATGAACGCACCCGTCGGACTGATCCGCACGCTCACCGGCTACGTGATCGCGGTGTTCCTCCAGGACAACCGCACCTACTCCACGCTGATCGCCCGTCCCTCGTCGGAGAAGCGGCTCGCCGACCTTCGGTTCACCGAGGCATACGAGGCGGCCGGCCGGGCCATCCCGGGCATGGCGGAGTGGCTCGATCCGGAACGCGGCACGCCCATCACGCCGGTGCTGCCCGGCGGCCGGCTGCACAATACGTACCGGGGTCAGCTCGACGAGAACGGTCGGGTGCCGCTGCCCGGCCTGATCCACGTCGGTGACGCCGTCTGCACCACCAACCCGACCGCCGGACGCGGTATCGCGCTCGGGCTCCGCCAGTCCCGCCGCCTGGTCGAGCTGCTCGACGAGCATTCCGGGGACCTGGTGTCGGTGACGGTCGCCTTCGACGCGTGGTGCGAGGAGAACCTCCGGCCCTGGTACGACGACCATGTGTACTGGGACGAGGACATCTTGCGCCGGTGGGCCGGCGGCGACGTCGACGTGAGCCGTCCGCTGCCCTCGGACCTGATCCTCGAGGCGACAGCGGCGGACCCGTCGCTGATGCGGGTGGCCGGACCGTACATGGCCATGGAGGTGCTGCCGTCCGCGCTGGCCGAGATCGAGCCGCAGGCACGGGCCATCTTCGCCGGCGGTTGGCGTCCCGAACCGCACCCGGGACCGAACCGCGACGACCTGGCCGACCTGGTCAGCGGCGTAATGCTGCGGGAAGGCCGCGAACGGCGGCCAGACCCAGTGCGGTTCTAGGCTGGTACGGCGTGCGCCACAGTCCACCGTGGGCGGCGGCATGAGCCTCGTCGGCCCACGCGCTCGTGCCGGCCGGACGGGGCCGGCGCAGCTGGTGCACGAGGAGCACGGCCATCAGCTTGTTCGCGGTCGCCGGTTCGAAGACCTCCACGTCGAAGAGGTGCGCGCCGGCGTACGCGGCGGCCAGCAGCCGGTTGCTCATCACCGACCGGGTCCGCGTCGGCGGCGCGACCGAGAAGCTGACCACGCTGTCGCGCCGGCCGGCGGTGGCACGCCACCGCTGGATTCGCTTGGCCAGCGCATAGTTCGGTCCTTGCTGGCGGACCAGGCTGTCCGCGACGCCGGGGTCGGCGCCGTCCGGGTAGTTGGGCCGTAGCAGCCGGCCGCCCGTTACGGTCTTCGTCAGGCGGGCCCGTCGCGAGCGCTCGTGATAGCGGGTTGTCGACATGGCGACCGCGGCGGCCGGCACCGCGAATACGTCGGTCGGCGTGGCCAGCTTGGCGATCGCGGTGTCCGGTCGCTTCCGTCCGACGTGGGCGGTCAGCGCATCGACCGCGGCGGAGAGCCGTGCGTACGCGGCGCCGGGCGCGTACACGTAGTCGCCGAGAACCAGCCGGCCTTCGTGGGACAGCAGCCACTGCGCTACGGCAGGCAACTCGGTGAGCAGGTCGGCGCGGGCGCCGATCAGCCGGCCGGCACTCTTCTCCGCGACCGCATGCACTCGCGCCCACAGTTGCGGGCGGGGCAGGTCGACGCCGATCACGGTGCCACCCCAGCCGAGCACTGCCGGGAGCGGGCCCATCTCGGCACCCGCGCCGAGCACCACGATCCGCTGGTCGGAGAGGTCCAGCCAGTCCGGGTTGGCGGCGACCTCGCGGACCACTTGGGCGCACGACTCCTCGATCGTCCCTCGCCCGACCCAGTCGTCCAGCCGGCGCTTCAGCGCATCGCCGCGCAGCAGTTCGCCGTGGAACGGCAACGTCAGCTCCCGCTCCGCCGTACCGGTGCCCTGCACGGCGAACGTCTCCGGCGGACGAGCGCCGTCGTCCTCGAGCGCCTCGGCCAGCGAACGGTCGTCGGCGGTCCGCATCCGGTCCCGCACCGATGCCAGTCCCGCCGCCGCGATCTCGTACGCCGCCTGGTCCGACCGCAGACCCACTTCGATGAGCGCACGGAAGTGCCGCAGGTAGCCCCGCCGCCAATCCGGCTCGCGCGCCGCCGCATCGGCGGCCGTCGGGTCCACCGCCCGCAGCGCGTCCGCGACCACCGCCCGCCCGAGTTCCGCGCTGCTGCGCCGACCGTCCGCCGACCGGGGAAACACAACTTCGCTCACCCGATCAGTATCACCGTCTCCCCCCAGGGCCCGCAGAGCCCCGCCGATCTTGGAGTTGTGGTGGTCTATATCAGGGGAATGTCGCTTTTGTAGCCCACCACAACTCCAAGATCGGCGATATCGGGGGCGTCGTGAGCAGCATCCAGAAATGTAAATACTTCGGGAGCACCGTCCGGTACGCTGAGGGCGGCGTACCCCCCACCCTCTGGGAGGAACCGTGCTCAACCCGAAGCTTCGCCGACCGATCGTCGGCCTGGCCGTCGGCATTTTGGTGGGCAGCGCCTTGGCCGGGTCTCCCGCGGCCGCCGCCCCGGTCCCCGCCTCCGCACCGGACGAGGCCGCCGCCTCGGCCCTCGCCGCAGCACTGGATGTACAGCTCGGCGACCGCGACGCCGGCTCGTACGTCGACCCGGCGGGCAAGCTGATCGTCAACGTGACGGATGCGGCCACCGCGGAGTCGGTCACCTCCGCCGGCGCCACCGCACGGTACGTCGTCAACGGTGCAGCCACCCTCGCCGCCGCCGGTGACTTCTTGTCGGCGAACCTGACCACTCCCGGCACGACGTTCGCCGTCGATCCGGTGAGCAACAAGGTCGTCGTCACCGCAGACGCCTCGGTCCAGGGCGCGCAGCTCACGGCGGTGAAGGCACTGGTCGCCCACCTCGGCGGCGCCGCCCGCCTGGAGATCCAGTCCGGCACGCTGTCGACCAGGATCTCCGGCGGCGACGCGATCTACACCGGCGGTAACCGCTGCTCGCTCGGCTTCAACGTCAAGGCCGGCACCACCTACTACTTCCTCACTGCGGGACACTGCACGAATCTCGGTTCGATCTGGACGGACGGCACCACGGAGCTGGGCCGCCGGGCCGGTTCCAGCTTCCCCACCAACGACTACGGCATCGTGCGTTACACCAACACCACCGTCGCCAAGCCGAGCAAGGTCGGCTCTCAGGTGATCAGCTCGGCCGGTACCCCGGCCGTCGGCACCACGGTCTACCGGCGGGGCAGCGCGACCGGTATCCGCTCGGGCTCGGTGACCGCGCTCAACGCCACTGTGAACTATGCCGAGGGGCAGGTCAGCGGCCTGATCCGCACCACGGTGTGTGCCGAGAAGGGCGACAGCGGCGGCCCGCTCTATCGCGACACCGTGGCGTACGGCCTCACCTCCGGCGGCAGCGGCGACTGCCAGACCGGCGGCATCACGTATTTCCAGCCGGTCACCGAGGCGCTCACCGCCTACCGAGTGTCGATCTACTGACACCGTCCACAGTGGCCGGCCGCCGCCTAACGCCCGTTGGCCGACTCTTCCTCCACCCGCTCCTCGCCGCGCCGGCGCAGCATCCGCAGCCCCGGCAGCCCCGCGATGGCCAGGTGCAGGTCCCTGGTGACCTCGAGCAGCTGGTGCAGGTCCGGTCCCACCTGGTCGAGCTTGCCAAGCAGCGGCAGTACGTCTCCGATCAGGTGCTTGCGCAGGGCCGGCAGCTCATCGACCATCTTGATGGCTGCGGTGATCTCCTCCGGCGACAGCTCGTCGACGAACCGGCCGGCGAGCGGGGCGGCCTTACGCAACGTTTTGCCGTACATCTTCAGCAGTTCCTCGGCCTCGGTTGCGGTCCCCGCCGCCCGCACCACGACGGCATGCGCCGCGCCGCTGATGCCGGCCGAATCGGTGATCAGCGTGGTCGCGGCGTCCGTGGCCGCCGCCGCGCTGCCCACCACCCGGGCCGCTCCCGTGGCGACCGACTCCGCCTCCCTGACCACCAGCGAGGCCGTAGTCGCGACGGTCGTCGCCTCCTCGACCGCCAACGCCGCCGCGGCAGCGATCGCTCTGCTCTCCTGGGCCGTCTGCTCGGCCTCGGTGATCACCATGCCGACCCGTTCGACAAGGGCCTCGGCGTTCTCGGCGATCATCGTGATGCGGCTGGCGAGCAACTCGGCCTGACCGATCAGGGACATCAGCCGGACCGGCACGGTGGCCACGGTCGCCGCGGTCTCCACCACCTGCCCGACGGCGTAACGGGTGAGTTCGACGACGGCGGACGGGGAAAGCAACGGGAAGGCCATGGCTCCCATTGTGTCCCACCGCGGCGAGTTGAACCGCCGGTGAGCGAATCACGGCCGACTGTCGAAGGTTCGCGTCTGGGTTCTCATGAGGCAGACGCCGGGTGATCGATCGCCGGGCGGGCACGGCACTATGCATGGGTGCGACTTACTCGGAACTGGATCGTGGCCGTGGCGGCGGCGCTTGTCCTCGGAGGCGCCGTCCTCGTCGGCGTGGGTATGGCGCGCGACAGCGACGGCTTCGCCGGGGTACTCCCGCTCGCCAGCGACCACAGCGGTGCCGCGCCCTCGTCACCGGCCGCACCGAGCCCGACCGGCCCGAGCCCCGAGGAGCTGCGCAAGCAGCAACGTGCCAAGCAGGTGAAGCAGCTCGACGCGGCGCTGAAGAAGTACGCGGCCGGCGCGCCCGAGTTCTCGGTGGCCGTGCTCGACCGCAAGACGGGGGAGAGGTATTCGTACCGGGGCGCGGAGCGCTACGAGACGGCCAGCGTGGTCAAGGTGCAGGTTCTGGCCTGCCTGCTGCTCACCGCGCAGGACGGTGACCGCGACCTGTCGTCGAACGAGTTGGCGCTGGCTAAACGCATGATCCGGGCCAGCGACAACGACGCCACCACGGCCCTGTTCGGCCGCCTCGGCCGGTACCGAGGTCTCACCGCGTGCAACAAGCGCCTGGGCCTCACCCAGACCAAGGTGAGCAGCGCCTGGGGCCTGACCAAGACCACGGTCGACGACCAGGTGAAGTTGCTCAACGAGCTGGTCGACGTCAAGGGCCCGCTCGACGCCGGCTCCCGCGAGCTGGCTTTCGAGCTGATGAGCACCGTGCGGAGCGACCAGGACTGGGGCGTGCCGGCGGTGGCGGGAAAGGGCGAGGAGTTCACCGTCAAGAATGGTTGGCTGCCCCGTTCCACCGAGGGTGGGCGCTGGATCATCAACTCGGTCGGCCGGGTCACCGGTGACGACACGGACGTCTCCATCGCGGTGCTGTCGCACGGCAACGGCAGCATGGGCAGCGGAATCAAGCTCGTCGAGAAGGTCGCGAAGCTGACCAGGCAGCATCTGAGGTACTGAGCGACGGAGGCGTTGGCCGAGAGTCGGCCGACGTCACATCTCCAGGCGGGTTTCCGGAGTCACCGATTTCTCGACGCGCGCGGCTCGGCGCCTGGTGAAAAGACTGATGCCCTGGTTGACGATCAAGATCAGCAGGACCGCGGCGACCACACCCTGCCACGGCTCGGGGAAGATCGAACCGCCCGCCACACCGATGGCGGCATAGACCGTGGACCACAGCGCGCAGGCCGGCAGGTTGGCGATCACGAAGGTCCGCCAGCTCAGCCCGAGGAAGGCCGCCGCCAGAAGCACCGGTACGCGGCCGCCCGGGATCAGCCGGGAGACCAGTAGTACCGGGATCTGGCTTCGATGCAGCCGTTCCTTGACCGCGGCCAGGTGCTCTTCGTCGCGCAGCCAGCGCAGCCGCCGGGCCAACTGCTCGCCGCCGGCCCGGCACATGGCGTACATGACCAGGTCGCCGGCGTACGCCCCGGCCGCGCCGAAGGCGACCACCAGGACGACGATCGGCAGGTTCTGATGGAAGGCCAGCGCCGCGGCGCCGCTGACCGCCGCGCCGGTGGGAACGATCGGCACGATCGCGCCGAATGACACGACCAGGAACAGCCAGCCGAGCGCGGCGAGTTCGGCGATCACGCGTCGTCCCCGGCGAGCGTCGCGGGCCGGATCGTCAGGGTCTCGCCCTGGTTCAGCACCCGTACCTTGCTGTCCGGCGCGATCTCCTTCGCCTGCCGGGCGAATATCTCACCCGGATCCCGGAACATGTGCTGCCGGAACCGGCCCATTCCGAGCGGCCAGAACGTGCCGTAGTGCACCGGTACCGCCCATGCCGCGCGCACCCGGCGCAACGCCTCGGCACCCGCTGCGGCGTCCAGATGCCCGTGCGAGCCGAGCGTCGGTCCCCACCCGCCGACCGGTATCAGGGCCAGATCCAGCGGTGCCAGGTCGTTCATCTCATCGAAGAGACCGGTGTCCCCGGCGTACCACGTGCGCGAAGCGCCCTCCACGATGAAGCCGAGCGCGACCGCCTGCAGCCTCGACCACGGCCCGCGCCCGCCCGGATGTGCCGCCTTCACCGCACGGACCCGGACCGCCCCGACGGTGGCCACCTCACCCGGCGCGAGTTCGACGCAGCGCGTGGCGGTGGCGCGGCCCAGTACGCCGGCGATGAACGCCGCCGCCCCGCGCGGCACGATCAACAGCGGCTCACCGGCCACTGCCCGCAGCGACGGGAGATGACAATGGTCGGCGTGCAGGTGCGAGATCAGTACGGCGTCCGGTGGCCCGGCCAGCCTCGGAACGTCTCCGGCCCGCCGCCGCAGATGAGCCAGCCGGTCGGTGAGCAGCGGATCGGTCAACAGGGTGACGCCCGAGTCGGCCAGCCACATGGTGCTGTGCCCCCACCATGTGACGCTCGTCTCGCTCACGGTCTCACGGTACAGATCCGGCGTAGCGATCGGCCCAACAGGCGCGCAAAGCCGTGTTGCGCGGCGACCGCGATGGGGCCCGCGAGCACGGCCGGCCACCGGACCGGCCGGCTGAACGCCGTCACCCGCAGCCAGACCCGGCCCTGCGCGTCCCGTTCCACCAGGAATGCCTCCTCACCGCTCTCCTGGTGGCCGTGCAGAGTGCCGTAGCCGAAGCCGGCCCGGTCCGGCTCGTCGATCACGTACACCACCTCACACGGAACGGTGAACGGCCCGAGATTCACGGTGAGCCGGACGCCCGGCTCGGCGCGCTCGGCCGCCGTCCGGATCCAGGCGCCGGCGCGGCGGTGCATGGCGAAGCTGAGCACTGCCTCGCGGGCTGCGGCGAACGTATCCGGGCCACCGATCGGCGTGCTGTGGCGCAGGTGGTTGTAACGAGCCGGCAGCGGCCGGTTCCGGGTCGCGCCGACCTCGGCGTAGGTGAGTCCACTCATGGTCCTCCTCATTGCGCACAGCGTGGCCGTGAAACCCACCCCGACATGCCGTTGTGACATGGTTCGGGCAGACTGGCGCCCGTGACTGGACCCCGCTCCGCCGTCGTCGTCAACCCCGTCAAGGTCCCGGACATGGACCTGCTGCGCCGCCTCATCTGTGAGGGTCTCGCGGACGCCGGATGGCCGGAGCCGGATTGGCACGAGACCACCCCGGAGGACGCCGGCCGCGGACAGGCGAAGAAGGCGGTCGAGGAGGGCGCCGAGCTGATCTTCGCATGCGGCGGAGACGGCACGGTGATGGCGGTGGTCACCGCGCTGGTCGGCACGAACGTCGCGATGGCGGTGCTGCCGGCCGGCACCGGCAACCTCCTCGCCGCCAACCTGGGACTGGCCAACGACGCTGCCACCGGCGTACAGGTCGCACTCGACGGCGGTCGCAAGCGGATCGACGTCGGCGTCGTCGACAACCGGTGCTTCGCGGTGATGGCCGGGATGGGCTTCGACGCGCAGATGCTCGAGGGCACGTCCGAGGTGGCGAAGAAGCGGATCGGGTGGCTCGCGTACCTGGGTGGCGCCGCCAAGAACTTGCGGAACCGCCCGATGCGGGTACGGATCGTGCTGGACGGCGGGCCGCCGATGCCGCGGCGCCCGCGCACCGTGATCGTCGGGAACGTCGGCCGGCTGCAGGGTGGCGTACGGCTGCTGGGCGACGCGAAGCCCGACGACGGCAAGCTGGACGTGGCCGTTCTGAGCCCGAACAATCTGCGGCACTGGGTGGAACTCGGGTGGGCGGTGATCCGTCGCCACGATCGGATTCCGCGGATGGAGAGGTTCACCGCCGAGCGGGTGGAGATCCGGAGCAACCGCGCGCAGCCCCGTCAGCTGGACGGTGATCTGATCGATCCCGGCCGGTCGATGAAGATCAGCGTCAAGCACCGGGCGCTGCTGCTGTGTGTGCCGCAGCCGGACAGCGACCCCGATCTCGCGTACGACGCCCGGACCGCACGTGAGGAGGCCGAGGAGGTGCGCGCCGCCGCTGAGGAGGCGCAGTGAGGCGGAAGGCCGGGTGAGCGCTACCGAGCCCGTGCGCGATGGACGCCCGGGAGCGGCACCGCGGCGGTGTGAGTGACGACGCGCCGGGGTATCTCGGGCGCGTGCAGCAATCTACGTTGGTCCGGCCGCCGCAGAAGAGCTGGGCGCCGCTACGGCACTTCGCCGAACGCAGCGTTCTCGGCCTTCTGATCGTGGTGGCCGTCGGTCTCGGCTTCGGCGTTCTCCTCCTGCTCGTCCGGTTCCACTGGAGGCCGTTGCTGAACGCGGACGGCGGCGTCGCGCGGGGTCTCAACGGCCTGGTCGCCACCAATCACCTGGCGGTGGAGGCGCTGCAAGCGATCTCCCGGCTCGGCGGCCGCCCGGTGCTGCTGTGGCTGGTCGCCGTCGCCGTCGTGCTGCTGTTCATCCGCCGGCAGCCACGACTGGCGACCTACCTCATCGTCACGGGCGCCGGCGCGCTGTTGCTCGACCCCTCGGTGAAGACGTTGGTCGGCCGGATCCGACCGGTGGTGGAGGTGCCGGTCGCGTCGGCGCCCGGCAACAGCTTCCCCAGCGGGCATGCGCTCGGCTCGATCGTCGTGTACGGCGCCTTGGTGCTGGTCTTCCTGGCCGCCGTACCACCACGGTGGCGCAAGCTCTTCATCGCCGTTCCCGCGGTGATCGTCTTCGCGATCGGGTTCAGCAGGATCGCGCTCGGCGTGCACTTCCTCTCCGATGTGCTGGCCGGCTGGCTGCTCGGCGCGGCCTGGCTGAGCGTCACCGCGTACGCCTTCCGGGTCTGGCGCCGCGAGGTCGGCCAGGCCATCCAGCCGATCGAGGAGGGTCTGGAGCCCGAGGCGGGTCACGAGATCTCGCCCGCGCCGGACGAGACCAGTCTGCTGCCGCACCCGTGGGTGAAGGGCGCCGAGATCCTCACCGGCTGGGTGCTGACCTTCGGGATCCTGTACGTGCTGGGCTACGTGCTGACCAACTACACCGAGGGCAGCTGGCTCGGCCGGGCGGACGACAGCTTTCCGGCGTGGTTGCAGGGTATGCGGTCGGCCACTCTCGACGACGTCAGCTTCGTGTGGAGCAAGGCCGGCGACACCCACGCCATCACCCTGATTTCGCTGGCGTTCTGTCCGCTTGCGCTGGCCGTCTGGCGGCAGTGGCGGCCGGTACTCTTCGTGGTGCTCAGCATCGTGGGCGAGGTCACCCTGTTCCTGTGCGTCGCGGCCGCGGTGAAGCGCCCCCGCCCGCCGGTCGAGCAGCTCGACGGCCAGTTGCCGACGTCCTCCTTCCCGTCCGGCCACATCGCCGCGACCATGTGCCTGTGGGCGGCGATCGCCATCGTGGTGATGTCCCGGGTACAGCACTGGTGGCGCTGGATCCCGGTCGGGCTGACCGCGCTGATGCCGTTCGGTGTCGCCATCTCACGCATATACCGCGGCATGCACCATCCGACGGATGTGCTGGGCGCGGCCGTCCTGAGCGTTCTGTGGGTCAGCCTGCTCTGGTGGGTGATCCGGCCCAACGCGGAGAAGGCCCAAGTGACCTCGTGAAGGTCATGACCTGGAACATCAAGACCGGAGGGGGTACGCGGCTGGCCGCGATCCTGGCCGTTCTCACCCGCGAGCGGCCTGACCTGCTCGCGCTGCAGGAGTTGCGGGGCTTCGACCGGTATCAAGGCCGGCGGATGCGCGAGGTCGCCGAGGCGCTGGGGATGACGGCTCATCTGGCGCCGTCGGTCTTCGGCCAGCCGGTGGCGATCCTGGCCCGCTCGCCCTTCGAACTCACGCGAACAAGATCGGTGCGCTGGCGCCTGCACCACGCCGCCGCCACCGCAGTCGTACCTACCGGGGACGCGCCGCTCACAGTGGTGAGCACGCACCTCAACCCGTTTTCGCCGTACCGGCGGATGCGCGAGGCTCGCTGGCTCGCCGCCCGATACGCGTCCCGGCGGAAGTTGGTGCTCCTCGCCGGTGATCTCAACTCGCTCGAGCCCGGCAGCGACCACACCGACCACCTGGCCGGCCTCGATCCCCGCTACCGGCGCCGCCACCTGGCCGCCGACGGAACGCCGGACACCCGCGCGATGGCCGCCTTCGCCGACGCCGGCTTCACCGACCTCTGGCGTGGCGACGGCGACGGCCGCACCGTACCCACCTCCGATGGCGGCGGTCGCGAGTTCTCCGGCATGCGTCTCGACTACATCCTGGCCAGCCCACCCCTGGCCCGGCTGGCCGGCTCCGCCCGCGTGATCCGCGGCGGCGAGACCGAGTGCGCATCCGACCACTATCCCGTTGTCGCCCAGCTCGATCTCACAACACCAGGTTGATCAGCACGGTCAGCACGACCGAGGCGACGATCGACAGCAGGATCATCGTCAAGCAGCCCAAGCCGCCGCCGAGGAATCGGACCTCGGTGTTTCCGATACGCATGCCGCCCGCCTACCCGCGGCCGGACCGGCTGAACCTTGCGGCCGGTACCCGTTCCGGCCGGTTGCCGGCCACTACCGGGTGGTGCAGACGACCGGTGACGCGGCGACCCGGTCTGCCGAGTGCACCACGGCCACCGTGAAACAGTAGTTGAGCTGCTCACTGAGGCCGTAGACGACGTAGTCGGCGCTGCGCGCCGGCAGCTGCTGGAACGCCCGCTGTGGTTCACCTTTGCGCCCGCCGGAGATCAGCACCGGCCCCTCGGAGCCCTTCGGATACCTCCAGGTGAGTGTCACGCTGTCCCGGTTGTCGCGCAGACGCACGCCGGCCGGTGCGGCGGGGCCCGCGGACGTGGCGGCCGGGGCGGAGGGCGTGGTCGCCGCGGTAGGAGAGCCGACCGATCGGGGTGGTGTCGCGTCCTCACCGCGCGGCAGTGTCGCGGCCACCACGGCGGCCGCCACCGCAATTCCGGCCACCACCACGCCGGCCAGGATGAAGGGCTGCCGACCGGAGGACGGGTCGGGCCTCAGCACCGGCACGGGCAACCGCCGGTCGATCCGCACGCCTTCGTGGCCGGCGTCGACCGGCGCGCTCCCGATCGAAATCTGGCGACCGTCGGCGGTGTACTCCGGCCGACGCCGGCCGGGGACCGGCAACGGGGTGTCCGCGCGAGCGTGCCGCCCGGTCAGCTCGCCGGGTGCCTGATGGACCTCGTTGAGATAAAGCGGCTGCTGGTAGACCGAGCCCTTGGGGTCGGTGATCCGGTTGTCGGGCTCCGGCATGTCCGCGTCCGCCGCGCCCGGGTCGGCTTCCGGCCGGGCCCTGTCGCCTTCCGGCCCGGCCATGTCGGCTTCTGGCCAGGCCCTGTCCGCTTCCGGCCGGGCCCTGTCGGCTTCCGGCCCGGCCATGTCCGCTTCCGGCCCAGCCACGTTGGCTTCCGGCCCGGCCATGTCCGCTTCCGGCCCGGCCACGTTCGCTTCCGGCCCGGCCATGTCCGCTCCCACCCAGGCCGGAGGTGGCGGATCCGAAAGCGCCGTGGCGCGTGCCGCGGACGGCCGGTAGCGGCGGGACGGCGTGGTCGGGACCGATTGCACCCCGGGTGTCTGGTTCATTGCGGTGACGCCGGGCGCAGGGGAGCGGTGCCGCGGCGAGCCCACCAGGTCCGGCGGCTCGATGTCCGGTTGCCGAACCCGGCTTGGTCGCTCGGCGTCGTCGTCGGTCAGATGCCCGCGCGGTGGCTCGCCGTACCGGCGCGGCCATTCCCACTGTCGGGGCGGATCTGCGTCCGGACCGGTGGACTGCTGGACGCGGCCGCAGACGTGCTTGCCGGACACAGCTGCCGACGCCAGCGCGGCGACCTGGCGAACCAGCGGATGGTCCGCGGGCAGATAGCGTGCGCACAGCTCCTGTGCCAGGCCGAGGTGCTCCCGCGACTCGATAAGCGCGCCACACTCGCGTTCCATCGCACCGAGGCGGGCCAGCATCTTGATTCCGTTGGCCTCGGCATCCCCGTACACCTGGCGGTGTCGAGTCCATGCCTGCACCAAGCGGGATCGGGCGGCACTGCAGTGACCCGCGGCATGCTCGGCCGTAGCCAGATCCGCCTCGGCGGCCAGGACGCGAGTGGAGTCGCGGCCGTCCCGGACGGTCAGCTGCTGGACGACGTCGTGGTAGATCTCCGCCGCCTGGCCGTGGTTACCGATCCGGGCCAGCACTGCGGCGTGGGTCGCCGCCGCGGCGATCGTGCGCTCGTCGTCCGGGCCGTGCAGGCGCTCTTCGGCGGCGTGCGCGAAGCCGGCCCACATCCGCGCGGCGTGTGGCTCGCCGAGCGCGATCAGGATCCGTGCATGCAGAGCGGCGGCGGTGGCCAGGTCGGGCGACGCGAGAAGGGGATCGGTGTCCGAGGGGTCGAGAACGCGGGCCAGCACGTTGCGGGCGGCGACCAGATCGCCCGCAGACGTCAGCGTCTGCGCGCGGGCGGTCAGTTCGGCGAGCGGGGGAGCCACGTGCCCCATAGTGCTGTGTTGATCACGGTAAGTACAACCCCCGCGCCGTATCGATGCATCCTGGCTTGTCCAGAACGACACAGGGTAGAACTAGCTATGACCGTCGGGGATCTGAAGCGCGAGGTTTTGGTCCGGCACTTGGAGACCTGGGCGCCCGCGGCCCTGCATCGCGCGCGCCGGGCCACCTATGTGCACGGGTACGCGGATGCCGACAGTGGCGTCCTCGCCGAAGCGGCTCTGCGGGTCTTCGCCGAACAGTCTGATCTGGTTCGTGGCCGGGAACTGACAATGCTGGCCGTGGGCGAGGATCCGGCCGCTCTGTCACTCGACGCGGACGCCGGCGCGGGCTTCGCCGTGCGCACCGTCCCGGGCGGTACGGATGCCCGGCTCGCTCCGGCGCTCAAGGCGGCCGGCGCCGCGCGCATACCGCTGCTCGGTTTTCTGGATGCCTCTGCGGTGGGAACGCCACCCGCGCCGGAGACGGTCGCGGCGCTGGCCGTGGGCAGGCCCGCGGAGGCCCTGCTGGTGTTGCCGGCCGGCGCGGTGACCGACGTGGACGCCTATCGCGCTGGGTTGCGGACGGCCGGTTTCCCGCTGGTGGCCGCCGTGGAGCTGGCGACCAGCGAGCGGGCGGGGGATTTGCTGGTGTTCGCCACCGGGCTCGGCAAGAGCCTGGAGGGTTTCAAGGAAACGCTGTGGGCGGTGGACCAGTTCGCCGGGGTGCGCTATCGCGACCCGGGCGACCCGGAGCGGCACCTGATCGACATCTCCTTGACGCCGCACCCCGGCCCGCTGCGTCGGGAGCTACTCGGACATCTGGCCTCGGCGGGCGAGGCCACGGTCACCGAGTTGCGGACGTTCGCCCTGACCGAGACGGTCTACCGCGCCGCCGACGCCACCCGCGTGCTGCAGACGTTGCTGAACTCCGGCGCGGTGACGCGGCGGCCGAAACAAGGCCGGCTCGGCGGGGACGTGGTCATCGTGTCATGACCGCGACTTGTCCTGCTTCCAGTGAAACGGTCCGGGCAGGTCGAACCGGTGAGCGCGGGCCTTCGAGTTCCAGGACCAGCGGCCGATCTTGAGGCTCCAGGACGAGAATCCGTTCTGAGTGAAGTTCAGGATGAGCGGTCCGAACTTCTTGCGGCTGCGGAACATGACGCCCATCTGAATGTGTCCTCCTTGGACTCGATCGGGTCGAGCCTTCGGATTCCCGGTCGGCCCGGAGGGCAAACTCAGCGCGGTTGCCATGCGTCCGGGCGGGTGGTCAGTTTCCGCACGTGAGCGGGCATCCGGCCGCTGATCAGTTCGGCCAGGCTTACCTCGTCGACGACCTCCCGTACGGCCGACCGGACGGCCACCCAGAGTTTCGGCAGGTTCTCCGCCGCGCCGGTGTACCGGGTCTCCTCCGGACGCATGCCGCGCACACCGGCGAGCGGGCCGTCGACCGCGCGTAGGACCTGGCCGATTGTCACGTCCCGCGGCGGCTGCGCCAGCGTGTAGCCGCCCTCCGCGCCGCGTTGCGCCCGCACTACCCCGGCCCGGCGCATGTCGGCGAGGACTGCCTCGAGGAACTTGCGGGGCATCTCCTGGTCCTGGGCGATGGCCTGGGCGGACATGAGAGAGGGGTACGCCCGGGCCAGGCTCAGGGCCGCCCGCACGGCGTAGTCGCCACGCGCGGAGATCTGCACCCCTCCATCATGCCGCGCAGATCGCCGCCCAGGTACGGCACCCCCAATTCTATGGGGATATAGAGATTATGTCAGTCCGCGGGTGATCGCTGAGCAGGTACCCGGCCCCGTCCGGTGCTTCCCCGCGCCGGGCCATTGACCGGTGGGCCGTCGGCTGCGGGGCCGCCCTGCGCGGTGCGGAAGGCACCCGGGCTCTGCCCGGCCTCGCGGTGAAAGAACCGGCCGAAGTTCGTCGGCTCCGTGAAGCCGAGGCGGCGGCCGATCTCCGCGACAGACAGCGGCGTACAGGCCAGGAGACGCCGGGCCTCCAAGGCCACCCGGTCGTCCACCACCTGCTTGGCGGTACGGCCGGTGACGGCCAGGCTGGCGCGCGTGAGCGTACGGACCGAGCAGCCGAGCCGGGCCGCATAATCCTCGACGCGGCGGCTCTGCGAGTGGCCCTTCTCAAGAGCGCGGCGGAACCGGGTGAAGGTCCGGCCCTCGGCGCTGTCGCTATCGACAGTGGTCTCGCCGGCCAGCAACGCGATCCGCAGTAACAGGACGGCCAACTGGTGGCGCAGCAGTGCGGCCGCGACGACACCGTTCGTCGTGCTCGGCGACGAATGCCGGTCGCAGTCGACGGCGAGCTGCGCGAATTCGCTGATCACCGCGTCCTCGTCCTCGCCGGCCAGTTGCCAGCGGTCCGGGCCGCCCGGCTCGTCCACCGGCACTCCGGGGATCTGGTCGGCGGAGAGCAGATCCGGCTCCCAGGTGATGATGGCGGCGTCCAATCCAGGCTGACCGCCGAAGCGCACCGCCTGCCCCGGCCGGACCCACAGCAGCGTGCCGGGACGGCAGGCACGGGACTGGAAATCCACCTCGACGGTGCCGTGTCCGGCGGTGGTCAGGGCGAGCATGTGGTACGAGAGTCGACGCGGCGCCAGCTGCTCGGCGGCCAGCGCGGTCTGAGGAAGTGTGCACGTACCCACCCCCGCCCACGACGGCGCGGGCGGCGGGAGTGCCGCGCCCGGTGCATGCTGGCCGAAGGTGAGCATCGAGGCGACCGTAACCGGCGGCTACCAGCGATGCACGTGGTAGGTCTTGGTCGTGGCCGGGTCGTTGAAATTGACCGTCGAAATCCGACATAAACCGCGCGCTCGGCGGCTTTTCGTTTTACGGGTCGAATCCGAGGTTAGATGCTTTAACGATTCGTTTGTCCGATCCTGACGACGCTTGCGCCGGACCGAAAAAGGCGACCCGCGCGGACCGGCAGTGTCCGCGCGGGTCGCCCCGGAATTCCTTGCTATCGGCCGGCCAACAGCCGGTTGACCGCCGCGTCGACATCCAGGTGATCGGATTCCCGGCCGCGCGGCACCACCACATAGGTGCGCCGCAAGAATCGGACGAGGACACTGCGTGGCACTTCGAACAGCGCATTGCCGTCGGGTGACGACAACGCCAGGGCGACGAAATCGCCACGTGGCGTGGCCCACGGCCACACCCGGACGTCGCCGATCCCCGCGGGCTCGTCGAGCCCGGTCACGAGTAGCTCGCGCGCGAAGGACCAGCTAACGGCTTCCCCACCGGCTGATTCCGCGTGGAACAACACGTGCACCGCGTACGGGTCGGCTGGGTCGTACCGCAGACTGGCGCGCACGGGCAGAGCCGTGGCGTCAGGCGCTACGAGCCGCAGCGAGGTTTCGACCTCGACGGTCGTTGGACGAATGGTACTCATGGACGAACTCCCCCCGGCACCGCTGCGAGGCTGGTGAACCCCGCGTTTCCCATACTCAGGTGATCCCTGTCGTTACGCTCCGCCATACGCTGATCTCACCCAGTAGTGGGAAGACGGTTCCGAAACCCGCTCTCAACAGAATCGAAAGATGTATCTTGTCCTGTTCTGCCCAGTTACTCGGTTCCGCCCGGCGTCGGGTGGTCCAGCAGTTGACTTACTCCGGTAACGTCCATTCCTCCCGGGTAGTGACGGGAAGCCGGAACACTGGGGGATGAAATGAGCGCGAAACCGGACGAGCAAGGCACTCGAGTGGGCGTTTTGGACAAAATCCGCGCCAACCCGACTGGTCGGCTCAGCCTGAAGATCTGCGTCGGGGTGCTGGGTGCCCTCGTCGTCGCCGTCGGCATCGTCCTGATCCCGTTCCCCGGCCCCGGCTGGGCCATCGTCATCGTCGGCCTGGCGATCTGGGCGATCGAGTTCGTCTGGGCTCGGCACCTGCTGGAATTCACCAAGCGGCAGGTGCTCGGCTGGACGCACTGGGTCGGTCGTCAGTCGCTGCCGGTCCGTGCGGTGATCGGCGTGGCGGGCATGATCTTCGTCGGCGCGGTGGTCTGGATCTCGGTTCGGCTCAGTTTCGGCGTCGACCTGGCCAAGATGGTCTGGCAGTGGCTGCTCTCGCTGGACTGACGGGGGGCGCGTTCGCGCGCCGCACCCCTGGTTAGCCGCCGGGTCCTGATGTCCGGTACAGTCTGAACCCGTTGCGGGCGATTAGCTCAGCGGGAGAGCGCTCCGTTCACACCGGAGAGGTCACTGGTTCGATCCCAGTATCGCCCACCGACGTTTGTGCAGGTCAGAGCCCAATTACCACCAAAGTGGTAACGGGCTCTTTTGTTGTTTGGCCAGCCAACCCGATCGACCGGCTCAACCGAACCGGCCGCCCGTCGAGTTGACGCTGCAACACCGCGAGCTGATGCCGCAACGACAGAATCTCGATGTCCTTGTCGCGGTCGCCGCCAGGCAGCAGCCGCAGCAGCGCAAACGCGTTCGTGCTGCCCAGGTACGCCAGCCGCAGCAGCATGACGCGGCATCGTTGCGTATTGCCGGCGACCGGTGCGGGCGACGCTCTCATTCTCGCCAAGTTCGGGCCAGGACACCCCAGAGGGTTCCTGACCTGCGCGGATGACTTTTTCGGCAGGTACGACGTCGACCCGCTCCACCGTCCCGGCGTTGACCGGTTCGTCCCACCCTCAGCCGGAAACCCGGACGCGGCGGCTGCAGCTCCAGGCTGCGTGTTGATCAGATCTGAATCACACCGGCGTCACGCTGCCCCCCGAGGATGCACCACTTAGGACCGACACGCCACCACCGTCTTGGTGCCAAGCCGATCTTTTTTCAGTCCCGCGAGGAATGCACGCAGGGAATATGAATGGCCCGGGGTGACCTTATACAGCCTCATGTGCTGCAGGAGCGTACCGATCGGCATCGGCTTCACCTCGTGGCGAAGATGAGGGTCTCCAGCAGGCTTACGTCGTTGGTGCGGCGTCGCAGCAGGCAAGCAGAGCGGCGGCCAACCGCGTCGTCGCGTCCCGATCGTCCTGCGGCTCAAGCACAGCGGAGACCGACTTAAAGGCTGGTGCCGAGGGCGTCCCGGGGCTTCGAGATGGAGCGGTCGTCGCGGACGAACGCGACCCGTTCGACGTCCATGCCCAGCTACTGCTGCAGCAGCGATGGCGGCGGCTAGAGCGCGGGTGACGTCGCCCGGAGGACCCCGCACGGGTGATGTGGGTATCGCCAGGTGTCGGGTGTGCGTCAATGCGTTTGCCCACGTGGGATCCAGTCGGTACCGATGTTTTGCCATCGGGTGCGAAGGGAGGCCGCAGGTTGGAGGCGCTGACTCAGTTGGCGGTTCGGTGTAGAACATCCTGGCCGCCTCGCCAGGGGTTACCGGTGAGGGAGTGATGCCGGGCAAGATCGGCGACTGTGTCGCCCGGCCCTGGGTGAATACTGGCGCACCCGCGGCAGCGCCCAGGCGCTGCCCGTGAGTGCTCGGCCCGCAGTCGCGCAGAAGGTTAACGCCGTCGCTGGGTTCGCCTACGGGGTGATCGGCGCCGACATCCATGTCTTCGGCGATGGTGTCCCGGTCTACGTGTTGGAGAACTGGCGCGGTGTGCCGCAGGCCGATCCGGCGTGGCTACGGCAGATGCCCAGCCGGATGCTCAACGCCCGCTTCGCGCTGGTCGAGTTCACCGGACGTGCCGGTGACCTGACGAAACTGCGCCGCTGGCGGCAAGACGGGTCGCGGTTGGCCGTCCACTGGCTGCACGGACCCGGTGGAGCAGGCAAGACGCGCCTGGCCGCGGAGTTCGCCGGGGAGGCTGCCGCCGACGGCTGGAAGGTGATCACCGCAACGCATGGCCCGGGCATGGTCCTTCCACCACCGGGTAGCCAGGACCTGCGCCTCGACGGGGTCGCGGGCGTGCTCATGGTGGTTGATTACGCCGACCGGTGGCCGCATTCCCACCTGATGTGGCTGTTCCGCAACGCTTTGCTTCACCAGCTTGGAGTACCTGCCCGGGTGCTGCTGCTGGGCCGCACCGCGGAAGCGCTGCCCGCCCTTCGCAGCGCCCTCACCGACCAGGTCGCCAGCTCCAGCCAGGCGTTGGAACCGCTACCCGACGGCGTCGGCCAGCGGGAGCAGATG
>Ga0081539_10001658_pt1 | contig 36107 bp, 34 predicted proteins | sample TabmetS4T2R2_FD_71023 | JGI IMG/M metagenome (GOLD analysis project Ga0081539, IMG submission 71023) | Tabebuia heterophylla rhizosphere microbial communities from the University of Puerto Rico - S4T2R2 | ecosystem: Host-associated > Plants > Roots > Rhizosphere ... | reverse complement strand
AGGGCCAGGTCAGCACAGCAACCCGGACCTCACCCACCGAATCTTGGCACGGTCACCACCCGCCAGCGCGGCCACGACGCCAAGATCGCCACGCAACCCCGCAAGGGCCAGGTCAGCACAGCAACCCGGACCTCACCCACCGAATCTTGGCACGGTCACCACCCGCCAGCGCGGCCACGACGCCAAGATCGCCACGCAACCCCGCAAGGGCCAGGTCAGCACAGCAGCCCGGACGCCACCCCACCGAATCTGGCACGTTTTCACATGCGGGTGTGGTGCGGGCGCCAAGTTTGGCCACCAGAGGCTTCAAAGGAGCAGCTCTGGGCCACCCGCCCGATCATGGCACCGTCACCCCCCAGCGGAGCGTGCCGATGCTGCCAGAAATGGGAACGAGCGGATCCGTCCGCCGCACTCTCATGAGGCTCGATCCCGCAGCTCGGACGGGGGGTGCAGGAGCGTGCCCGTGGCGGTGTCGACCACCAGGAGGGTGGCAGGCGTCCATCGGTCCGGCGCTTCCGGGAAGACCCGCTCCACCGTGCGCCGCGCCCAGCGCATCCGGCGGGCGGCGATCTCCGGGTGGTCGCCGTACTCCTGGGCCACCCGCGCCGCGCACTCTCGGTCGCCGAGCCGGTCCACCACCTCGGCGACCGCGTCCCGCACCTGGGGTTCGCCGGCGGACTCCGAGGGCTGCACCGGGGACAGGAACAGCGCTTCGGCGCGTACGGCGTCGGTTTCGGACGGGTCCATGGCGAGCCTCCTCACCGTGGGCGGACATCGCACACCTACTGTCGGACACGGACGGCCCGAGGGAAAGGTTCGACGCCGGCGCGGCGCGTAATCCCGTACGTCTTGTCAGTGGTCCGACCTAGACTTCGGTCCCATGCTCACCATGCAGGAGGCGCTGACCCGGCTGACCGGGTACTGGACGGAACAGGGTTGCCTGGCCGTCCAGCCGATGAACACCGAGGTCGGCGCGGGGACGCTGAACCCGGCGACCTTCCTGCGGGTGCTCGGGCCGGAGCCGTGGCGGGTGGTCTACGTGGAGCCGTCGGTGCGGCCGGACGACTCGCGGTACGGGGAGAACCCGAACCGGCTGCAGACGCACACCCAGCTCCAGGTGATCCTCAAGCCCGACCCGGGCGACGCGCAGGAGCTCTACCTCGGCAGCCTGGCCGCGCTCGGCATCGACGTGGCGGCGCACGACGTGCGGTTCGTCGAGGACAACTGGGCCTCCCCGGCGCTCGGCGCGTGGGGCCTGGGCTGGGAGGTCTGGCTGGACGGCCTGGAGATCACCCAGTTCACCTACTTCCAGCAGGCCGGTGGCGTCAACCTCGACCCGGTGAGCGTGGAGATCACGTACGGCGTCGAGCGGATCATCATGGCGCTGCAGGAGAAGCAGCATTTCCGGGACATCGTCTACGGCAACGGCATCTCGTACGGCGAGGTGTTCGGCCAGACCGAGTACGAGATGTCGCGGTACTACCTGGACGACGCCGACGTGGCCGCCAACCGGCAGCTGCTGGAGATCTACGCCGCCGAGGCGCAGCGCCTGATCGACGCGGGCCTGCCCGTCCCCGCGCACACGTACGTCCTCAAGAGCTCGCAGGCGTTCAACGTGCTGGACGCCCGCGGCGCGGTGTCCACCGCGGACCGGGCGGCCGAGTTCGCGCGGATGCGCCGGCTGGCCGGCGAGGTCGCGAAGCTGTGGGTGGCCCGCCGCGACGAGCTGGGCCACCCGCTCGGCGTCGTCGAGCCCGGGCCGGCCGGCCGGCCCCCGCCGGCGGTGCCGGCCCCGGCGCCGGCCGAGCGCCCCGGCCCCCGCACGCTGGTCTTCGAGATCGGTACCGAGGAGCTGCCCCCGGCCGAGGCCCGCGCGGCCCGGGAGTACGTCGATCGGGAGCTGACCGCCGGGCTGGCCGGCACCCGGCTCGCCCACGGCGACGTGCGGGTCTTCGCCACGCCGCGGCGGCTGGTCGCGGTGGTCGACTCGATCGCGGGCCGGGAGGACGATCACGTCCGCACGGTGCGCGGCCCCAAGGTCGCCGCGGCGTACGCGGCCGGCGGCGGCCCGACGAGAGCACTCGAGGGTTTCGCCCGCGGTCAGGGCGTGTCCCTCGACGAGGTGCGGGTGGCGGAGGTCAACGGCGTACCGCACGTGGTGGTGGACCGGCACGAGGCCGGCGGGGCGGCTCCCGCCGTGCTCGGCGGCGTGCTCGGCAGGGTGGTGGCCGGCCTGCGCGGCGCGAAGAACATGCGGTGGAACGATCCGCGGCTGTCGTTCAGCCGCCCGATCCGCTGGCTGACCGCGCTGTGGGGCGACGACGTGGTGCCGGTCGCGGTCGGCGCGCTGGCCGCCGGCCGCCAGACCCGGGTGCTGCGCACCGCGGAGACGCCCGTGGTGACGATCGCGTCGGCCGAGACTTTCATGGAGACGCTCGCGCTGGCCGGCATCGTCGCCGACCCGGAGGACCGGCACGACCTGATCGTCACCGGCGCCCAGGACGCCGTCTACCCGGACGGCCGGATCGACGTCCGCGGCGAGGCCGCCCTGCTCGACCAGGTCACCTACCTCGTCGAGGCGCCGGCACCGCTGCTGGGCACGTTCGACGAGAGCTACCTGTCCCTGCCCGACGCGGTGCTCACCACGGTGATGCGCAAGCACCAGCGGTACCTGCCGGTGCGTGACGCCGGCGGCGAGCTGCTGCCCCTGTTCGTCACCGTCGCCAACGGTCCGGTCGACGTGGATCTGGTCCGCGCCGGCAACGAGGCGGTGCTGCGCGCCCGGTACGAGGACGCGGCGTTCTTCTACCGCGCCGACCGGGAGACCCCACTGGCCTCGATGCGGGACCGGCTGCACCGGCTCACCTTCACCGAGCGGCTGGGCTCGATGGCCGACCGCGCGGCCCGGATCGGCGGCCTGGCCACCGAGCTCGCCGCCGGGCTGGGCCTCTCCTCGGCGACGCTCGACCGCGCCGCCCGGCTGGTGAAGTTCGACCTCGGCTCCCAGCTGGTCACCGAGATGACCAGCCTGGCCGGGGTGCTGGCCCGCGACTACGCGCGGCACGCGGGCGAGCCGGCGGACGTTGCGCAGGCCGTGTACGAGGCGGAGCTGCCCCGAAACACGGGCGACGACCTGCCCGCCTCGGTGCCGGGCGCGTTGCTCTCCCTCGCCGACCGCCTCGACCTGGTGGCCGGCCTGGCCGCCACGGTGGGCCTGCCGACCGGCAGCAGCGACCCGTTCGCGGTGCGCCGCGCGGTGCTCGGGCTGGTGGCCGTGCACCGGGCGCAGCCGGCGCTGGCCGGCCTGTCGCTGGCCGACGGACTGGCCGCGGCCGCCGCCCGCCAGCCGGTGGCGGTTCCCGGCGAGGTGCTGACCGCCGCGCGTGAGTTCCTCGCCCGGCGGCTCGAGCAGCTGCTGACCGAGGAGGGTCACCCGGTCGACCGGGTCCGCGCCGTGCTCCCGCACGCCGACCGCCCGTCGGTGGCGGCCCGGCTGCTCGGCCAGCTGGACGCGGTCGTCGCCGACCCGGACTTCGTGGCAGTGGCCACGGCGATCCAGCGGGCCCGGCGCATCGTGCCGGAGGACACCCCGGCCGGCTACGACCCGGCGACGCTGAAGGAACCCGCCGAGGTCGCGCTGCACGAGGCGGTGGCGGCGATCCGGGTCCCCGGCGAGCCCGACCTGCTCCGGTTCACGGCCGCGGTGGGACCCTTGGTGGCCCCGGTGACCAGGTTCTTCGACGATGTCTTCGTGATGGCCGACGACCCACCGGTGCGGGCCGCGCGCCTCGGCTTGCTCGCCACCGTCCGCGACCTCGGCGCCGGCCTGCTCGACTGGCCGGAGCTGACCATGTGACCGGCGCCGACACGCCGTGGCCGTCCCTTCGACGGGAGGGCCGGCGGTCTCCGGCGCCACCGCACTTATCGATTCGTTCGGGCGGGCGCAACACGCCGGCCGCCTGCCGGCCGCATCGATGTCGTCGACTGCGGGTCGGGACGCCCGGCGAGGTACGCCGCGAGCCGATCCCGTGGAGGACGTGGTGGTACAGCGCCGTCAGGTGTTGCGTCTGGGCGCGGCGGCCGCGGCACCGGCCCTGGTCGCAGCGGTGAGCGCTCCGGCGGAGGCAACCGTGCCGAAGGCTTCGGCACCTCGGTTCCAACTGGTCGTCGGGCACCGGGGTGCCTCGGGCTACCGGCCCGAACACACCCTGGCCTCGTACGAGCTGGCGGCCCGGATGGGCGCCGACTACATCGAGCCGGACCTGGTGTCCACGAAGGACCACGTGCTGGTGTGCCGGCACGAGCCGGAGATCAGCGGCACCACCGACGTGGCCGCCCATCCCGAGTTCGCGGACCGGGCCACCAAGCAACCCACGGTGATCGACGGGACGACGTGGCCGGCCGGCTCCTTCTTCACCTACGACTTCACGCTGGCCGAGCTGAAGACGCTGCGCGCCGTCGAGCGGATCCCGGCCGTCCGGCAGGAGAACACCCTCTACAACGGCCTTTTCCAGGTGCCCACCTTCGCGGAGATGCTGGAACTGCGCAAGCGCCTCTCCAAGGAGCTGCGCCGCGACATCGGCGTCATTCCCGAGACCAAGCACCCGACCTTCTTCCGCGGCCTCGGCCTGGAGCTGGAGACGCCCCTGCTGCGCACCCTCGAGCGCTACGCGCTGAACCGGCGGGGCGCGGAGGTGTGGATCCAGTCGTTCGAGGCGGCCAACCTGCGTGCGCTCCGGCCGCGGACGAAGGTCAACCTGGTGTTCCTCACCAGCGCGTCGGGCAGCCCGTTCAACGATCCGAAGACGTACGCCGAGTACCTGACCCCCGCGGGGCTGGCGGAGCTGTCCACCTACGTCGACGGCATCGGCCCGGACAAGAACCAGGTCATCCCCCGCAACGCGGACGGCACCCTGGGGACGCCGAGCACGCTGGTACGGGACGCGCACGCCGCGGGCCTCAAGGTCATCCCGTACACGTTCCGTGCCGAGAACCAGTTCCTGCCGGTGGACTACCGGGTGGGCACCAACCCGAACGACTACGGCCGGGCAATCGACGAGCAGATAACCTTCCTGCGTACGGGCATCGACGGGCTCTTCACGGACCAGCCGGACATCGGGGTCCTGGCCCGCGCCCTGTTCGCCGCCTGATCGCGGCCCGCGCCGGGCGGGACTGCCCTCGTGGCAGTCCCGCGCGGCAGCGGGCGCTACGGGATCCTGGTCTCGGCGTCGACCGTGGCGATCGCGTGGCGCAGGATGGCCAGGCCCTCGCGGGCCTCGTCCTCGGTGAGCGTCAGCGGCGGTCCCATCCGCAGCACGTTGCCGTACAGGCCGCCCTTGCCGACCAGCAGGCCGCCGGCCCGGCATTCGTCGAACACCCGCAGCGTCGCCGCGGCGTCCGGTTCGGTGGTGCCGGGACGCACCAGCTCGACGGCGATCATCAGACCGCGGCCGCGGACCTCGCCGACGATGGCCGCGTCCACCGCGCGCAGGCCGTCCAGCAGGATGGCGCCCACCCGCCGGGCGTTGGCCTGCAGGTCGTGGTCGAGCACGTAGTCCAGGACCGCGTTGCCGGCGGCCGTGGAGATCGGGTTGCCACCGTACGTGGAGAAGCTGATCGCCGGCACGGCGTTCAGCACGTCCGCCCGGCCCACCACGCCGCCGAGCGCGAACCCGTTGCCGATGCCCTTGGCGAACGTGATCAGGTCGGGCGTGACGCCGTGCGCCTGGTAACCCCAGAAGTGCTCGCCGGTGCGGCCCCACCCGGTCTGCACCTCGTCGGCGATGAGCAGGATGCCGCTCTCCGCCAGCACCTTCTGGTACGCCCCGAGCAACCCGTCCGGCCCGTGCACGAAGCCGCCCACGCCCTGAATCGGCTCGGCGATCAGCGCCGCCACGTCGCCGGCGGTGACCGTGGCGAGCACCTCCCGCAGATCGTCCACCGCCGCGTCGAGCAGGTCGCCGTCGGACAGGCCGGCCATCCGCCCGCGCAACCGGTCGGCCGAGGCGAGCCAGGACACCTGCAACGGACTGAGTGAGCTCGCCGACCAGCTGCGGTGCCCGGTGATCGCCATGGTGGCGAAGGTCCGGCCGTGGTAGCTGTTCTTGATCGCCAGGATCTGGTTGGAGCGGCGTACGTTCGTGGCCACCAGCAGGGCGGTCTCGTTCGCCTCGGTGCCCGAGTTGGTGAAGAAGACCCGCGCGTCCGGGATGCCGGAGATCCGGGCGATCTTCTCGGCCAGCTCGACCTGCTGCCGGATCAGATAGAGCGTCGAGGTGTGCGCGACGCCGGTGGCCAGCTGCCGCTGCACCGCCTCGGTGATCTCGGCGACGTCGTAACCGATCATGGTGGTCAGCACGCCGCCGAAGAAGTCCAGATAGGACCGCCCGTCGGCGCCGGTGACCCGCCGGCCGGAACCGGAGACGATCTCCAAGGCGTCGTCGCCGTAGTAGAGGGGCATCCAGCCGGGCAGGACGGCGCGGTGCCGGGCCAGCAGGTCCTCGCTCATCGGGAGCAACTCCTTCGTCATAGAGGCTTCAGTCCGCTTTGGGGCGGTGGGTGGGGCGGTTGGATGGGGGTCAGCGCCAGCCGCGCGGATGCGGCCGGGCTCGGGCGCCGCTGCCGCGGCTGTCCAGGATGGCGGCCGACGCCAGCGCGTCGGCCAGGTCGTCGAAGCCCTCGGCGACCAGCCCGGCGGTGACCCGGACGTGGTCACCGCCGAGCGGGGTGACGCAGAACGGAGCGCCGGGCGCCACCGCGATGCCGTGCGCCGCCAAGGAGACCATGGCGATCTGCTGGTCGTCGACGGACATCCACAGGTTGATCCCGTCCGCCGCGGTGGCGCGTACGCCCCGGTCGCGCAGCCGGGAGAGCAGCGCCGCGCGCCGCGCGGCGTACGCGTCGCGGGCGGCCGCGACCTGGTCGCGGGCGACCGGATCGGTCAACAGATCCAGCAGTACGCCCTGGAGCAGCCGGCTGGACCAGCCGGGACCGAGCAGCCGCCGGTCGACCACCGCGGAGATCACCGCGGCCGGCCCGCCGACGGCGGCGAGCCGCAGGTCCGGACCGTGGCTCTTGGCGAAGCCGGCGACGTGCACCGTACGGTCCGGCAGGTACCGCCCGAGGCTCACCGGCGGCGCCGAGGCGATGTCGCCCGCGTGGTCGTCCTCGACCACCAGGACGTCCGGGAAGCCGGCCAGGACCGAGGCGAGAGCGGCGATCCGGCCGGGCGGGGTACTGACTCCGGTGGGGTTGTGGGCGCGCGGCTGCACGAACAACGCCACCGCAGGGTGGTCGGACAGGACGCCGTAGAGCCGGTCGGGAACGATGCCGGAGGAGTCGACCGGCACGCCGATCACCGTGGCGCCGACCGTCTGCAGCAGGTCGAGCAGCGGCGGGAAGGCCGGATTCTCCACCACCACGTGATCGCCGAAGCGCACCGCCGCGCCGATCACCCGGTCCAGGGCGTCGAGCGCGCCGTCCACCACGGTGAGCCGCTCCGGGCGGAACGGCCACCGCTCCCGCAGCACCGCCTCGAGCCGGGGCAGCACCGGCGCGTCGAGGTAGCTGGTGGTGAGCCGGCCGTCGCCGGTCCGCTTGAGCGCCCCGGTGAGGTCGGGCAGCAGGTCGTGGTCGGGGACCCCGGTGGACAGGTCCCGGGACGCCGACGCCGCGGTGCCGCCGAGCTGGGAGTAGCGCCACCGCTGCCGGGGCAGGGCGGGCCCGGCCACGAAGGTGCCGGACCTGCCCCGGGTGCGGATGGCGCCGGCCCGGGTGAGGCTGCGCCACGCCTCGCTCACCGTCGTCGGGCTCACCCCCAGTTCCCGCGCGACGTCGCGGACCGTAGGCAGCCGGGTGCCCGCCGGCAGTTCGCCGGCGGTGACCAGGCGGCTCACGGCCGCGGCGATGCCCCGGGCGCTGCGGTCCGCCACGGCACCGGCGATGAGCGCGAGCAAATTACGGCTCCGAAACGTTCCGTTACGGACGAGCGATTGTTCGCCCTAAGGTGTGTCGTTAAGGTCCTACGGCATCCGAACGCCACAGGCAAGGCCCGGCGCGACCCTAGCGCCGGGCCTATGACGGGGAGTAGACAGACGATCACAGGTGTTTCGGGTGCCTGGCGAGCACGACATTGATCGAAAAGAGAGGGGCAGCTTGATGACCGACGTCATTCGCGCCGCCCTCGTCCAGACCACGTGGACGGGCGACAAGGAATCGATGATCAAGGCACATGAGGACTATGCCCGCGACGCCGCCGCTCAGGGCGCCAAGGTGATCTGCTTCCAGGAACTGTTCTACGGCCCGTACTTCTGCCAGGTCCAGGACGCGAAGTTCTACGAGTACGCCGAGGCGGTCCCCGGTCCCACCACCGAACGCTTCCAGGCGCTCGCCGCCGAGCTCGGCCTCGTGATGGTCCTGCCGATGTACGAGCAGGAGCAACCCGGCGTCCTGTACAACACGGCCGCCGTGGTCGACGCCGACGGCACCTATCTCGGCAAGTACCGGAAGAACCACATCCCGCAGGTCAAGGGCTTCTGGGAGAAGTTCTACTTCCGCCCGGGCAACCTGGGCTATCCGATCTTCGACACCGCGGTGGGGCGGATCGGCGTCTACATCTGCTACGACCGGCACTTCCCCGAGGGCTGGCGGGCGCTCGGCCTGGCCGGCGCGAAGATCGTCTTCAACCCGTCGGCCACCAGCCGCGGCCTCTCCGCGTACCTGTGGCAGCTCGAGCAGCCGGCCAGCGCGGTGGCCAACGAGTACTTCATCGGCGCGATCAACCGGGTCGGCGTCGAGCCGCTGGGCGACAACGACTTCTACGGCCAGTCCTACTTCGTCGACCCCGAGGGCAAGTTCGTCGGCGACGTGGGCGACACGCACGAGGCCGAGCTGATCGTGCGCGACCTCGATCTCAGCCTGCTCGGCGCGGTCCGCGACCGGTGGCAGTTCTACCGGGACCGTCGCCCCGACAGCTACGAAGGACTGGTAGCACCATGAGTACTTTGATCAAGGGCGGTACGGTGGTCGGGTCGGCCGGCGCGACACCGGCGGACGTCCTCGTCGACGGCGAGACCATCGCCGCGATCTTCGCACCCGGCCGGGCGCCCGACGGCCCCGACGTCATCGACGCGACCGGCAAGTACGTGATCCCCGGCGCGATCGACGGGCACACCCACATGCAGATGCCGTTCGGCGGCACCGAGGCCAGCGACACCTTCGACACCGGCACCCGGGCGGCGGCGATCGGCGGCACCACCACGATCGTCGACTTCGCCATCCAGCGCTTCGGCGAGGTCGTCCAGGACGGCCTGGCCGCCTGGCACGCCAAGACCGCCGGCCGGTGCCACATCGACTACGGCTTCCACATGATCCTGGGCGGCGTGGACGACGACGCGCTCAAGGCCATGGACCAGCTGGTGGCGAGCGAGGGCATCACCAGCTTCAAGCTCTTCATGGCGTACCCGGGGGTGTTCTATTCGGACGACGGCCAGATCCTGCGCACGATGCAGCGGGCGCGGGAGAACGGCGCCCTGATCATGATGCACGCCGAGAACGGCCCGGCCATCGACGTACTGATCAAGCAGGCGCTGGAACGCGGCGAGACCGACCCGGTCTACCACGGCCTGACCCGGCCGCAGGAGCTCGAGGCCGAGGCCACCAGCCGGGCGATCTGGCTCGCCGCGGTGGCGTCGGACTGCCCGCTCTACATCGTGCACCTGAGCGCGTCCAAGGCGCTCGAGCAGGTCAAGGCCGCCCGTGACCTGGGCCGTAACGTGTTCGCCGAAACCTGCCCGCAGTACCTCTACCTGACGCTCGAGGACCAGCTGGGCGCGCCCGGCTTCGAGGGCGCCAAGTGGGTCTGCTCCACGCCGCTGCGCAGCAAGCACGAGAACCACCGCGCCGACCTGTGGCAGGGCCTGCGCACCAACGATCTGTCGGTGGTCTCCACCGACCACTGCCCGTTCTGCATGAAGGACCAGAAGGAGATGGGCCTCGGCGACTTCTCCAAGATCCCGAACGGGATCGGCGGCGTCGAGCACCGGGTCGACCTGGTCTACCAGGGCGTCGTGGAGGGCAAGCTGTCGCTCGCCCGGTGGGTGGAGACGATCGCGACCACGCCGGCCCGGATGTTCGGCCTCTACCCGCGTAAGGGGGTCATCGCGCCCGGTGCGGACGCCGACATCGTGCTCTACGACCCGACCGGCCGCACCCGGATCAGCTCCGAGACGCACCACATGAACATGGACTACTCGGCGTGGGAGGGCTGGGAGATCGACGGGAAGGTCGACACGGTGATGTCCCGCGGCGAGGTGATCAGCTCGGGCGGCGAGTACACCGGCCGGGCCGGCCGGGGCCGGTACCTGCAGCGCGGCCTCTCCGACTACCTGCTCTGAGAGGGGGCACGCATGGACATCGGTGTGGTCCTGCAGAACGACCCGCCCGCCCTCGGCGTGGTCGAGCTCGCCAAGAAGGCCGAGGCGGCCGGATTCAGCCACGTCTGGACGTTCGACTCGCACGTGCTCTGGCAGGAGCCGTTCGTCATCTACTCGAAGATCCTCGACGAGACCGAGCGGGTGATCGTCGGCCCGATGGTCACCAACCCCGGCACCCGGGACTGGACGGTGACCGCGTCGCTGTTCGCCACCCTCAACGAGATGTACGGCAACCGGACGATCTGCGGCATCGGCCGGGGCGACTCGGCGCTGCGGGTCCTCGGCGCGCCGCCGCAGACGCTCGCCCAGCTGCGCGAGTCGGTCCAGGTGATCCGCGGGCTGGCCAACGGCCGGAAGGTGACGGTACGCGGCCGGGAGATCCAGCTCGCCTGGGCTTCCGGCAGCCGGCTGGAGGTCTGGGTGGCCGCGTACGGCCCGAAGGCGCTCGCCCTGACCGGCGAGGTGGGCGACGGGTACATCCTGCAGCTCGCCGACCCGGACATCGCCGCCTGGATGATCGCCGCGGTACGCCGCGCGGCGGAGGCGGCGGGGCGGGACCCGGCGGCGATCAAGTTCTGCGTGGCCGCCCCGGCGTACGTCGGTGCCGACCTGGCGCACCAGCGCGAGCAGACCCGGTGGTTCGGCGGGATGGTGGGCAACCACGTGGCCGACATCGTCGCCCGGTACGGCGCGGACGGCGCGGTGCCGCAGGTGCTCACCGACTACATCAAGGGCCGGCAGGGCTACGACTACGCCGAGCACGGGCGGGCGGGCAACACCCACGCCACGTTCGTGCCCGACGACGTGGTCGACCGCTTCTGCGTCCTCGGCCCGGTGGAGAACCACCTGAAGCGCCTGCACGAGCTGCGCGACCTGGGCGTCGACCAGTTCGCCGTCTACCTGCAGCACGACGCGAAGGAGTCCACGCTGGACGCCTATGGCGACCACGTCATCCCGGCCCTGTCGTGAGGCGAGTGCTGTTCGCCGCGGCCGGCCTGGTGGCCTTCGTGCTGCTGTGGGAGGGCTACAAGCTGGTCGGCAACCCGGACGGGACGGTGCTGTTCGGGGTGCGGGTGCTGCCCCGCGCCGACGATCTGTCCATGCCGCACCTGTGGACGGTGGTGCGGCGGCTCGGCCGCCCGGAACTCGCGGGCGGCCGGCCGGTCGGCCTCGTGGTGCTGCGGGCGAGCGGGTTCACGCTCGGCATCACCGCGGTGGGGTTCGCCATCGGCGCGCTGGTCGGGCTGCTGCTGGCGATCGGGATGCAGCGGTTCCGGCCGGTCGAGCGCGGCCTGCTGCCGTACGTGATCCTGTCCCAGACGGTTCCGCTCGTCGCCCTCGCGCCGCTGGTGGCCGGTTGGAACGTGCTGTGGGCGGACTGGATGACCGTCGCCCTGATCGCGGCCTACCTGGCGTTCTTCCCGGTGGCGGTGGGCATGCTGCGCGGCCTGCAGTCGCCGGCGGCGAGCGGGGTGGAGCTGATGCGCAGCTACGCCGCCGGGTGGTGGCGCACGCTGGTCAAGCTCCGCCTGCCCGCGGCGCTGCCCTACCTCTTCCCGGCGCTGCGGCTGGCGGGCGCGGCCGCGGTGGTCGGCGCGGTGGTCGGCGAGATCTCCACCGGTACGCGGGGCGGCATCGGCCGCCTGATCATCGAGTACGCGCGGGAGGCCACCTCGGATCCCGCCAAGGTGTACACCGCGATGCTCGGGGCCGCCCTGCTCGGCCTGGTCGTCGCCGGTGCCGTCAGCCTGCTCGAGCTGCCGCTGATGCGGCACCGCCGGCACGTGGAGGTGGTCACGCTGTGAGCGCGGTGGTCGTGGACAAGGTCACGAAGGTCTTCAACCAGGGCCGGCCGGACGAGGTCGTGGCGCTGTCGGAGGTCGATCTCACCGTCGCCGACGGCGAGTTCGTCTCGCTGATCGGGCCGTCCGGCTGTGGGAAGAGCACGCTGCTGCGGCTGATCGCGGACCTGATCGCGCCGACCGCCGGGACGGTCACGGTGGCCGGCAAGTCCGCCGGCACGGCCCGCAAGCAGCAGGAGTACGGCATCGCGTTCCAGCAGGCGGGGCTCTTCGAGTGGCGTACCGTGCTGCGCAACGTCGAGTTGCCGCTGGAGTTGCGCGGGATGTCCCGGGCGCGGCGCCGGGCGCGGGCCGAGGAGATGCTCGCGCTGGTCGGCCTCGCCGATTTCGCCGGGCACTATCCCGCTCAGCTCTCCGGCGGCATGCAGCAGCGCGTGGCGATCGCCCGCGCGCTCGCCGTGCAGCCGCCGCTGCTGCTGATGGACGAGCCGTTCGGCGCGCTCGACGAGATGACCCGCGAGCGCCTCCAGACCGAACTGCTCGCCATCTGCGCCAAGACCGGCACCAGTACGGTGTTCGTCACGCACTCGATCTCCGAGGCGGTGTTCCTCTCCCAGCGCGTCGTGGTCATGTCGGCGCGGCCGGGCCGGATCACCGCCTCGATCGGCGTGGCACTGCCGTCCCGGGACGACGCCGGGCGCCAGTCCCCCGCGTACTTCGACAAGATCACCGAGGTACGGCGGGCGCTGCGCGGCACGCCCGTCACGTCCCCCGCGGAGACGCGATGAGGTGGGTCCGAGCGGTGCTGGCCCCGGTGCTGGTCGGTGTCGCCGCCGTCGCCGCCTGGGAGCTGACCGTCTCGCTCGGCCGGATCGCCCCGTTCATCCTGCCGGCCCCCTCGGCGATCCTGGACCAGTTCGTCGAGCAGCGCGCCAACATCTGGCAGGCCGCGTTGGCCAGCGGCGGAAACGCGCTGATCGGCCTGATCGGTGGCGCGCTCGCGGGCGTGCTGGCGGCGCTGGCCGCGAGCCGGTTCGGGCCGCTGAGCGAGGTGTCGATCCCGTTCGCGGCGGTGCTGAACGCGCTGCCGATCATCGCGCTCGCGCCGATCCTCAACAACATGTTCGAGTCCACCAGCAGCATCCCGCGCCGCCTGGTGGCCGGCATCATCGTCTTCTTCCCGGTCTTCCTCAACACCCTGCGCGGCTTGCGCGAGGTGAACCCGATCCACTCCGAGCTGATGCACACGTACGCGGCGAGCGGCTGGACCTTCGCGCGGAAGGTGCGGCTGCCCGGCGCCCTGCCGTACGTCTTCACCGGCTTGCGCCAGGCCTCGTCGCTCGCCGTCATCGCGGCGGTCGTCGCCGAGTACTTCGGCGGCCTGCAGACCGGGCTCGGCTCCCGGATCACCTCCGCGGCGGCGTTCACCGCCTATCCCCGGGCCTGGGCCTTCGTGGTCGGCGCCTGCCTGCTCGGGCTGGTCTTCTACCTCACGACGCTGCTGCTGGAGCGCCTGGCGATGCCCTGGCGGTCCCGGCTCATCGGCTGACCCTCACACCATTCCGGAGGAGATATATGCAAAAAATACGGCTACTCTGCGCGGCTGCCGTCGCCTCGATCCTCGCCCTCGCCGGCTGCGGCACCGCCGACGAGGTCGGCACCACCCCCGCCCCGGGCGGCAGCGGCGGTGCGCCCACCCCGATCAAGCTCCAGCTGCAGTGGTTCTACCAGGCACAGTTCGCCGGCTACATCGCCGCCGTGGACCAGGGCTTCTACCGGGAGCAGGGCCTCGACGTGCAGCTGCTGGAGGGCGGTGTCGACATCGTGCCGCAGACCGTGCTGGCCCAGGGCAAGGCCGACTACGCGGTGGCCTGGGTACCCAAGGCGCTCGCCTCCCGGGAGCAGGGCGCCGGGATCACCGACGTGGGGCAGATCTTCGCCCGCTCCGGCACGTACCAGGTGGCCTGGAAGAACCGCGGGATCTCGTCGCCCGCCGACTTCAAAGGCAAGAAGATCGGCAACTGGGGATTCGGCAACGAGTTCGAGCTGTTCGCCGGCATGACCAAGGCCGGGCTGGACCCCGGCAAGGACGTCACCCTGGTACAGCAGCAGTTCGACATGCAGGCGCTGCTCAAGAAGGAGATCGACGCCGCGCAGGCGATGAGCTACAACGAGTACGCCCAGCTGCTGGAGGCGAAGAACCCGGCGACCGGCAAGCTCTACACCGCCGACGACTTCTCGATCATCGACTGGAAGTCGAACGGCTCCGCCATGCTGCAGGACGCCGTCTGGGCCAACACCGAGAAGTTGAACGACCCGGCGTACCAGCAGCAGACGGTGAAGTTCCTGGTCGGCACGATCAAGGGTTGGGCGTTCTGCCGGGACAATGCGGAGAAATGCCGTGACCTGGTCGTCGCGAAGGGCTCCAAGCTCGGCAAGAGTCACCAGCTCTGGCAGATGAACGAGGTGAACAAGCTGATCTGGCCGTCGCCGGCCGGCATCGGCATGGTCGACGAGGCGGCCTGGAAACAGACCGTCGACATCTCGCTGACCACCAAGAACCAGACCGGCGACACGGTGCTGACGAAGGAGCCGGACGGCCAGGCGTACACGAACGACTACATCAAGCAGGCGCTGGAGCAGGCCAAAGCGGCCGGCGTCGAGGTGACCGGCGCGTCCTTCCAGCCGCAGGCCGTGACCCTCTCCGAGGGCGGCGCCTGACTGCCGGCTAAAGCGGAATCAACCGGGCCGCGAGGGCGACCGCCGTGAGGTCGCCCTCGCGCAGCCTGGCGGCGGCCACCTTCTCGCCGAGCCCTTCGAGACGCTGCGCCGAGGCGTCGATCATCATTTCGTCGCCGCTGAGCAGCCGCCGGGCCACTCGCGCCTGCGCCGGGCTGAGCTCGGCGTAGGCGCACTGGTCCAGCGCCGTGATCGTGGCTTCGTCGAGGCGGCCGGCCAGCGCCCGCTCGGTGACCACCTTGAGCAGCCAGGAGGGCCACCAGCCGTACTTGCCGACGGCCAGTCCGGAGCGCACCGCGGCGGCCGGCCGCTGCCCGGCGTCGATCAGGCGCATGGCCAGCGAGGTATCGAACCGCTCCAGGCGCAGGGCGGTGACGAACACCTTCAGCACCGGCGCCGTGCCGAGGAAGCGTTCGGCCTCGGCGGCGGCCTCGGCGTACCGGCCCTGCAGAGTCAGGCTGAGCGCATGCGCCTCGGTGGTCGCCGACTCGTCGGCGGTGGTCCGGTCGTCGAGCCGCCTGAGGGTGGCCACCAGGCGGCCGGTCGCCTTCGCCGCCCGCTCCGCCAGCTCGGTACTGGACGGCTTGTTGAGGTGCCGCACGACCACCTCGGCGGCGATCTCGGCTTCCCGGCGCAGCAGGGGGGAGGCGATCTCGGGGATGATCTCGTCGCTCAGACCCTCGGTCACCGACGCGGCGTCGAACCGGTCGGAGACGTCGGGAAATTGCGCCCACCAGGATGCGGGGTGACCGCGGTGCATCGTCTCCACTCCTCCAGCCTGGCCTACCGGCGCGACCGTCGTGCCCGGTTTCATCAGCCTCTCGATTCCTCGTCCCACGGCAGCTCCACGGTCTCCGCGGCGGCGCTGGGCGCCCCGCCGGAGTGCCGGGGCGCGGGCAGGTCGGCCACCGTGTGCCACAGCCCGCGGCGGCGTGCCGCCGGCTTGGTCACCAGGTGCACGGGCAGCGGCGGCGCGGGGAACGGGCCGGTGCCCCAGCGCACCCAGATCGCGAGCCGTCCGGCCGCCGCCTCGGCGAGCAACTTGTCCACGGTGCGCTGCCGGTCCAGCCGGTCCACCTCGACGGCGATCGGCTGGGCGCCGGGGCGGGCACAGGCCACGTCCAGCACCGAGTTGCCCTTCAGCGGCGGCGGGAGCGGGAAGACGCTGGGCGCCCGGCGGTACACGCGCCAGCCCTGCGCCGTACCCCACGCGGCGACCGCCTCGATCACCCGTGCGGTGGCCTGATCCGTGCCGAGATCGGTGAAGCTGACCGATCCGAGCCACGCCGCGAGCGATCGCGCCGTACGGGTGCCGTCGTCCTCGGTGTCCATCGCCGTACCCTAAGCCGCGGCCGCCGCCGGGAGCCGCTGGGCGGCGAGCAGCCGTCCCAGATCGTCGGCGGGCATCGGCCGGGCCAGATGATAGCCCTGCCCGAGGGTGTAGCCGAGCCGGCGCAACCGGTCCGCCTGCTGCTCGTTCTCGATGCCTTCGGCCACGGTGTCCAGGCCCAGGGCGCCGGCCAGCTGGATCACCGCGCGCGCGACCGCCTGCCGCGCCTCCGCGGCCGGCGTGCCCGGCTCGTCCAGCTCGATGCCGTCGACGAAGGACTTGTCCAGCTTGACGATCGACGCCGGGAACGACCGCAGCAGGCTGAGCGAAGACTCCCCCGTACCGAAGTCGTCCAGCGCCAGCCGGATCCCCATCGCGTGCAGCTCGTGCAACGTGTGAGACACCTGCGTACCGCGCAGCACGGCCGACTCGGTCAGCTCCAGCACCAGCCGGTCGGCGGACAGGCCGCTGTCGGCGAGCGCGGACCGGACGTCGGCGACGAAGTCCGGGTCGCGCAGTTGGCGCACCGATACGTTGGGCGCCGCCTTCTGCAGCGCGTCCGGACCGTACTCGGCCAGCCAGGCGGCGGTCTGCCGGCAGACCTCGCGCAGCACGAAACGGCCCAGTGGCACGATCAGTCCGGTGCCCTCGGCGGCCGGGATGAACTCGGCCGGCGACACCAGGCCGCGGGTCGGGTGCTGCCACCGGACCAGCGCCTCCACGCCGATCACCTGGAACCGGTCGAGCGCCATGATGGGCTGGTAGAGGACCTGGAACTCCCCCGCGTCCAGCGCCCGGCGCAGCTCGCCGCCGAGCCGGGCGTGGGTGAGCACCGGCGGTTCCATGCCGTCGTGGTACCGCACGAAGTTGGCCTTGCCACGCTGCTTGGCGGCGCACATGGCGATGTCGGCCTCGCGCAGCAGCCGGTCCGGCGGGGTGCCGGCGCCCGCGGTGGCGATCCCGATGCTGGCGTGCACGAGCAGGTCATGGGCGCTCATCGGACCGGCGAAGCCGTCCAGGATGCGCCGCGCGACGGCGTCGGCGAGCGGCGCGGGGCCGCTCAGCAGCACCGCGAACTCGTCACCGCCGAGCCGGACCGGCAGGCCGTCGTCACCCACCGCGGTGCACAGCGCGCCGGCCGTCGCGATCAGCAACTGGTCGCCGACGGCGTGGCCGAGCGAGTCGTTGATCGCCTTGAAGTCGTCGAGGTCCACCAGCAGGACCGTGGCCTCCCCGGCGGCCAGCGCCGCGGCCAGGCTCTCCCGGAACAGGCCGCGGTTGGCCAGCCCGGTGAGCGCGTCGTGGGTGAGTTCATGCCGCAGCCGCTCCTCGGAGGCCCGCTTCTCGCGCAGCAGCCGGGCGTTGTCGCGGAAGGCCAGGTACTGCCGGACGGCGACGAGCGCCGTGACCAGCACCGCGGCGACGACGGCCACCCGGCCGGACCAGGTCAGTGGCCCGGTGAGCACGGCGAGCAGCGGTACGTCGACGGCGGTGATCGCGAGATGGGGCAGCCAGGTGCGGGCGGGCCCGGCCAGCGCGCCGGTCGAGGCCCACTGCCGGCGGACCGCGACGGTGGCCAGCACCCCGGCGAGCGGCATGACGACCGCCTGCGCGGGCACCGCGCCGTTGTCGCCGCCGGTGGTCAGTACGACCGCCACCACGCCGCCGATCAGGCCCATCGACCCGATCAACCGCAGCGCCACCCGGTCGACCGGCCCACCGACCAGGTACGAGACCTTCGTGATGCCGCCGACGGCGAGCAGGCACGCCAGCACGACGAGCAGGATCGACTGGGCGCTCCGGCGTCCCGGCGGGGCCTCGATCAACGGCGCCACGACGAAGTGGAGCAGCACCGCGCCGCAGCCGAGGAACGCGATCGCCCGGTCCAGCCACTGCCTCCCGCGCTCGGCACCGGTGCGGACGCCCAGCGGCACCCGGGCGACCGCCCACATCGCGGTGCCGACGCCGGCCGCCACCAGGACGGTCGTCGCGATGGGCATCGTCGGCAGCCTCGACACGTCGCGGAACGCCTCGGCGGCGAGTACCGCGTACCCCAGGCACACGCCGCCGAGCGCGCACAACAGGAGGCGCCAGAAGCGCCGGGCCACCGGGTCGAGGCGCCGGGTGGAGAGCAACGCGAGGACCGCGTGGCTGCTCACCGCGGCCGCCAGCGGCATCGCCAGGTAGCCGATCGCGGCGGGACCGGCCGCGTCGCCGGTGGCACGCCAGGTCAGGTACCAGGCGGCGAATGCCACGGCCACGCCGGAGGTGGCCAGCACATGGCGCAGCGGAGGGCGGGTTGACGGGGCCACGAAGGATTCATCGGCGGCGGGGCGGCGTGACGTAGGACTTTTCTGTGAACCCTGACTCGACGACGGCGAATGCGCGTCGGGTCGCTCGGCCGCGCCGTCGGGTCGCCCGGCCCTGCTGGCGTGTCGCCCGGCCCTGCTGGCGTGTCGCCCGGCCGCGCCGTCGCGTCGCCCGGCCCCGTCGCCCGTGGCGCCTGGCTCAGCCGATCGGGCGGCCGGCCCGATCGGCGATGTGCGGCGGCACGCCGATCGCCGGATCCAGTGCGGGATCGGGATCCGGCTCGCCCCAGGACGCCCGGGCCGGTAACCGGCCGGCCCACAGCCCGAGCGCCGCGTCCGGCCCGGCGCCGTCGTCCGGCGGACCGGCGCTGATCTTCACCGACGCCTCGGTGAGCGGCAGTGCCAGCAGCGTCGTGGCCGCCAGTTCCTTGCGGGAGGGCCGGCGCGCATAGTCCCATTGCCCGGGCGCGACGTGCTCGGTCAGCATCCTGAGCCCGTACAGCTTGCCGGCCGGCTCGGTCACCGCTTCCGGAACGCCGTAGATCATGGCGCTGCGGTACTCGACGCTGTGCTCGAAGACCGACCGGGCAAGCACCAGCCCGTCGAACACCGTGATGGTCACGCACGCCTCGGCGCCGGTCGTCAGGCTGCGGCTCGCCACCGATCCGTGCAGGAAGATCCGCTCGTCGTCGAAGCCGTAGATCGTCGGCACCACCATGGGATGCCCGTCCACCAGCACGCCGAGATGGGCGACGAGACCGGCGGACAGAACCGCCACCAGGTCCGCGCGGTCGGTGCGGCCGTTCTCCCGCATCCGGCGGTGCCCGGTGCGGGGTGTCGCGGAGAGGCCATCGGGCATCGGCACACTCTACGACGCACGTGCTCCGTCAGGCCGTGACCGGCCGGTGCACGGGGCAGCCGGCCGACACCGCATCGTGCTGGTGCGGGCCGCGGGCGACGAGATCGTGCACGACGGCCCGAAGGCGGTCGTTCGGGCACGGCTTGAGCAGGACGGCACAGACGCCGGCGGCGGCCGGCGCCGTGTCGCCGGGGTGCAGGTGGCCGCTGAGCATGATGATCGGCGTGTCCGCCAGGTCCGCGTGCGCCCGGATGGCGCGGGTCAGATCGAGGCCGTTCATCCGGGGCATGCCCAGGTCGGTGAGTACCACGTCGGGCCGGGTCGTCTCGGCCAGCTCCAGCGCCGCCACGCCGTCCGGGGCGTGCACCACCGTGTGACCGGCGCGCTTGAGCAGCCGGGCGAGGATGAGCGCGATGTCCTCGTCATCCTCGGCGATGAGTACTTCGGCCATAAGCCACTCCGGCACGCTGATCGGTCACGATTCATTCCCAGCATGCGCCCCGAACGTGCGCGATATGCCGTTTTCGCGTATGTCTGACCGTCCACCTCGCCTATGTTCCGGCTGCCGTCGTGTACGGTCGCCTTAGACCAGGTTCGATCCGGCTTCGCGGCTGCGTAGCGTGCTGGACACCGGCGAGCTGCCGGGGTCGCCCGCGCCGGACCCGCGGCTTCGCCCGACCCGCACAGCAGGCGCTTCACCGCACAGCAGGGCGCCCTCGCCGCACAGCACGACGGCGGCCTCGCCGTATCCGGGCGGCGGCCTCACGGCGTCGCTAGAGAAAGCTGAGGTGATCGCGGCGATGACGACGATCGGCTTCCTGCACACCGCGGACGTGCACGTGGGCACCTTCCACGCCCGGTGCGCCGAGCTCGCGCCGGACGCGCGGGACCTGCATGTCGTCGATCCCGCGCTGCTGTCCGACGCCGGCGCCAACGGTGTGACGCCCGGCCTCGTCGCCCGGCTCGACGACCGCTTGCGCGAGCTCGCCGGCGATGGCGCCCGGGTGATCGTCTGCACCTGTTCGACGCTCGGCCTGGCAGCGGAAAGCCGCTCCCTCGCGATCGGCCGGCCGGTGTTGCGCGCCGACCGGCCGATGGCCGAGGCCGCGGTCGCCGCCGGACGCCGGATCGCGGTGCTCGTGGCGGTCGAGTCCACCCTCGAGCCGACGCTGGACCTGCTGCGCGAGAGCGCCACCCGGGCCGGTGTCCCGGTCACTCTGCTGCCCAAGCCCTGCCTGCCGGCCTGGCGCCTGTTCGCCGCCGGCGACCACGACGGGTACGCCCGAGCGATCGCCACCCGGGCCCGCGAGGTCGCCCCCGCGGCCGACGTCGTCGTGCTCGCGCAGGCCAGCATGGCCCCGGCCGCCGAGCTGCTGGCCGATCTGCCCGTACCCGTGTTGACCAGCCCGCGCGCCGCGGTCGCCCGGGCGCTGCTGCTGCAGTAGCGTTCGTCGATGGCACAGTTCGACGACGAGAGGTACGAGCATGGCCGAGGTGCTGCTGTTCCACCACGCGCAGGGGCTGACGGAGGGCGTGCGCGCGTTCGCCGAGGAGCTGCGGCGGGCGGGCCACGTCGTTCACACGCCCGACCTGTACGACGGCCACACCTTCGACACGCTGGACGACGGTCTCGCGTACGCCGGGAAGGCGGGCTTCGGCGAACTGCTCGAGCAAGGCGTCCGCGCCGCCGACGACCTGCCGGCCGAGCTGGTTTACGCCGGCTTCTCGCTCGGCGTCATGCCGGCGCAGCGGCTGGCCCAGACGCGCCCCGGTGCCAGCGGCGCGCTGCTGTTCGAGTCCTGCCTCCCGCTCGGCGAGTTCGGCGGGTCCTGGCCGGCCGGTGTGCCGGTGCAGGTACACGGCATGGACCACGACCCCGTCTTCGCGGGCGAGGGCGACCTGGACGCCGCCCGCGAGCTGGTCGCGTCGGCCGACCGGGCAGAGCTGTTCCTCTACCCCGGCGACCGGCACCTCTTCGCCGACCGGAGCCTCGCCACGTACGACCGGGACGCGGCCGAGTTGCTCACCCGGCGGGTGCTCGACTTCCTCGCGTCGCTGGAGAACCGATAGGCAACGATGCTCGTCGTGGGTGGCGCTTGTGCGGCATCAGCCAAGGAGCTCGTCGAACACTTCTCCATCCCGCGCGGGATGGACGGCACCACATCAGTCCGTCGGGCCACATCGAGTGGCGATGATCGAGTAGTGGTCGACCGGTCGCCGGGCGGTGGCCCGGTTGTGCGGGATATGGGAGATGACGCATACGGTCACTCCCGCTATCCGGGAACTGTCGTACAGGTGTTCCATCATCTAGCGCGTGTTCGAGATCGTGCGGCAGTTGGGTGAGGACGCGGCGAAGGCCGCCGCGTCCTCGCTGTGGTCGCTGCCCGACGGCGAACTCCTCGAGTCACTGCATGTTGCGTACCGGTTGCAGCAGACCGCGGCGGTCCTGACGGCCCGGCTGGTCGCAGAGGCGGCAGGGCGGGATGTCCCGGCCGGGCGTGGGCACCGCAGCCTGCCCGGATGGCTACGCGCCGAGCTTCTGCTCGACACCGGTCCCGCCCGGGAACTGGCCGAGCAGGCCACCTTCCTGACCGCGCGGCCCGGGTTGTGCCAGGCGGTCCTCGACGGCGCCCTCGACCTCCGGCAGGCCCAGGTGATCTCCGCCGCGGTCGCCGCCATTCCCGCCACGCTGGCCTCCGACGGCACCTGCGACAGCGATGGCGCTCTCGACGCCCATCCCGGCCCGGACACCGACATGGGCGCCGCCGGTGTCGGCGACGGCCCTGAGCACGCTGACGCTGCCGGACGGATCTCCGGCGCAGACGCGTCGGCCGCACAACTCGCCGAGCAGGCCGAGGCGGTGCTCGTCGACATGGCCGCCCAGTTCCCCGCAGGGCTGCTCCGCCGGCTCGGCGAGCGGATTCTCGCTCACGTCGCTCCCGAGATCGCCGACCGCGCCGACGAAGCGGCCCTGCGCCGGCAGGAAGCCCGCGCGCACCGCCGCCGCGGTTTCACCCTCTCCCCGCCGCACGACGGCATGATCCGCCTCACCGGCGCCCTCACCGCCGAGGACGCCGCGGTCGTCGCCGCAGCCCTCCACCCCTTGTGCATGCCGACCAGCGGCGACACCCGCACACCCGCACAACGCCGCGCCGACGCCCTGATCGACGTCTGCCGCCTCGCCCTGCGCACGCGCGAGCTGCCCGACGACGGCGGGGAACCACCTCAGGTCACGGTCACCATCCCGTTCGACCCGCTCGTCCGCCGGCTCGGCATCGGCACGCTCGACACCGGCGACCGGGTCTCCGCCGCCACCGCCCGCCGCATGGCCTGCGACGCCCGCGTCCTGCCCATCGTGCTGGGCGGCGCCGGCCAGGTTCTCGACGCCGGCCGCACCCGCCGCCTGGCCACTGGAGCGCTGCGCCGTGCCCTGGTCGCGCGCGACCGGGGATGCACGTTCCCCGGGTGCGACCGGCCCTCGCGCTGGACCGACGGTCACCACTTGACACCCTGGTCCCAGGGCGGACCCACTCGCCTGGACAACCTGACCCTGCTCTGCCCGCACCATCACCGCCTGATCCACGATCCGGCCGGCGGCTGGACCATCCAGCTCGGCTCCGACGGACTTCCCGACTTCCTACCGCCGCCCTGGATCGATCCGCTCCGGCAACCCCGCCGCAACCTCTACCACCTCCGTACGTGAGCCCCGACGAAAGCCCACGCCCATCGCCGCCGCACACCGACCCGCGGCGTTCCCCATCGCACCGGGGGGCGCTGAGGGGCATCGGCTCCGCGTCCCGGGCAGCTCCCGCCCGGGCAGCTCCCGCCCGGGCAGCTCCCGCCCGGGCAGCTCCCGCCCGGGCAGCTCCCGCCCGAGCAGCTCCCGCCCGAGCAGCTCCCGCCCGAGCAGCTCCCGCCCGGGCAGCACCCGCCCGGGCAGCACCCGCCTCGGGAAGCTGACCAGGCGGTGAAGGGCGGGGCGCGGTGTCAGCGGCTACCGTGGCGAGTCGTGCGCCTTCGAAGCGATCGGATGCAGGACCACGACGCGGTACGCGCGGTGCACCGCCGTGCGTTCGGGAACGATCACGGGCGTACGGTCGCGGGGCTGGTGGACGCGCTGCGCCGCGACGATCCGGCCGCGCTCTCGCTGGTCGCCGAGGAAGCGCACGAGGTGGTCGGGCACATCATGTTCAGCCGCTGCCTGCTCGACGCGCCGCGCCGGCTTGTGCCCGTCCAGTCGCTGAGCCCGCTCGCCGTCGTCCCGGACCGGCAGGGACGCGGCATCGGCGCCGCGCTCATCCGCCGCGGCCTGCGCGAGCTGGACGAACGCGGCGTCCCGCTGGTGTTTCTCGAGGGCGATCCGCGCTACTACGCCCGTGCGGGCTTCAGCCGGGCCGGAGAACACGGCTTCCGGAAGCCCTCGCTGCGCATTCCGGACGCGGCTTTCCAGGTGCTCCGGCTCTCCGCGTACGAGCCGTGGATGACCGGCACGTTCGTCTACTCCGGCACGTTCTGGGACCACGATTGCGTCGGCCTCCGCGACAGCGACCCCGCAGACAGCACCGAATGACGGGAGGCCGGGCTCAGTAGCAAAGCTGGCCCGACGGGCGAAGCCGGCCGAAGCCAGCCGACACCAGACAGAGCGGGCCACCAGCGCAACGGGACGGCGGCGAACCACCGTCCCGGCTGTCAGCGCTCGCCGACCTCTTCGTCCTCGGCCGCGTCGTCCGCCTCGGGGCTCTGCCGCTGGGCCGGCACCGAGTCCTCCACCTCGTCGCTGCCGTGACGCGGACCGGCCGCCAGCTGCTCGCCGTGCTGGCCCTCGATCACCACGCCGGGGACGAGCGGCTGGTTCGGCAGCTCCTCGGTCACCCGGGGCTGGTCGACCCACAGCGCGCGGAGCTGTCCCTGCATGAACGAGGTCAGCCGGGCCCGGTACTCCCGGTCGAACTGCTCGAGCGCCTCGATCTGCTGTTGCAGCGCCTCCCGCTTGGTGCCGAGGCTGCCCACCACGTCGTCGTAGCGCTGGCGCGCCTGCATGCTCAGGTGGTCGGCGTTCGCCTGGGCGTCCTCGACGATCTGGCCGGCCTGGTTACGGGCCTCCAGAACGATCTTCTCGGCACTGCGCCGGGCCTCCTCCGTACGCGCGTGCGAGTCGCGCGCCACCTGCTCGGCGGCCGAGCGGGCCTCGGTCAGAATCTTCTCGGCCTCCCGGCGCACGTTGTGCGCGTGCACCTGGGCGTCCCGGGCGACCTGCTCCGCGCCGGCGAGCGCGTCGGTGCGGATCTTGTCGGCCTGGTGATGGGCCCGGGCGACGTGTTCTTCGGCGGTACGCTGCGCCAGGGTCAGCACCTGCAGAGCCTGGTTGGGGTGAGCCTGCGGGGCCGCGACGGTCGCGTGCTCCGAGGTCTCGTTGTCCGTGGACGTCCCATTGAGCAGCACTTTGACTCGATCCTTCATGCGGTTGTCAGACACGGGAACCTCACCTCGCGCGCGGCTGGGCGTGTGATCCGCGGGATGCTACCAAGCTGAGCAGGGATTTCGCGATACCGAACGCTGCGTGAGGCGACGCTCACGCAAGCGTTCCCCAAGGGCCGGGGTGGGACGGGTGGCGGAGGGCTTTCCGCGGTCACCCGCCCGTCGGAATCGGGCCCGACGGACGGCCCGGACGGCCCACTACTCTGAACGGGTGCCCGACGACGAGGTGGTCTCCGTCGTACGCCAGTTGCTCGCCGCCGTACCGGCGGGCTGCTCCTGGCTGCTTCCGGTCGGCGCGCCGGACGGCGCGATCACCGACTTCCGCATCGCCGCCGCCAGCGGCGAGGTGCAGGACATCTACGGACGCGGCGCGAGCCGGGTCGACGAACTGCTCAGCGCCCTGTATCCCGGCATGGTCGACGGGCCGCTCTGGCAGGTCTACCTCGACGTGCAGCGCACCGGCGAGCCGCAGCGGCTCGAGGAGTTCCGGTACGAGGTCAAGCGAGCCGGCGTCGTGGCGCACTCGCTGTTCGACGTCAGCGTGCACCGGGTGCTGGGCGGCCTGCTCGTCTGGTGGCATCGGCTGGACGAGGACCGCCGCCGCATGGAGAAGACCGAACTGCTCGGCAGCCTCGGCTGGGTGGAGTACGACCTGACCACCGGACGGACCGAGTGGTCGCCGGGGATGTACCGGATTTTCGAACGGGACCCCCGGCTCGGCCCGATGTCCCGGTCCGAGCAGGCGGCCGCCATGCTGCCGGAGGATCGGGGAATCAGCGAGACCGCCTGGCAGACGATGGACAGCGGCGCCGTGTCCGATGTGACCGTCCGGTTCCGCACCGGCCCGTCGGTGAAGTACCTGCGCATCCTCTCGGACGTCGTGGCGGACGCGAACGGCACGCCACTGAAGATCAACGCGGTCGTCCAGGACGTCACGGCACGCGAGGACTCACGCTCGGCGATCGAGCGGCTGAGCGACCAGCTCCGTACGCGGGAGATGACCGCCCTCGCCGAACACCGCCTCGCCGCCCAGCTGCAGCACATGATCCAACCGGTGCCACGGGCCCCGTTTCCGCTGCCCGGTCTCGAGGTGATGGTGCGCTACCTGCCCGCCGAGAGCGCGGCGCAGGTGGGCGGCGACTGGTACCACGCCCAGGAACTGGCGGACGGCCGGGTGATTCTCGCGGTCGGCGACGTCGCGGGGCACGGCATCGGCGCCGCGAGCGGCATGGCGCACCTGCGGTTCTCGCTGATCGCCTGGCTGTCCATCGGCATCGACGATCCCGACACCCTGCTGCGGCACCTGAACCGGCTCTGCCGCCGGCTGCGGCTCACCGGCACCGCCGCCCTCGGCCTGTACGATCCGTGGTCCCGCACGCTCACCTGGGCCCGCGCCGGACACGCGGCGCCGCTGCTGGCCCGAGGCGGCACGGTCCGGCCGCTCGACCTGCCGGCCGGGTTGCTGCTCGGCGCCGACGACGACGCCGAGTTCGCCGTCCATGCGCCGCGGCTGGCGGCCGGAGATCTGCTCCTGTTCTACACCGACGGGCTGGTCGAGCGGCGCGGGGCGGGTAACGCGCCGCTGCTCACGACGATCGCGGAGAGCCTGGCGGCGGCCTCCGCGGAGCCCGGCGAGCAGACCCTTCCGCGGCTGGCCGACGCCCTGAACCATCCCAGCCCCGACGACGACACCTGTACGCTGGCCGTCCGCGTCGTCGCCTGAGCCCGGCCGCTACAGGAGCAGGCCGAGGCGTACGTGCGTCCCGTCGGCCTCCGTGCTGACCTCGATCTCGTCGCAGATCCGTTCCACGATGGCCAGCCCGCGCCCGCGTACCGCGTCGGCGGCCGGCATCACGCGGCCGAAGGTCCGCACGGCGCCCTGGTCGATCACGTCGCAGAACAGCCGGCCGTCGGCCGCCCACACCCGGACCCGGCCGCCCGCGACGGTGTGCTGGAGCGTGTTGGTGGCCAGCTCGCTCACCGCCAGGGTGAGCAGGTCGGCGCGCAGTGCCGGCAGGCCCAGCCGGAGCGCGTGGTAGCGGACGAAGCCGCGCACCACCGCCAGGTCGGTCGACTCCCGGTAGTCGGTCTCGACGGCGTCGACCGCGCAGGCCGACGGGGTCTCGCCACTCGTCATGCCATCAGCCCCGGCCGTCGCCGTCAGCCGACCGACCCCGGCCGTCGCCGTCAGCCGACGGGCTCAGCAGCATCGCGACGCCGGTGAGGTCGAGGACGCCGGCCACCGTGCCGGTCGCGTTGACCACGTGCAGCCGGCCGCCTCGCTCGAGCGCGGCATGGTGGGCGGTGACCAGGCCGTGCACCCCGCTGGAGTCGAGAAACCGCAGCTCGGCCAGGTCCACCACGACGAGCGTCGAGCGCCGTACGGCGGAGCGCAGGGCGTCGTCCAACTCCTCGGCGACGGCCAGGTCGCACTCGCCGGCCAGCGCCACGCGGACACGGCCGGGCTCGTCTGAGGTCGTGGCCTCGAAGGACGCCATGCCGCTTTTCCTCCCCGGAAGTCGCCGACATCATGTCATCCGCGGCTCCCGGCTCCAACCGTGTCAGGCCTCGGAGCGACTGCGGAGGGCGGTCGCCGACCCGATCGGCCGCTTCGCCATATTGGCTCGCTCTGGGATAGTTAGGATCAGGGAGGCCTTAACGGAAATAAAGGATAACGGGGGACGATCATGAGAATCCGTCGCGTCTGGATCGTGTCCCTCGCAGCGGCGGCCGCCCTTGCCACCGGCGCGGCCGGCGCACACGCCTCCGCCTACCACACCATTGCGCTCTGGAACATGAACGAGTACGCCGGCGCCCGCACCATGGTGGACAGCAGCGGGCATCACCAGAACGGCCGGATCGGCGGGGAGGTGGGCACCGGGCTGCGCAGCGGCGACGTCCGCGGCTACCGCTTCGACCGGCTGGAGCCGGACACCCCGCCGACCCACCCGCGGCACCTCGTGGTCGTGCCGGACGAGGCCGATCTCGACCCGGGGACCCGGGACTACGCGGTGACGGTCCGCCTGCGTACCCGGGACCACTTCGGCAACATCGTCCAGAAGGGCCAGGCGACCGTGTCCGGCGGCAGCTTCAAGCTGCAGATTCCCAATGGACGGGTACAGTGCTGGTTCCGCGGCTCGGCCGGTTCGGTGCTGGTGTCGGCGCCCCGCGCGATCAACGACGGCCGGTGGCACACGGTGCGGTGCGAGCGCACCCGCGACGGGGTGACCCTCGCGGTCGACGGCAAGCGGGTGGCCGAACGGTGGGGCCGGACCGGCGCGATCGCCAACTCCTGGCCGATCTCCATCGGCGGCAAGACCGACTGCGACCAGATCGACGTGGGCTGCGACTACTTCGCCGGTGACATCGACCAGATCGCCATCGAGGCCGACGGGCACGACTGGTAGCGCTCACCCGCAGCGGGCGCGGGCCGGTGAGGGCTGTCGGCCGCTCTCGAACGGATCCACCAGGCGGATCTGACGGAAAGTGGGTATGAGGACTGCAGAGAGGAGGCCGTGATGACAAATCCAGCCAACCCACCGGCGGTCCCCGCGGTGGTACCGGCCCCGGTGGAGCTTCGTGACGACGAGCGGCCGGAGTCGGAACCTCCGGTCGGCGCTTCGGATGCGGAGGCCGACGCGGCGCGTTCCGGCGCCGACGCCGACTACACCGGAGCCACACGCGACTCGGACGGCGTACCGGTCGGCCGGGACGACGTCGAGGCGGACCGGCGGGCGTCCGGCGCTTGACCCTGTCGCGGAGGGCCGGGCGCCGTCCACCCGCCGGTCACGGCGTCAGGCGTCCGGCGTCTCCGCCGGCTCGGGCGACTCGGACTCGGCCGGAGTTGGCGGCGCGCTCGGCTCGTCGGCCGGCTCGTCGCTCGGTGCCGGGCCCTCCGACGGGTCCTCCGAAGGGTCCTCCGACGGGCCCTGCGACGGGCCCTCCGACGGGTCCTCCGACGGGCCCTCCGACGGCGTCGGGCTCGCGGGCGGCGTCGGCTTGAGCGCCGGCTTCCTGACACCGCGCGCCTCGACCTTCGCGGCGGTGTAGACCGTGCCGGCGCGCGTGCCGGTCACGGTGATCTGGAAACCGGCGGCGAGGTCCGCCACCGACTTGCGGACGCCGTTGACCGCGACGCGCACCGAGGCGGGCACCGCCACGGTGACCGTGCGGCCCTTGACGTCCTTGGTGCCGGCCTTGACGGCGACGGTCACCGTGCCGGCGGCCGCGTCGACGGCCGTCACCGTTCCGTTGGCCGCGAACGCCACCTTGACCCGCTTCGACTGCGGCTTGCTGGTCGGGCCCGGCTTGGCCGCCGGCTTGGCGGTGGTCGGCTTGGCGGTGGTCGGCTTGGCGGTGGTCGGCTTGGCGGTGGTCGGCTTGGCCGCCGGCTTGGCGGTGGACTTCGCCGCGGCCGGCTGCGAGGCGGCCGGCTGGGCGGCGGCCATCGTGCCGGCCAGGGAGACGGCCGGAACGGTCACGCTTGCCGCGAACGCGACGGCCACGGCGGTACGGCGGAAACGCATCTGCAAGCTCCTTGATCGGGGGAGATTCCATCGTGTCGCCGTCCGGGTTCAGCCCGGTTGCCCACCTGGTTGCCGTCCGGTTGCGGCTTAGCTCAGGCCGGCCGGTGGCGGGGCAGCGTCACGACGATCGCCGCGCCCCGGCCCGGCTCGCTGTCGATCGCCACCGCGCCGCCGTGGCTGTCGACGATCGCCTTGACGATGCTCAGGCCCAGGCCCGCGCCCTGCACCTCGGCCCGCTCGGCGGTCGCCGAGCGGCGGAAGGGTGCCAGCACCCGGTCCTGATCCTCGTGGCTGATGCCGATTCCGGTGTCCCGTACCTCGACCACCGCGTCGTCGCCGCGGACCTCGGCGCGGACGGTGATGCTGCCGCGCGCGGTGAACTTCACGGCGTTGAGGATGAGCCGCTCCAGCACCTGGACCAGGCGCGGCCGGTCGGCGTCGACCAGGACCGGAACGGGTGCCTCGGCGGTGAGCCGCAGGCCCCGGCTGCCGGCCAGGTGGCTGTTCCGGTCCGCCGCCGCACGGGCCAGCTCGGCCACGTCCACGACGCCGCGATCGAGGGCCAGGGCGCCGGTCCCGGCCTGCGCCGCGAGCAGCATGTCGTCGACGAGCCGGACTAGCCGGTCGGAATTGCGGCGGATCCGCTCCAGGAACTCGGCGCCGGTCGCCGGACGCAGGTCCGGGTCGCTGAGCGCCTCGAGGTAACCGTTGATCGAGGTGAGTGGCGTACGCAGCTCGTGCGTGACCCGGGCGAGGAACTCGTCCTTGATCCGATCGGCGTCGCGCAGGCGCTCGTTGGCCGCGTCCAGGCCCCGGGCGTATCGGCGCAGCTCCAGCTGGGCCATCACGTGCCGGGCGAGCGTACGCAGGCCCTGGCACTCCCCGGGGGTGAGCAGCCGCGGCTCCCAGTCCACCACGCACAGGCTGCCCAGCGCCTGCCCGGACGCGGTGACCAGTGGCGCGCCGGCGTAGAACCGCACGTGCGGCGACCGGATCACGAGCGGGTTGTCCCGGAACCGGGGATCGAGCCGGGCGTCCGGCACCTGCATGACCTCGTCGCCGCGCATGGCGTGGGCGCAGAACGAATGTTCCCGGGCCATCTCGCAGGTGTCGAGGCCGACCCGCGCCTTCATCCACTGCCGGTCCGCGGCGATCAGGCTCACCGCGGCGGCCGGCGTGCGGCAGAGCTGCGAGGCGAGCACGGCGATGTCGTCGAAGTCGCTCTCCGGGGCGGTGTCGAGAACGTCGTAGCCGTGCAGCGCCGCCAGCCGCCGCTGTTCGGCGGTGACCTCGGCGACCAGAGTTCGCGACATGGGCGTCCCTCCACCGGCCCGGCGGCCGTCCCAGGTCCACTCGGCCACCCGCCCACCGGGCTGAGCGTTCGGGCGGGTGCAGACCGAGTGCCTCACCTGCCGCGGCGGTGCTCGAAGATCAGGTACGTCTCGGTGCCCGCGATCAGCCGGGTGCCGCTCAGCCGCTCGGTGATCACGGCCCGCAGGTCGTCCACGTCGGCGGCGGCCACGTGCAGCAGGAAATCGTAGGAGCCGGACACGAAGTACACGTCCCGGACCGCCGGGATGGCGGCCAGCGACTCGGCGAACCCGCCGATCGCCTCGCGCGCGTCGGCCCGGATCCGTACGGCGATCATGGCCTGGATCGGGCGGCCGATCCAGGCGGGGTCGACGTCGGCGTGGAACCCTCGGATCGCGCCGATGTCACGCAGCCGGCGGATCCGGGTGAGGCAGGTCGAGGGCGCGATGCCCACCCGCTCGGCCAGCGCGTTGTTCGGCATCCGCCCGTCGCGTTCGAGCAACGCGAGCAGCTCCCGGTCGATGTGATCGAGGCCTCGAAGATCCTTCGGTACGTCGGTCATCCGCCCGCATCCGATCGATGAATCTGCGGAGTTCGAGCGTGCAGCAGAATCTTATGCGGTTTTGTTGCGGCGATACTGCACATCGTTCCACTCTATCGCCACCAGAGCTCACACGCGGAAGGGACAGGTCATGCACATCGGTGTGCCGACTGAGGTGAAGAATCACGAGTACCGGGTGGCCATCACCCCGGCCGGCGTCGCGGAGTTCGTCCGCCGCGGCCACCAGGTGCTGGTGCAGGCCGGGGCCGGCAGCGGCTCGGCGATCACCGACGAGGACTTCACCGCCGCGGGCGCCCGCATCGTGGCCGACCCGGACACCGTCTGGGCCGAGGCCGACCTGCTGCTCAAGGTCAAGGAGCCGATCGCCGAGGAGTACCACCGGCTGCGCGCCGGCCAGGTGCTGTTCACCTACCTGCACCTCGCCGCCGACGCCGAGGGCACCAAGGCGCTGCTGGCGAGCGGGACCACCGCCATCGCGTACGAGACGGTGCAGCTGGCCGACGGCTCGCTGCCGCTGCTCGCCCCGATGTCCGAGGTGGCCGGCCGGCTCGCCCCGCAGGTCGGCGCGTACAGCCTGATGCGCAACAGCGGCGGCCGCGGCGTGCTCCCCGGCGGCGTGCCCGGCGTGGCGCCCGCCAAGGTGACCGTCATCGGCGGCGGCGTCTCCGGGGTGAACGCGGCGACCATCGCGCTCGGCATGGGCGCCGACGTGACCGTGCTCGACCTCAACATCGCCCGGCTGCGGCAGATCGACGCCCAGTTCGGCGGCCGGATCAAGACGCTGGTGTCCAGCGCGTACGCGATCGAGCAGTCGGCGCTGGACGCCGACCTCGTGATCGGCGCCGTGCTGGTGCCCGGCGCGAAGGCGCCGACCCTGGTCAGCAACGCGCTGGTGAAGCGGATGAAGACCGGCTCGGTACTGGTCGACATCGCGATCGACCAGGGCGGCTGCTTCGAGGACTCGCACGCCACCACGCACGAGGACCCGATCTACCGGGTGCACGACTCGGTCTTCTACTGCGTGGCGAACATGCCGGGCGCGGTGCCGAACACCTCGACGTACGCGCTCACCAACGCCACCCTCCCGTACGCGTTGCGCCTGGCCGACCTGGGCTGGGAGACGGCGCTGAAGCGGGACCCGGCGCTCGCGCACGGCCTCAACGTGCACGCCGGCCAGCTGACGAACGCGTCCGTCGGCGCCGCGCTGAGCCTGCCGTCGGTCGAGGTCGACTCGGTCCTCGCCTGAGCCGGCAGGCCCTCCGCGGCGGCTAACTCACGTGGCGGGCCAGCTGGCTCAGGTCGGCGGCACCGAGCCGGTCGCCGCTGGTCTTGGCCTGGTGCCAGAACGGGTACCGCAGCGGCTCGCCGCTCACGTCGTCGAGCGCGCGGATCTCGTCCGCGGTCAGCTCCAGCCGCGCCGCGGCCAGGTTGTCGCGCAACTGCTCGGCGGTGCGGGCTCCGACGATGAGGGATGTGACGGCGGGTTTCTGGGCGATGTAGGCCAGCGACACCTGGGCGGCCGACACGCCGTGCGACTCGCCGATCTTCACGGCCAGCTCGATCGTGTCGTACAGCTTGTCCTCGTCGTTGATCGGCGGTTCGCTCCACTCGGACAGGTGCCGGCTGCCGGCCGGGGGCTGCACGCCGCGCCGGTACTTGCCGGAGAGCAGGCCGCCGGCGAGCGGGCTCCACACCAGGATGCCCAGGCCCTGGTCGAGGCAGGCGGCGACGATTTCGGTCTCGACGTCGCGGTTCTGCAGTGAGTAGTACACCTGGGTGCTGGCGAAGCGCTCGAGCCCGCGGGCGTCCGCGATGCCCAGCGCCTTGACCATCTGCCAGGCGGCGTAGTTGGAACAGCCGATGTAGCGCACCTTGCCGCTGCGGACCAGGTCGTCGAGCGCGGTCAGGGTCTCCTCCAGCGGCGTCTGCCCGTCCCATTCGTGCACCTGGTAGAGATCGATGTAGTCGGTGCCGAGCCGGCGCAGGCTGGCCTCGGCACCGCGGATGACGTGGTGGCGGGACAGGCCCGCGTCGTTCGGGCCGTCGCCCATCGGCATGCGTACCTTGGTGGCGAGCAGCCACTCGTCGCGCGCGGTGCCGAGCGCCTTTCCGATGATCTCTTCGGAGAGCCCGGCGGAGTAGACGTCCGCGGTGTCGATCAGGTTGACGCCCGCGTCCCTGGCGATCGCGATCTGCTCGCGCGCCCCGTCCACATCGATCTTGCCAACCGGGGTGGCCCAGCCGGTGCCGCCGAAGCCCATGGTGCCCAGGGTGAACGTCGAGACCCTCAGGCCGGTGCGTCCGAGCTGCCGATATTGCATGGTTCTCGCCTCTCTGCCGGGTCGTCGTGCCGGATCCAGCCTTCCCCGCACTCCGGGCGCTGTCCACCGGAACAGGACATCGGTGAACGGCCGGCCACTACGCGCGATAGGGGTCGGTGATCTCGCGAAGCAGGCGGAGCGCCTGCCGGAGCTGCCCGGTACGCCGGGAGCCGAGGTAGGCCTCCCACTCCGCCTCCACCTGCGCGACGATCGCCGCTGCCACCGGAATCGCGGCGGCGCCGCGCTCGGCGATCCGCACGAGCCGAGCGCGGGCGTCGGCCGGGTCGGGCACCCGCTCGACGTACCGCGACCGTTCGAGCTGGTCGACCAGGAACCCGGCCGACTGCTTGGTGATCTGTGCCTGCTCGGCCAGGTCGGTGAGGCGGCTGCCACCCGGGGCGATGCGCTGGAACACGCGCGCCTGCGACGGGGTGAAGTCGTCGAAGCCGGCATCCGCGAGGCCGGCGAAGATTCGCTGTTCCATCGCCCGGTACGGGATGAACAGCAGCAGCCCCAGGTTCATGCCGTCGTCGGCCGGATCCACCCCAGCTCCTTGCACTAGTCAGAGTCTCTGACTAGATTGGTCAGAGACTCTGACTGTATCGGAGGCCGCCGTGGACCGCGAGCAGAGCTGGCACGCCATCACCGAACAACGGCTCACGCTGGCCACCCTGCTCGAGCCGCTCACCGCGGAGCAGTGGGCGGCGCCCTCGCTCTGCGCCGGATGGCGGGTGCGCGACGTGGCCGCGCACGTCGCGATGGCGCCGCAGGTGCCCGGCCTCGGGTCGATGCTCGCCGACGCGGCCCGCGCCCGCGGCAGCTTCCACCGGCTCAACCACGACGTCGCGGTCCGGCACGCCGAAAGCCGGTCGGTGGCCCGGCTCGTCGCCGAGTTGCGCGACCACGCCGAGTCACGACGGCTGCCCATGGTGACGAACTACCGCAACATCCTCTTCGACGTGCTGGTGCACGGTCAGGACATCGCGCTCCCACTCGGCCTGGACCTGGCGGTGCGGCCGGAGGTCGCGGTCGCCGGCGCGGCCCGGGTCTGGTCGATGGGCTGGCCTTTCTGGGCCCGGCGCCGGCTGCGCGGGCTGCGGCTCGAGGCCACGGACGCGGACTGGGCGGCCGGCGCCGGGGACGCGGTGCGGGGCCCGGCCGTCGCGCTGCTGCTCCTGCTGACCGGCCGCACCGGCGCGGCCCTGCCGCGGCTCGGCGGCCCGGGGGTAGGCCGGCTCAGCGCGTGAAGCGGGCTCAGTCGTAGTGCTGCAGCCGCGGCCAGAGCTGCCGCCACGGCATCGGCAGATCGCGGCACACGTACACCGCGGCCTCCAGCTCCTCGTTGTCGACGCCGGCGCTGTTGGACAACCGGGTGCGGAGGTCGCAGCGGCCGAACATCGCGTCCACCCGCGCCCGTGGCGCCTGCGAGACCAGGACGGCGACCGTCCGTGACTCGGGCGGCGGACCGTAGTGGTAGAGCTCGTTGTGACCGCTGTAGACCGGCGGCAGGCCCAGCGACCGGCCGTACCGGTCGAGCGCACCGGCTTCGCCGTAGTTGCCGGTGACCAGCACGGCGCGCTGCTGCTCCGCCGGGGAGAGCGCGTCGTAGACGTCGGCGACCTGCCGGACGTACTCAGGCCAGCCGATCTGGTCGGCGACGGCCGCGTTCGCGCCGGCGACGAACCCCAGCCGCGAGACCGGCAGCACCGGCAGGACGAAGACGGCCGACACCGCGACGTTTACGAGGACGGCGGCCGCGACGAGCAACGTTCGGCGCCTGGTCCTTCGGACGGCGCGGACAACCGAGCCGGATCCGGAGGCGCGCCGGCCGGCCAACCACCGCTCCACCGGCACCGCGCCGACCGCGAACAGGCCCAAGACCAGGCCCACCGGGTAGTACGGCTGGCCGCCGGTGACCAGCACGAGGACCAGCATCAGCGGGTACGCGACGGCGATCGCCCGGGCCGCCCGCAGCCGGGGATCGCGTAGCAGCGTGACGAGGCCGGCGACCCAGACGGGTACGAAGAGCACACCCAACATGAGGAACTGGAACGGGATCAGCTGTACCCGCGAGTCGGCGCCCTTGTTCTCCGCGACGGCGGCCGCCATGTCCGCCTGGGGGAAGCCGTTCAGCACCTGGTAAAGCACGTTGGGCAGGCCGATCAGCAGGGCCAGCGCCGCACCCAGCCAGAGCCACCGGCCCAGCAGCACCCGCCGGGGCCCGGCCACCAGCAACCCGGCGGCCAGGCAGATCAGCAACAGCAGGACCAGATTTTTGTTGTAGAGCCCGAGACCCGCCACCGCACCGGCGCCGAGCCAGGCCCGCGGCCGGTCGTGCACCAGGGCGCGCAGCGCGAAGAGCAGCACGCCGAGCCAGACCAGCAGGTCGGCCGCCCCCGTACTGCCGATGTGCCCGAACGCCAGGGGGAAGACCCCC
>Ga0081539_10001657_pt1 | contig 36110 bp, 34 predicted proteins | sample TabmetS4T2R2_FD_71023 | JGI IMG/M metagenome (GOLD analysis project Ga0081539, IMG submission 71023) | Tabebuia heterophylla rhizosphere microbial communities from the University of Puerto Rico - S4T2R2 | ecosystem: Host-associated > Plants > Roots > Rhizosphere ... | reverse complement strand
TTTGCAAGGAATCCCCAGCCGCAGCCTTACTTTCCAGCAAAATTGATCACTTCGACCGCGCCAAATCCAATTCCAAATCAATGGTTTGGTTATTCTTCACGGTCGACTACCTACTGCCCTACTGCCTTATTGCCCTACTCCCTTACTTGCTCAATCCCCCGCCACGAAGAACGACCACTTCCCTTCGGGGGTGATGCCGACGCGGTAGAAGATATAGGAACCGTAGTTCTTCATGTCTTCGTAGTCGCCGGCGGTCACGATCTTGAACAGCTCGACGCGCTGGCTGGCCGTCAGCCGGTCCAGCGGAATGGCGATGAAATAGGGCCAGACATACATATCGTTCGGCGTTCCGGCATCGAGATGGACATAGCCGGCAGAAAGCACCTCTTCCAGGATCGCGAGAATCTCCTGGCCGCCATCGTCGCCGGACAGTTCCTTCAGATAGGCGATCGGATCGCCGTCGACGCCGCCGAAGGACAGTTGCGTGCCGTTCTCGCCGGTATCGAGCAGCGGCCTCAGCTTCTCGACATCGCCTGTCTTGCACGCGTCGATGATTGCCTGATGCTTGGTTCGCACAGATTCCGGCAGCTTGGCGAGGTCGTAGAACACCTCCGGCAGCGGACCGTTCGGATCGACCTGTGCCCCGTCGTCGGGCGCAGTCCCGTCGGGTTCGGTTCCATCGGGAACCATCGGCGTGTCGGGCTCGTCGTCGGCCGGCGGCGTGGTCGTCGAATCGGGAATGGGGACCTGATCCACGGGCGGCAGCGTCTCCTTCTCGATCGGCTGGTCGGAAGGCTCCATTGGTGTCTGGTGCGAAGGGAAGTCTTCGCGTTTGATTTCGCTGAGCGCCAGCGCGGGGTGACTGACGAGCGCGAACGCACCTGTGATCAACGCGACGGACAGCGCCGAGGCAAGAACGGCTCTGGCGGGCAGACTCGTAATGCCCTTCGGCGCACTGATTCTCATTCTAGGAATGTCTCCAGGCCGGCCGCTCTATCGACCGTCTGCGAGACTATAGCCCAATCGCCAGTTCAGGAATGCGTCAATGACGCAACATCGCGCGATCGAATTCGCCGGCGAGAACCTTTTCACGCATCCGGTCGAGCAGCGCGAGCGCTGCCTTCTCGCCCGAGCACCGCGTCAGCTCGGCGAAGGCCGTGGCAAGCGCTGCTTCCGCTATGATCTCAGGCTCTATGCCTGCCGAAAGCCCCTCGGCCCAGGCCTCGTTGTGGCTTTCGACTGCCGTCAGCCGCTTTTCCTCGCGCACCAGCGCTTCGATGTCGGTGAGGCCGCGTTCCATAGCCGCTTGCACCCTCGCTCAAGCCGCGACCCGAAAAAATCGGATCAACTTGATCAGTCCCTTTTTACGTCCCGTTAAGCGTTCTAGCACAGCAAATTTGTCCTGTATGGGGCCCTTGGCGAAAAAGTTAACAGCCATTTAACCCATGCTTCCGCGCGCAACTTTGGCTTAGTTGCCATAGCGAGCGGCGACGTCGCGCGACAACGCCTCGCCCTCCTTCATGTAGCGGGCGATCGCCTCTGTGGCCGAGACCGTGCAGGCGACGTAGACGCCATCGAAGGAGCGATAGCCACGGTTGAAACTGGCGATAAACCGGGCGCGCCGCTCCGGCGCCGGATTTTCGGTGGCGAGCAGCTGCTCCATTTCTTTGCGCCATTGGTCGCCGGCCTCGCCGCAGAGATTGCGCAGATAGTGCAGCGAACCCAGCACCTCGGCGAGCCTCAGCAGCGGCTGCTCGAATGGGGCTTCGGCGCTGGCTGCGTACGCGCGAAAGCTGCTCATCGACAGCGTTGCGACGACAATGACACCTAATGTCGAGAGTTTGCCCATAAGTCCTTGTGGCGCATGAATTTGTCGGCCGCAAGGCGACATAGGGGGCTGCGGCGCCACAGGTGTAAAAGGGTTAATTTCCCTCGGCGCTAAGGTTCCGGGCCGTTTCCAGCACCGATGGGATGATCGGCAACTGCGCCATCTCCTCCAGCGTGAACCAGCCGGCCTCGGCCGCGTCGTCGCCGGCCAGCAGCGTGCCAGCCGGCCCGAAGCCGCGGAAGACGCGCAGCCGATAGGACGGCTGACCATCCGAGCCGTGCAGCAACAAGTGCCGCAGCGGTGTGACCCGTTCGACCGTCAGGCCCGTTTCCTCGGCAAGTTCGCGGCGCACGGCGTCCTCGTCGCTCTCGCCTTTGTTCACGCGCCCGCCGGGGAAGGCGTATAGGCCCTTCGAGGGGGCACGATCTCTCAGGACGAGCAGGAAACGGCCATCGTGAAAGATGGCAACCGACACGCCGGGAAGGTAAGTGATCGTGACAGCGTCGGACATGGGATCCCTTCAGGCTTTTGTGCGGCACACCACTCCAAAGGCAAGCAATGCTAGTGTCGTGATTTCGAAGTTCGCTTCATTTCGATATCGAGCTCCGAGCGAACTTCGAAATCAAAACGACACTAGAAATCAAGGAGTTGCCAGTGTCCTTCGATTCTGAAATTCGCTCGGCGGCTGATATCGAACTCACGCGAATTTCAGAATCGGGACACTAGAGACCTCGCATGTCGCCTGCATGAACTGCGCCGCTTCAGTCCGCTCGCCAGCCAATGGCGAACCTTGACGACTGTTTGACGCGCCTGCATCCAATCGCCACTTTAGCCTCCGATCAAAGGGAAATCTCAATCCATGTGCGGACGCTTTGCGCTCATTCATAAGCCGAAGCAGGTGGAAGAATCGTTCGGCACACCGGGCATGGAGGATTTTCCGCCGCGCTACAACATCGCCCCGACCCAGCCGATTCTTCTTGTGACCAAGGGTTTCGGGCTCAAGGAAGGCTCGAATCTGCCCGACCGTCGCGCCCTGCTCGTGCGCTGGGGCCTGATTCCCAGCTGGCTGAGGGACACGAAGAATATTCCGCTGCACTTCAACGCGCGCTCGGAGACGGCGGCAGAAAAGGAGACGTTCCGCGCCTCCATGCGCCACCGCCGTTCGCTGATCCCGGCTTCCGGCTTCTACGAATGGAAGCGCAACGGCGCGGGCAAGGGCCAGCCTTGCTGGGTGAGGCCGCGCCACGGCGGCCTGATCGCCTTTGCCGGGCTGACTGAGACCTGGCTGGAGCCGGGCGGCTCCGAGATCGACACCGGCGCGATCCTGACGACCAGTGCCAACGCCACCCTCTCCTCCATCCACGACCGCATGCCCGTTGTGATCGACCCCAGGGACTTCGACCGCTGGCTCGACTGCCTCAACCACGAGCCGCGTCATGTGGCCGATTTGCTGCGACCGGCCGACCCGGATTTCTTCGAAGCCATCCCGATTTCCGACAAGGTCAACAAGGTGGCGAATATCGGGCCGGACATCCAGGAGCTGATCACGCTCGCCGAAACGAAAGTCAAGCCAGCCCGCGAAGGCGGGCAGTTGTCCCTGTGTTGAGCGCCGTGCTCTTCGACACCCCCCTTTGTCCTCCCGGACATCTCCCCCTCAAGGGTCCTGTTGCACAAGTCGTCGCTTCGGAGAGTCGTTCCAGATTCGATTCCAGAATGTTCTCCAGGCGAATCCGAGACGTTCCAAGAACAAATGCGAACGCCGGAATTGCACAACAGGCCCTTGAGGGGGAGATGGCCGGCAGGCCAGAGGGGGTGCGAAGGAACGCGACCTCCGGGTGCCTGCCCTGATGTCCGCGATCCTCCCCGCCGCCATTTCCGGTTTCCTGCTCGGCGCCTCGCTGATCATCGCGATCGGCGCCCAGAATGCCTTCATCCTGCGCCAGGGGCTCTTGAGGCAGCATGTCTTCGTGCTCTGCCTTATCTGCGCAATATCCGACGCCGTGCTGATCGCGGCCGGCGTCGCGGGGCTCGGCACGCTGATCTCTTCGTCGCCACGGCTCATCGAGACGGTCACGATCGCCGGCGGGATCTTCTTGCTGAGCTATGCAGTGCTCGCCGCACGCCGGGCCTTCAAGCCCGAGGTGCTGATCGCGGCCGGGACAGGCGAGGGGAGCCTGCAAGCGGCCATCGCGGCCTGCCTTGCCTTCACCTTCTTGAACCCGCACGTCTATCTGGACACGGTGCTGCTGCTCGGCTCGCTGTCGGCCGTATATCGAAGCGCCGCCCGCATTGCCTATGGCGCGGGCGCCGCCCTCGCATCCTTCGTGTGGTTCTTCGGCCTCGGCTACGGCGCCCGCCTGCTTCAGCCGGTCTTTGCGCGATCGGCGGCGTGGCGCGTGCTCGATATTCTCATCGCCCTCGTAATGACGGCGATCGCAGTCGGCCTGTTAAGCCGCCTTGCTGGCGATTGAGGTCTTGCGCTTCTTGGTCGTGTGCAGCAGGGCGGCGATAATCGCTGCCGGACCGATCGCACGGTACTGTTCGACGAGCGGCGCGTATTGCGGTCGCTGCTCGGTCTGCTTCTTGGTCTGCATTTCCATTTCCTCGATAATGTTGCCGGTAAGCGCGAGATGGTGATCGATTAGGACGAAATCGTGACGCCAAGGCCTGCCGTGCCCATAACTTTCTGTTTCATGTATAGACATGTTTAATAAAATCTTATGCTTGGGCGAAGCCGACTAAGAGTGCCGCTTTTGCCTGAGCAGGTGAGGCTTGACGGCCGCGGGCAGCCGGCGCATAAGGGCAGCGATGAAAACGTCTTTCGCCATCGTCGGCATTTGCATTATTGGCTAGCGCACGCGCTGGTCTGGACGTTTTCGCCTTCTTCTCACGACAGAAAAACGCCCCGGCCAGCAGGCTGGCGCTTTTTGTCGCGGGAGAATTCATGTCGGACGGCTTTAGGAGCCTTCGCCTCTACAACACGCTGTCGCGGACGAAGGAGGACTTTGTCCCCATCGATCCGGCGAATGTGCGCATGTATGTCTGCGGGCCGACGGTCTATGACTTCGCCCATATCGGCAATGCCCGGCCTGTCATCGTCTTCGACGTGCTGTTCCGCCTGCTGCGCCATCTCTACGGCGAAGACCACGTCACCTATGTCCGCAACATCACGGACGTCGACGACAAGATCAACGCGCGGGCATTGCGCGATTTCGGGAGCGAGATCGCGTCGGGCGCGTTCTCGCTCAATGACGCCATCCGCCGCGTCACCGAGAAGACGGCCACCCAGTTCCATGCGGACGCGAAAGCGCTCGGCTGCCTTGAGCCGACATTCGAGCCACGCGCGACGGAGTTCGTTGAGCCGCGGGCGGACGGCCGCGCCGACATGATCACCTTGATTCGGCAGCTGATCGAACGCGGCCATGCCTATGAAGCGGCGGGCGAGGTGCTGTTCGACACTGCCTCCATGCCGGATTACGGCAGGCTCTCGGGCCGCAATCTCGACGAGCAGCAGGCCGGTGCCCGTGTGGCCGTCGATGCGCACAAGAAGAACCCGCAAGACTTCGTGCTGTGGAAGCTGTCGTCAGAAGACGAGCCCGGCTGGCCGAGCCCGTGGGGCAGGGGCCGTCCCGGCTGGCACATCGAATGCTCGGCAATGAGCGCCGCCTATCTCGGTGACGTGTTCGACATCCACGGCGGTGGGCTCGATCTCGTTTTCCCGCATCACGAGAACGAGATTGCCCAGTCGCGCTGCGCGCATGGCACCGAGGGCATGGCCAACTACTGGATGCACAACGGCTTCCTGCAGGTCGAGGGCAGGAAGATGGCGAAAAGCGAAGGCAATTTCGTCACGATCAACGAGTTGCTCAACACAGGGAAGTTTGGTGGGCGGAAATGGCCGGGCGAGGTGCTGCGGCTCGCCATGCTCATGACGCACTATCGCGAGCCGATCGATTTCAGCGTGCGCAAGCTTGAGGACGCCGAAGCGGTGCTGGACGGCTGGTACCGAGCCGTGGGCGACACGCCCGCCGCCATCTCCTGTGTCTTGGTGCTCGACACGATCTCCGACGATCTTGCTACGCCCGCAGCCGTTGCCGGCTTGCATGAGCTGCGTGCCGAAGCCGCCAAAGGCAGCGCCGAGGCGCGGTCGCGCCTCAAGGCGGGCGGTTTGCTGCTCGGACTTCTGGAGCGCACAGAAGCTGAATGGTTCGCGGCCAAGGCAGCAAGCGCTGCGATCGACGCGGATTCGATTCAGCCCCGCATTGCCGCCCGCCTTGCCTTCATCCGCGAGAAGAACTGGGCGAAGGCCGACCGCATCCGCGACGAGCTTCTGGCGCAAGGCATCCAGTTGAAGGACGGCAAGGACCCCGCCACCGGCGAGCGCATCACGACCTGGGAGGTGAGGCGGTGAGAGGTTTTGGTCAGTTGGCGGAAACGCTGGCGGGACAGCGCCCCCCTCTGTCCTGCCGGACATCTCCCCCGCAAGGGGGGAGATTGGCTGTCATCAATGACTTCGCCAATCATCGACGGTGGCGATTTGCGAAACCAAAGCGGTCGTCCGATCTCCCCCTTTGCGGGGGAGATGTCCGGCAGGACAGAGGGGGGCAACGTAGAGCGCCATCTTTAAGGTCGTCCGTCGCGAAGGTGCGCTATGCCGCATGATGTTGTTTCACAGCGGCAGCGCAAGAACGCCAAGTCGATGCGCCGGGTTATGACCGAAGCCGAACTTAAGCTTTGGAATGAACTTCGCGCCCATCGCCTTATGGGCCTGGGATTTCGTCGCCAAGTGCCGATCGGCCCCTATGTCGCGGACTTTGTTTGCTCCGCCCACAACCTCATTGTCGAAGTCGATGGCAGCCAGCATGGCGAAGCCGAGAACGTGGCGCGCGATCAGGCTCGAACAGCCTACCTCGAAGGACGCGGCTGGACCATCCTCCGTTTCTGGAACGACGACGTCCTGCGCGACATCGACGGCGTCTGCGACCACATCGTGACGGCCGCGGGGCTTATGCCGACGGACGCCGCCGACCAAGCGATCAATCGCACCCGAGAGGAGGCTTACCCATGATCGACCACACCGGTATATCTGTCTCGGATTTCGAAGTCTCGAAGGCGTTCTACGACAAGGCCATGGCGCCGCTCGGCGCGTCGCTGCTCATGACCGTGCCGAAGCAGTTCACGGGCGGCGCGAACGTTGGCGGCTACGGCCGCGACCGGCCCGTCTTCTGGGTTACCGACAGCAAGAAGCCGCAGGATAGACAACACATCGCATTCACCGCGCGCAACAGGGCCGAGGTCGACGCCTTCCACGCCGCGGCGATCGCGGCAGGCGGCAAGGACAATGGCGGGCCGGGACTGCGGCCGCATTATCATGAAAACTACTACGGCGCCTTCGTGTTCGACCCCGATGGCAACAACATCGAAGCCGTCTGCCACAGCCCGCAATAGGTGCGCCATGAGCCTCGACAACAGACCTGTCTATTCAGGCGGCTGCCAGTGCGGTCGGGTTCGCTTCCGCGTCGAAGGCGCCTTGGGCGACGCCTCCATCTGCCATTGCCGCATGTGCCAGAAGGCGAGCGGCAATTTCTACCTGCCGCTGGTTTCGGTGCGCGGCGCCAAGCTCACCTGGACGCGCGGCGAGCGCAAGCGCTTCCAATCTTCGAACCACGCCTGGCGCGGCTTCTGCGGCGATTGCGGCACCCCGCTCACTTACGAGGCCCCGGACGGGCTTGCGCTTGCCATCGCCGCCTTCGACCAGCCGGCCGAGATCGCGCCGACCATGCAGTGGGGCACTGAGGCGAAGCTGCCCTATGTCGACCGCATCCCGGCGCTGCCCGGCGAGGACACGATGGCCGACATCACCTCCGCGCCCTTCCTGGCGACGCTCGTCTCTTACCAGCACCCCGACCACGACACCGAGACCTGGCCACCGGAGACAAGATCATGACCGAAACCGTCAGAACCGGAGGCTGCCAGTGCGGCGCTGTGCGCTTTCGCATTCGCGGTGAATTGGGGCGCCCCTCCATCTGCCATTGCCGCATGTGCCAGAAGCAATTCGGCTCGTTCTTTTCGGCGCTGGTGACGGCGCCTAAGGATGGCGTCGAATGGACCCGCGAGGAGCCGAGCTATTTCCAGTCGTCGATCAACATCGACCGTGGCTTCTGCCCGCGTTGTGGCACGCCGCTGACCTACCGCCATCCCGGCGGGCTGGAGATCGCCATCGGCGCCTTCGACGATCGCTCCGATCTCGCCCCGAAGATCCAGGTCAACTATGCCGCTCGGCTGCCTTGGGTCGAGACCATCTTCGACCAGCCGGTATACGAAGACCCGGACTACTACGCCCGCCAGGAGCAGATCATTTCCTTCCAGCATCCCGACCACGACACTGAGGCGTGGCCGGCCAAAGGTTTGCAGTTATGAGCGCCGAGTCGGAAATGGCCGAGCTTCGCGGCCTTTATCCCGGGATCGAGCCGTTCGCGAGCGGCATGCTGGATGTTGGCGACGGGCACCGGGTCTATTGGGAACGGGTCGGCACCAAAGGCGCGAAGCCTGCCGTCTTCCTGCATGGCGGCCCCGGCGGCACGATCGGGCCACGCCACCGCCAGCTTTTCGATCCGAAGCTTTACGATTTGATCCTGTTCGACCAGCGCGGCTGCGGGAAATCCACGCCGCACGCCGGTCTCGAGGCCAATACCACTTGGCATCTCGTGGCCGACATCGAGCGGCTGCGCGAAATGTGCGGCTTCGACAGATGGCTGGTGTTCGGCGGCTCGTGGGGCTCGACGCTGGGGCTTGCGTATGCGCAGACACATCCCGACCGCGTCAGCCAGCTTGTGCTGCGCGGCATCTACACGCTCACCAAGACCGAGCTGGCCTGGTACTATCAGTTCGGGGTGTCGGAGATGTTTCCGGACAAGTGGGAGCGCTTCATCGCGCCGATCCCTGAAGAGGAGCGCAACGACCTGATGGCCGCCTACCGCAGGCGGCTCACCGGCTCCGACAAGAAGGTGCAAGCCGAATGCGCCCGCGCCTGGAGCATCTGGGAAGGCGAGACGATCACGCTGCTTCCCGATCCCGATACGAGCGGCAAGTTCGGCGAAGATGAATACGCGATCGCGTTTGCCCGCATCGAGAACCATTTCTTCGTCCATGCCGGCTGGCTGGAGGAAGGGCAGCTCATTCGCGACGCCTGGAAGCTCCGGAACATCCCTGGCGTCATAGTCCACGGCCGCTACGACATGCCGTGCCCGCTGCGTTTTGCCTGGGCCCTCCACAAGGCTTGGCCCGACGCCGACTTCCACCTGATCGAGGGGGCAGGGCACGCATTCTCCGAGCCGGGAATCTTGGATCAGCTCATCCGGGCGACGGATAGGTTTGCCGGTAAATAATGTTACTCGACTTAACCCCCCTCTGGCGGCCAGAGGGGGGTGACTCAGGACTGCGCACGCCATGAAACACCGCCTCTACCTCTTCGACACCACCCTCCGCGACGGGCAGCAGACGCCCGGCATCGACTTTTCGGTCGAGGACAAGATCGCGATCGCCAAGCTGCTCGACGAGTTCGGCATCGACTATGTCGAGGGCGGTTATCCCGGCGCCAACCCGACCGACACCGCCTTCTTTTCGCAGAAACGCACGCAAAGCTCGAAATTCGTCGCCTTCGGCATGACCAAGCGCGTCGGCGTCTCGGCCTCGAACGATCCGGGCCTCGCCGCTCTTCTGCAGGCGAAGGCGGATGCAATCTGCTTCGTGGCCAAGAGCTGGGACTATCACGTACGCGTCGCGCTCGGCTGCACGAACGAGGAGAATCTCGAAGCGATCCGCGCATCGGTCGAGGCCGCGCGCAATGCCGGTAAGGAAGTCATGGTCGACTGCGAGCACTTCTTCGACGGCTTCAAGGCCAATTCCGACTATGCGCTGGCTTGCGCTCGGACGGCCTATGACGCCGGCGCGCGCTGGGTCGTGTTGTGCGAAACCAATGGCGGCACGTTGCCGGCCGAAGTGCGCGCGATCGTGGAAAAGGTCATTACCTCCGGGATCTCCGGCGACCGTCTCGGCATCCACGCCCATGACGACACCGGCCAGGCCGTGGCCAATTCGATGGCCGCGGTGGAGGCGGGCGTGCGGCAGATACAGGGCACGCTGAACGGCGTCGGCGAGCGCTGCGGCAACGCCAATCTGATCTCCATCATCCCGACCCTGATGCTGAAGCCGCTTTACGCCGACCGCTTCGAGACAGGCATCTCGAAGGAGTCGCTGGCCGGCATCACGCGGCTTGCCCGCAGCTTCGACGAGCTCTTGAACCGTGCGCCCGACACTCAGTCGCCCTATGTCGGCACGTCGGCCTTCGCGACCAAGGCCGGCATCCATGCCTCGGCGCTGCTCAAGGAGCCTGCGACCTATGAGCACGTGCCGCCGGAGTCGGTCGGCAACCGCCGCAAGGTCATGGTGTCGGACCAGGGCGGCAAGGCCAATTTCATCGCCGAGCTCAAGCGTCGCGGCATCGATGTGCCGAAGGCCGATCACAGGCTCGATGCGCTGATCGCCGTGGTCAAGGAACGCGAGGCGCAGGGTTATGCCTATGAGGGCGCGGATGCGAGCTTCGAGCTTCTTGCGCGCGGCATGCTGGGTACCGTGCCGCAGTTCTTCCACGTGTCGAGCTTCCGCTGCATGGTCGAGCGCCGCTACGACGTCAACGGCAATCTGAAGACCGTTTCGGAGGCGATCGTGAAGGTCGTGATCGACGGCGACGAACGCATGTCGGTGGCCGAGGGCCACGGCCCGGTCAACGCACTCGACATCGCGCTGCGCAAGGACCTTGGCAAATACCAGCACGAGATCGCCGATCTGGAGCTGGTCGATTTCAAGGTGCGCATCCTCAACGGTGGCACCGAGGCGATCACGCGCGTGCTGATCGAATCGCATGAGTCGACTGGTGCGCGCTGGTGGACGGTCGGCGTCTCGGAAAACATTATCGACGCCTCTTTCCAGGCGCTGATGGATTCGATCGTCTACAAGCTGATGAAGAACCGCGAGCTGGCCGGGCTGGTGGCTGCGGAGTAGGGGCTAATCCAGCTTGCGTTCCTCTGCCCCACGCAGTGAGGGAGAGGTGTCGCGCGCAGCGCGACGGAGAGGGGCAACGTGACGCCACTCTTCACCCGAACAAATGTCTGGATCACAAGAATTGGCTGGTCTGACGCGCTGTACGCGCGCATGGACCGCGCCATGTTCGATCCATGCCGGAACCATCGATGGCATCCGTGACGCAAGATCCGGCCGCCAATCCCGCTGCCGATACGGTTGGAAGTGCAACGCGTGGCTTCGTTCTCGCCCTCGCCGCCTCCCTGCTCTGGGGCATCCTGCCGATTTTCTTGAAACCCCTGGCGCATATTCCGGCGACCGAGGTGCTGGCGCATCGTATCGTCTGGTCGGTGCCGGTCGCCGGCGCGATCCTGCTCGCGCTCGGCCGGACGGCCGACCTGAAGGCCGCCTTCCGTTCGCCGCGCACGCTGGCGATGTCGGCCCTGACTGCCTCGCTGGTCACCGTGAACTGGGGCGTCTATGTCTGGGCGATCGCCAATGACCGGGCCGTCGAGGGAGCGCTCGGCTACTATATCAACCCGCTGGTCAGTGTGATGATGGGCGCGTTCCTGCTCGACGAGCATATGACGCGGGCGCAAATCGCAGCGATCGCCCTTGCGGCAGTCGCCGTGCTGATCCTGACCATCGATGCCGGCGGCCTGCCCTGGATTTCGCTCACTCTTGCCATCTCCTTTGCCATCTACGGCTTTTTGAAGAAGACGTTGCCCATCGGCCCGAGCCAGGGTTTCTTCCTTGAAGTGCTGATCCTGGCAGGCCCGTGCCTCGCCTACATCGTTTGGCTGCAGGCGCAAGGGCAGGGGCATTTCCTTCTCTCCCAGCCAGCGGACATAGGCTGGCTGCTCCTCACCGGGCCGATGACCGCTGTGCCGCTGGTGCTCTTCGCCTTCGGCGCCAGGCTGCTGCGCTATTCGACGATCGGCATCATGCAGTATATCGCGCCGACCATTGTCTTCTTGCTTGCGATATTCGTCTTCCGCGAGCCGTTCACCGCGACCAAGGCGGCGGCGTTTGTTTTGATCTGGATGGGGCTTGCGATCTACACTTGGTCCATGATTTCGGAACGAAACGCCATGAGGGGAGGCGGTTGATGTACACGCTGCACATCGGCAACAAGAACTACTCGTCCTGGTCGCTGCGCCCCTGGGTCCTGATGCACATGCTCGACATACCGTTCGACGAGCACCAGGTCCAGTTCCCGACCGGTCCATCCTTCGAACTCTTCCGGTCGTTCTCACCGAGTGGATTTGTGCCTTGCCTGACCGAGAATGGCTGGGCGGTCTGGGATTCGCTTGGCATCGTCGAATATCTGGCCGAGCGCCATTCAGGCGTCTGGCCGGTCGAGGCCAGGGCGCGGTCATGGGCGCGCTGCGCCGCGGCCGAGATGCACTCCAGCTTTTCCGCGCTGCGCGGCGCATGCACGTTCAATGCAGGTGTCCGGATTCGGCTTGAGAGCCGGTCCGATGCGCTGAAGCACGATCTCTTCCGGCTCGGCGACCTCTGGAGTGATGGCCTGGGCCGCTTCGGTGGTCCATTCCTGGCCGGAGCGCATTTCACCGCTGTCGACGCATTCTTCGCGCCGGTGGCGTTCAGGGCCCAGACCTACGGGCTTGAGTTCGCGGGCGCTGCCGCGGACTATCCGGCGCTCCTGCTCGACCTGCAGCCGATGCGCGATTGGTATGCAGCCGCGCTCGCCGAAACCTGGCGTGAGCCGAGCCACGAGGCGGAAATGCTCGCAGCGGGCACGCTTCTGGAAGATCTGCGCGCGGCTTGACTACGGCCGCCCTCCGCCAGTCCTGCGCTTGAGCACCAACAGCACAAGCACCGCTATGCCGGTCGCGATCACGGAGACGATCCAGAAACCGTCGGGATGTTCGGTAAGCGGAATGCCGCCGACATTCATGCCGAACAGGCCCGATATGATGGTCATGGGGAGCAGCACGGCGGTCAGCAGCGACAGAAAATAGAGAAGCTGATTCGACTGGTCTGCGATCTTGGCCATCAACTCGTCCTGCATCAGCCGCGCCTGCGCCTGGAGCTGCTCGCCATCGTGATGGAGCAGCATCGATCGCTTCGACAGCCGTGCGGCCATATCGGCGATCGGTGGCGGCAAATCCTCGTGATGCTGGTGCTCGACATGGCGGAAGAGCCCTGCAACCGAGCTCATCTGGCGGTGAATGAGCACCAATCGCCGCCGGGCCTCGTTGAGCGCCTGGCGTTCGCCGTGCCAGGACTCGCCCACGATGCGTTCCTCGATCTCGTCGAGTTGCTCGCCGATCTTGGCGAGGTCGCCGGAGAGCCCATCGAGCGACTGGCCGATGATCGCCTCCAGCAGCTCGACCGGCGTGCGGAACGGCCTTGAGCCAGCCTCGACCATCTTGCGCACATTGTCGACCGAGCGCAGCGGCTGCTTGCGGCAGTCGATCAGCATCCTGTCGTCGAGTGCGAAGCGGAAATGGCCGAGCCCGCGCGCTTCCGCCGAATAGTCATGGCGCAGGTCCGGCAGGTCGCCGTGCAGCCAATCGTGGTTGAGGTCGATATGGCAGGCATAGCCGGAAGCCATCAGCGATTCGCGCACCGGGCCGGGCAGGCCGGAGCCGCGCTCGATCGTGACCCGTGTGCGGATGTCCGTGGCGAGATAGCTGCGCCACGTCCATTTCGCTGCCGCCGGATCATCGACTTTGCGGCCGTTCGCATCGAAATGGTAGCTGAAGACCATTCCCGTCAGGTCGGGATTGTTGGGGAAGAAACTGGTCGAAGCTGTGTGCGATATGTCGTTCATGGCCGTCGCCCTGCAGGGCATGGATAGCAGGCGCCGCGTGGGAAATTGTGACGAGCGGCGGCCAGGCAAGCGGCGCCGCTGCGACTCAGAGCCGCGCGATCACTGAGCTTACGCCTTCCGGCGTCTCGATGTTGGCGGCAGCGGTAAGGATTGCTGGTACCACCGATTCGACCTTGTCGATCACCAGCGGATTCACAAGATGCCCGGTATGCACGAAGCCCTCGGCGCGCATATGTTCTATAAGCATAAGCATAGGGTCCCAGAAATTCTTGACGTTGACGAAGACAATTGGCTTGCGGTGACGGCCGAGCTGCGCCCAGGTCATCACCTCGACGATCTCTTCTACTGTCCCGATGCCGCCGGGCAGCGCCACAAAGGCGTCGGATTTCTCGAACATAGTGTGTTTGCGCTCGTGCATGTTTTGCGTGACGATCAGTTCGTCGAGCCGTCCGAGCGCGGCCTCGGTCGCCTCCTTGTTGAGGAGGAAGTGCGGGATGATGCCGGTAACCTCGCCGCCGGCTCTCAATGCGCCGTCCGACACCGCGCCCATGATGCCCTTCGTGCCGCCGCCATAGATGAGGCGCAGGCGCGAATCGGCTATTGAACGACCCAGCGCATGGCCGGCTTTCAGGTATATTTCGTCCCGGCCGGGCGATGAGCCGCAATAAACGCAGACGGACCGTATCGTATTCATGCAACTGTCCGATGAAGAAATTCGTAGCTGGCTATTTAGAGCGGGATAAGCGCAAATCGCTCTGGTATTGAAATCAGTCGGCTGTGGAGGGTCAAGTGGAGGTGGCGCTTTTGTTGTCGCTGCCGAAAAAACAGGCTAAACCCTTGCAGGGGCTGGAGATTGGGTGAAGATGGCGGTGAATCCCCTGAAGATTTTTCTGTTCCTGCTTGGCGGCTCGGCCGCCGCAGGAGCGACGGCTTACGTTTCAGGGGCGCTCGATCCTTATATCGCTCCGCCTGCCGCCCTCGTGAATGCGCCCGCGCCTCGGCCATCCGAGCCGGCCGCTCCGAAGGATGAGCGTCTGCCGGGTGCCGGCGAGGAGGCGCCGCCGAATACGATGATAGCCGCGGTGCCGCCGCCTGAGGACGCGGCCACGCCGCCCGCCGCCATGGCGCCGGAGCCGCCCGCGGATGCCGCGGCCACGCCTCCGGCTGATGCTGCCAAGCCGCCGGCTGGGCCGCAGCCGCCGACCTTCGACATCGTTCGAGTCGAGCCTGACGGGTCGGTCGTCGTTGCCGGCAAGGCGATGCCCGATGCGCTGGTCGAGCTGCTCAATGGCGAGAAGGTGCTCGGCAGCGACAAGAGCACGCCCGAAGGTGACTTTGCGATTATCCTGGATGAGCGGCTGAAGCCTGGCGAATACCAGCTCACCTTGCGCGCCACGCCGGCTGGCGGTGCGGCTGTGGCGTCGCTGGAGACGGCGGTTCTCTCCGTCCCCGACACGCCCGGCGGGCAGGTGCTCGCGATGGTCGAGCAGCCGGGCCAGCCGAGCGAGATCGTGACCGTGCCGCAGCCCGATGCGCCGAAGACAGAGGAAGCGGCGACGCCGCCGGCTGACGGCGAGAACCCCGCTGACGTGGCGTCCGCGCCTGGGGAAACGACTCCTCCTGCCAGTCAGCCGAAGACCGAGGAAGCCGTCGCGCCGCCGGCTGAAGGCGACAAACCTGCCGAGGTGGCGTCCGCCCCCGCCGACACGACTCCGCCGGCTGATTCGCCCAAGACGGAGGTCGCCGCGCCGCCGCCCACGGAAGGGCAGAACCCGGGCGAGGTGGCCTCGGCGCCCGCCGAGACAACGCCGCCGGCTCAATCGGCGCCCGCGCCTGGCGAACCCAAGGTCGCGGTCGAAGCCATCGAAATCGAAGGAGACAAGGTCTACGTCGCCGGCATTGGCGAACCTGGCCACTTCGTTCGGGTCTATGCGAACGAGATCGTGCTCGGCGAGACCAGGGTCGGAGGGGGCGGCCGCTTCCTCGTCGAGGCCAAGCGCGATCTGCCGGTCGGCGAATACATAATCCGCGCCGATCTGCTGGATGCCGACGGCCTCAAGGTGATTGCGCGCGCCGCCGTTCCGTTCGGGCGTGAGCCGGGCGAGGCCATCGCCGCGGTCGCGCCCGACGTCGAGCAGCCGCCCGCCGATGCCGGCAAGCCGGCAGATGCCGCTGCCGATCAGACAACTCCTCCGGCCGGCAACCAGGCTGCGACACCACCCGCCGAGGAGCAGAAGCCTGCGGAAGTAGCTTCCGCGCCTGACGAGGTCGCCCCGCCCGCAGACGCCGCGCGGCCCGGACAGCCGGAAGTCGCGGTCACCGAGCCGCCGGCAGATGGCTCCGCCGCAGGGGCGAATCCGCCTGCGGAAACGCCACCGGTCGTCGCCGCTGCCGAACCCGAGCAGCCACCTGCGACGACCGCTCCAGCGGACGCGGCCCAGCCAGCGGAAGCGGCAACCGAGCCTCCGGCCGGGCAGGACGGCGTGACGCAACCGCCCGCATCCGACACCGAGATCGCCGCCGCGCCGCCCGAAACCGTTTCGCCGAAGCTGCAGAACGTGCAGGGCGCCGTCATCATCCGCCGCTCGGACACGCTCTGGCGTATCTCCAAGCGCGTCTACGGCCGCGGCATCCGCTACTGGACCATCTACCTCGCCAACCAGAAGCAGATCAGCGATCCCGACCGCATCTGGCCCGGGCAGGTCTTCATGGTTCCGGAGAAGAGCAAGGAAGGCGAAGCGGCCGACATGTCGGCCATGCGCGGCCAGATGACCACGATGCCCACGGCGGAGTAGGGCGGCGGCCGCCCCCGCCATTGCATCAGCATCGTTCATCGTCTATCGACGATGAACGATGAGTGACCCAGGCCGGACCCAGGACCTCTTCATTTCCGAGGAAGCGATCGCTTCCCGCCTTTCCGCGCTGTCGCACCCGGCGCGGATCGCCATTTTGCGGCATCTTTCCGCCAGCGGCTGCTGTTGCTGCAAGGATGTCGTCGAATCCGTCGACCTCGCCCAGTCGACCGTCTCCCAGCATCTGAAGATCCTCGTCGAGGCCGGGCTGGTCAGCTACCAGCCCGATCGCCAACGCTCGCGCTACCAAATCGACCGCGTCGCGCTGGCGGAACTCTCCGAAGCCGTTTCCGGTTTGCTGAAATCCTGCTGCGCGTCCTCCGGGGGGCGCAGTCAATAAGACGATAAAGGGAAGAAATGGCTGAGAAGACCGTATCGGCCGAGTCCGGCTCGACGCTGAAGACGCTGCGCAACCTGTGGCCCTATATGTGGCCGGCCGAGCGACCGGACCTGAAGATGCGCGTCGTCTGGGCCACGATCCTGCTGGTCATCGCCAAGTTGGTGCTGGTGGTCGTGCCCTATTTCTTCAAATGGGCCACGAACGCGCTGTCCGGCAAGGCCGACACGCTGCCCGCGCTGCCGGATTTCCTGCTCGCGCCGATCATGCTCGTCGTCGCCTACAACGTCGTGCGCATCGTGCAGCTCGGCTTCAACCAGGTGCGCGATGCGCTGTTCGCCAGCGTCGGCCAGTATGCCGTGCGCATCCTCGCCTATCGCACCTTCGTGCACATGCACGACCTGTCGCTGCGCTTCCATCTCGAGCGCCGCACCGGCGGGCTCTCGCGCATCATCGAGCGCGGCGTGACGGGCATCGAGACGATCGTCCGCTTCACCATCCTCAACACGGCCCCTACCGTGCTCGAATTCGCGTTGACGGCGATCATCTTCGCCTTCGCCTATGGCTGGATCTATGTCGCGGTCGTCGCCGTGACCGTCTGGCTCTACACCTGGTTCACCATCCGCGCGAGCGACTGGCGCATCACCATCCGCCGCGAGATGAACGATTCCGACACCGACGCCAACTCCAAGGCGATCGACTCGCTGCTCAACTACGAGACGGTCAAGTACTTCAACAACGAGAAGATGGAGGCCGAACGCTTCGATCGCTCCATGGCGCGCTACGAGATCGCCGCCACGAAAACCTGGACATCGCTCGGCTGGCTGAACTTCGGGCAGGGCGTGATCTTCGGGCTGGGCATGACCGCGATCATGGTGCTTTCGGCGCGCGAGGTGCTTGCCGGCACGCAGACCATCGGCGACTTCGTCTTCGTCAACGCGATGCTGATGCAGCTTTCCGTGCCGCTCAACTTCATCGGCTTCATCTACCGCGAGATCAGGCAGGGCCTGACCGACATCGAGCAGATGTTCGACCTGCTCGACGTGCCCTCGGAGGTCGTCGACAGACCTGGCGCCGGGCCATTGGCGGTACGGGAGGGCCGGGTCGAGTTCCGGGATGTGCACTTCGCCTACGATCCGGCGCGGCCGATCCTGAAGGGGGTCAGCTTCACGGTGCCGGCGGGCAAGACCGTGGCGATCGTCGGGCCGTCGGGCGCCGGCAAGTCGACCGTCTCGCGGCTGCTGTTCCGCTTCTACGACATCCAGCAGGGCGCGATCCTGGTCGACGGCCAGGATTTGCGCGACGTGACGCAGGAGAGCCTGCGTTCGGCGATCGGCATGGTTCCGCAGGACACCGTGCTGTTCAACGACACGATCGCTTACAACATCCGCTACGGCCGGCCCGACGCCGACCCGGAAGAGGTGACGCGCGCGGCCGATCTGGCCCAGATCGGCCCCTTCATCGCCGGGCTGCCGGATGGTTACCGCACCATGGTCGGCGAGCGCGGGTTGAAGCTCTCCGGCGGCGAGAAACAGCGCGTGGCGATCGCCCGCACCATTCTCAAGGCGCCGCCGATCCTGATGCTCGACGAGGCGACCTCGGCGCTCGACACGCACACCGAGCGCGACATCCAGGCGGCCCTCGACACGGTGAGCCGCGGCCGCACCACGATCGTCATTGCCCATCGCCTCTCGACGGTGATCTCGGCCGACGAGATTCTCGTCCTGCAGGCGGGCGTGGTCGTCGAGCGCGGCACGCATCAGGCGCTGCTCAGGCAGGACGGCCTCTACGCGGCGATGTGGAACCGCCAGCGCGAGGCGACCGAAGCCGAGGAGCGCCTGCGTCTTGCCCGCGAGGAGGACGATCTCGGCGTGGTCGTGAGAAGGCGGGCGTCGGATATGTGAAAGCTAGGCCGACAGCTCAGTTCGAATTCAGCTCGCGGCCATTTGCGGAAATTCGCTCGCCCTCGGTTGAACTCACGCCCCTGGCCCGAGGACGACGACGATGCACTGTGGAATGCCTGCTTCATCAGAAAGCGGTCGTACGCAGCTTCTATTGGTTCGCATCCGGTGTAGCGCGCCAATTGCTGCCAATTCCAGAACAAAGCTGGTGCCGACAGCTAAATCTGTCGACATATGATGTTTGCTAAGCGCTCGTGTCTGCGCTTACCAAGTCTCTGAGCATTTCCATTCTGCGGGCGATGTGTGTGTCAGTAGTCGCAGCCTTTACGAGCTTGTCCTTCGCAGCTTGCTCTAAGTCTCCGTGAATCAAAACTCCCGCTTGTTGAAACGCCTCTCTTATCCGCGGTGCTGCGATGTTGCTGTAGAAAACGTTACGATTGCGGCCCATGCCGTAGCCCCCAGGTTCTCCGATAAAGCAACGAACCATCCAGAGAACAAATTTTGATCGGGTTTCAGGGGGCACAACCTCCAGTCCGCCGACATCGTCAAAATCGTCCAGTAACTTCCGATGCTGATCGTTGCTAGTCCAGCGAGAGCCGACCTGGACAAATTTGGTGTGAAGTTCCTCGAAGAACGCTTTCACCCTCGACTGCTTGAGATAGGGAGTTAGTTCAGCCGCAGCGGCGATCTTCATATCGGCAAGGTCTATCGGCGCTCCTTTCAGCAGCTCCTGCATATATTGACCGATTTGTGCCCTTGCAGATTTACGCACGATCTGACTAATTGACCTGAGGGCCTCTATCGCATTCTGGCGGACAATATCTGGCTTCTTCTGATCTCTAGATACGCTAATCAGAAACTTTGCAATTTCAAGCTGCCGCTTGTCGGGAGCCCCTTCGAAGTCGTCTAGCAGTTCCTTCGAAAGAAGCACTTTTGACGGCGATTCAATAATGTCTTTCACATCCACGACCCGCACAGGCGAGATCGGGTCTTTGGAAAGCACTATTTCTATGCACGTCCGGAATACGTAGACGATATCCTCGATACCAGCTTCGTACTGGTCGTCCTCGTGCTCCAGGTCCTTGCGGATGTCGTAAGCTCGCTTGAGCCGACGCCACTCGGCGCGACTGATCAACCCCATGTGGTAAGCAAGGTCGAGTGTATGAGTGGTCGAGTATTCATGTATCTCTTCGGGCTTCTTTGCCTGCGGCAGACCATTTTGGCTGGCTGCTTCCTGAGCGACGTCGAGCCCTGCAATGATAATCTTATCTCGAAGGTCGTGGATTGCCGCGTTCAGCAGGCGTTGACATGCACTACTTGGGTCGACATTGAGCAGGGATTTTACACGGGTAATGAGTGCTTTCGCCTGCCACTCTTTGCGAATCTCCCCAAGTAGTTCATCGACGCCTGACGCGACAACCATTTTGGCCGAAGTTGTCGCTGGCACAAGCTGCTTTTTGGCCAATCTACCCTCCGCCCAGTTCTCATGTATCAAGTAAAATTAAATCCAAGCCCACATGCTGAATTTACCCGAGGCCGATTGTAAGTCAAAGAGTTTATAGAAAGGCAATAGTAGTTCGCAGCTTTATCTCGGCCGGGTGGGAGATTTGCCGACAATCACGGCCGCCAAATGGCCAGCGGTGTGAAGATTGCAGGCGGTAATGACGCCGGTCGATGATCCTTACTGTGATCGCCTGCCCCCTAGGGGAACGACGGCTTCGGAGACGAAAGGCGTCCCTGCAGACAGTCGCCCAAACGTCTCGATACGGCGCTCATTACTCGTTCCGGTCGGCAAGACGTAGGGCAGAAAACTACCACAGCCGAAATTCAACCGGAGACACGCCTCACCCTGGGTACTATTCGCCAACCAGCAGCCCTGTGCGGCTCGCATCTGCGGACAGGTAGATGAGCTCGATCCGCCCCACCAGTTGATCGAGGCTGACGAAGGAGCTTCCGCCCAACTGGTCGGGATAGCGGCTGTCCGCAGAATTGTGGCGGTTGTCGCCGAGCGCGAATATGTGTCCGGGGGGCACGATGAATGGGCCTGCATTCTCCGCGGTCTCGATGTAGGGCGGGCCCGACATGTCGCGGGCAATGAGGTAGCTGCGCCCTTCCGGCGTCGTTTCGCGGAAGATATCCAGCGATGCGCTGCCCGCATCCCACGAGAACTTTTCGCCGGTCGCGGCGAGGCTCACGGGTTTGCCGTTGATGTGGACCACGCCGTCCACCAGTTCGACGGTGTCGCCGCCCAGTCCGATGGCGCGGAAGATATGGCGGATCGGCAGTTCCTTGCCGGCGACAGGCACGTTGAAGATCACCATATCGCCGCGTTGAACCAGGTTCCGGCTGGAGTACGCTTCGAAGAACACGGCTTCGGCCGCCCGCAGCGTCGGCGCCATGGCATCCGAGCCGACATGGGTCATTCCCAGGCCGCAGATGGTCAGCGGAAAGCTCTCCGCGGTGCAATCGGGCGGCAGCAGCTTCATCACGCCGTCGACAGAAGCGTCGAGTGACTTCTCCCACTCCGGGGTGCCCAGCTTGATCGGAGCCTGCGCGCGTGTGGCCACGAACGGATAGGAGGCGGAAAGCGTTTTCTCGACGGCATCCCTCAGCGCGTCAGCCTCGGCCGGCGTTGCGCCCGTCGCCATGACCAGGAGCGCGGCGAGCAGCGCTCCTGAAAAGCATCTTCTCCCGTAGCCGCGCATACGCCTTTCTCCGTCGCTCTCCAGCGAAGAATTCGCAAGCAAGATGGCGGCAAGATGTTTGCGTCGATGCTGAGCGTTATCTCCCGAGATAACGCTGGCGTCACCGCTTCCGCCAATCTCCAGCGCTGGTGATTCGCAGCAAGGTCGATGCAGCGTTATCTCCCCCTCTCGCGGGGGAGAAAGCGATTTCAGCATCTTAGCGAGCCGGGCGAAGCCCGTCTTCGCGAGCTAAGTGCTAGAAATCACAAGAGAGGGGCTTTGAAGAGAGCACGAATCTCAATACACCCCAAGGAGCGCAGTCCAACAGAGTTCGATTTTCTCGTAATCCTTTCAATAAATTGTCGTTCATTTTGTCAGGAGCGTTCGCGAATCTATCCACCCTCCTCTTCACCGCGCGATAATCCCGCCGCCTTGAAGGGAGGACGCGATGGACTGGAATGCGGCGATCGAGAAAAACCGGGAGGCGCTGAAGCGCGTGCTGGCTATGCTCGTCGCCATGGCTGGGCTCAGGGGACCGTTTACTTTCTTTCCGCAGGAAGGCGCGTCGCCTCAAGGTCTGGCGCTGGCGGAAAAAAGTAAACTGTCCCCAGCACCAACCCTGCCGCGCCGTCTCCACCGCGCGGTGCTGCGCCTGTTGCGTCCTGCCGAAGCCGCCGCGCGGCGGCTGGTCATCGTCGCCGCGCGTGGTCTGGTCGTGGAGGTTCCGCCGGCGCGCCCGCGCAAGCCGAACACCGCGTCGCCGCAGGCGCGCAAAACGGGAATGACGTCCACGATCCTGCGCAACGGCGGCCTTCCCGCCACCCCGCGCACGCTTGCCTTGCCGCTGCTCGATCCGCTCCGTCCTTGGGGCGGCCGCCACAGGCCGGTGGCCCGGAGCGTGCCGCGCATTTCGGTGCCCGGCTACAGCGTGCCGTTCCCGGTCGCGGCCCCGCCGTCGCCTGACGATCCAATCGATGCGCGGCGTCTTCTGCTGCGGCTCCAGGCGATCGGCCGCGTGCTGGACAACCTGCCCGTTGAGGCAAAACGCTTCGCGCTCTGGCGGGCGAGGGGGGCGGATGCCGCAGGCACGCAAAACAAGGAAACCCGCGGCCCGTTTCGCCGCGTCTGGCCGCTGCGCCCTGGCCGCCCGCCAGGCTGGCGCCGGAACCCCAAGCATGAGGTGCACGAAATCCTGAACGTCGCCCATGGGCTGGCCATTTGGGCGCTGGAGGACACGTCCTGACCTTGCGGCCGCTTTGTCGAACGCGAAAAAAGCCGGGGGGTGCGTCGGCCGGGGCGCAGTTCCGGCGTGGCGATGCTGGAATACGGCCTCACCCATGCTGCGTTGCGGGACAGGACCATATCCGTTAGACAGCCGCATTCGTCCGGTAGCCTGTGTGCCATGACCTTGCTCGACACCATCCGCAACACATTCGTCCCCATCCATCGCGAGGGCTGGCCTTATATCGCCGCTTTCGGCGGCGCGGCCGTGCTGCTCGGGCTGTTCTCGACTTCGCTGTTCTGGATCGGGCTGATTCTGACGGCCTGGTGCGCCTATTTCTTCCGCGACCCGCAGCGCATCACCCCGGTCGACGACCGGCTGGTGGTGAGCCCGGCCGACGGCGTGATCTCCGCGGTCGGCCCGGCCGTGCCGCCGCGCGAGCTGGGACTCGGCAACACAGAGATGACCCGCATCTCCGTCTTCATGAACGTGTTTTCCTGCCACGTGAACCGCGCTCCGGTGCGCGGGAAAATCGTCAAGATCGAGCACCGGCCGGGAAGGTTCCTCAATGCGGAACTCGACAAGGCGAGCGACGAGAACGAGCGCAACGGGCTCGTCATCGAAAGCCCGAACGGCACGGTTGCGGCCGTGCAGATCGCCGGGCTGGTGGCGCGGCGCATCGTCTGCTGGGCCGAGGCCGGCGCCAATATCGGCATCGGCGAGCGTTTCGGCCTGATTCGCTTCGGCTCGCGCGTCGACGTTTTTCTGCCTGCGGGCGCTGCGCTGCGCATCGCGGTCGGCCAGACCGCGGTCGCGGGCGAGACCGTGCTTGCCGAATTCGGCGCGAGTGGGCTTACGCCGCTCGTGCGGGTTTCCTGAGGCGAAGCCGGCGTGTTCGCGCCCTTCGAACCACATGGCAGGGGTGGGCCGCGCATCCGCGAGATTCCGCTTCGCCTGGTGTTGCCGAACCTCATCACCGTTCTGGCGATCTGCGCCGGGCTTACCGGCATTCGCCACGCCTTCGAGCACCGCTTCGAGACGGCGGTGATGATGGTGCTGGTCGCAGCCTTTCTCGACGGCATCGACGGCCGCGTGGCGCGGCTCTTCAAGGCCTCGTCGAAATTCGGCGCGCAGATGGATTCGCTGGCCGACATCGTCAATTTCGGCGTCGCGCCGGCGCTGGTCCTCTACGCGTTCCTGCTCGACCGCGCCGGCGCGGTCGGCTGGATCGCGGCGCTGCTGTTCGTGATCGCCTGTGGGCTGCGACTTGCCCGTTTCAATGTGCTCGACGAGGACAAGGAGCGGCCGGCCTGGCAGGGCGAATATTTCGTCGGCGTGCCGGCGCCGGCCGGCGCGGCGGTGGTGCTGCTGCCTGCCTATATCGGCTTCATGGGCGTTGAGACGGAGCGCCCGCTCGTCTTTTCGGCCTGCGTCTACACGGTGCTGATCGCCTTCCTGATGATCAGCCGGCTGCCGGTCTATTCCGGCAAGACGGCAGGCAGGCGCGTCTCGGCCGACCGCGTCATGCCGCTGATCTTCGGCATCGTCATCTACGTGCTGCTGCTGGTGAACTGGCCATGGGAGACGCTTTCGGTCTCGGTCATCGCCTATCTCCTATTCCTGCCGCTCAGCGCGCGCGCCTATTCGCGCCGTGCGAAGCTGGAGGAGACGAAGGCCGCTTCCGACGAACGCAGTTGAGTTATGCCGCCTTGTCGAGGCCGAGCGTTTCCATGGCGATGCGGCGCGCGGCGACGTAGTCGGTTTTGCCGGAACCGAGCACCGGCAATTCCGGCACCTTGACGATGTCGCCGGGCACCATCAGCTCGGCAAGTCCCGCTTCCTTGGCTTTCTCGCGCAGCGCATTCGGCTCCGCCCCCTGCTCCGCGGTCACCAGCACGATGCGCTCGCCGCGGCGCTTGTCGGGAACGGAAACGACGGCATGGTGGCTTTCCGGCCAGAGCGAGTGCACCAGCACCTCGACCGCGCCGAGCGACACCATCTCGCCGGCAATCTTGGCGAACCGCTTGGTGCGGCCCTTGATCGCTATGAAGCCTTCGCGATCGACCGAGATGATATCGCCGCTGTCGTGCCAGCCGTTCTTCGGCGGTTGGATGACGCCGGGCCTGTCGGCCAGCATATAGCCCAGCATCACGTTCGGACCCGAGACCCACAGCTTGCCGGCTTCGGCAATGCCCTCGACCGGCTCGATCTGCATGCGCATCCCCGGCATCAGCCGGCCGACCGTGCCGTGGCGGCCATGCGTTGCCGTGTTGACCGCGACGACCGGCGACGCCTCGGTCATGCCGTAGCCCTCGACGATTTCGGCGCCGAAGCGTTCGCGCCAGATGCGCCGCGTCTCGGCCCGCACAGCCTCGGCGCCGGCGACCACGATGCGCAGGCTCTCGAAATCGGTGTCGTCGGCCGAACGTGCATAGGCGGTCAGGAACGTGTCCGTGGCGAACATGATGGTGGGCTTCACCTTGGAGGCCGTCTCGGGGATCTGCTTGAAGTGGAGGGGCGAGGGGTAGAGGAAGAACGGCGCTCCAGCCACAAGGGGCAGGATCATCCCGCCGGTGAGCCCGTAGGCGTGGAAAACCGGCAGAACGACGAGAAACTTGTCTTCGGGCGACAGCGCCAGCCGGGCTTCAACCTGGCGAGCGCTGGCAAGCAGGTTGCGGTTGGAGAGCACGACCGCCTTCGGCGCGCCTTCCGAGCCGGAGGTGAACAGGATCACCGCGGGATTTTCAGGCCTCTGCTTGGCCAGAGGCAGCCGCCAGAGTACTCCGGCGACCAGCTTCTCGACCGGACCGATCGTCTTGCGAACGTCCTCAAGCCAGACCAGCTTGGCTCCGCCTTTCTCGATCGCTTCGACGACATCGGCGAGATGGGCCTTCTCGACGAACGCGCGGGACGAGACCACGGTGCGGATGACGGCCGTACGCATAGCCGCCGTTACGCTGGCGGGACCTGCCGTGTAGTTGATCATGGCTGCGACCCGGCCACCGGACAGCAGCCCGAGCAACGATAAGGCCACGCCGTTCGAATTGGGCAGGAGCAAGCCGACGGCCTCGCCGGGTGCGGTGAGGCCGTCGAACCGGCTACCGAGAATGCGTGCGCCCGCGAATAGCTCGCGGTAGGTCAGCGCGCCGGTGACGGTGTCTTCGATGATCTTGCGCGACGGCCCGAGACGCAGTGCCGTGCGCCGTACGGCCTGGAATAGGCTGTCGCCGGCGAGTCCGGCCTTCACCCGCACCGCGGCGAGGCGGTCGAACAGGGCGTTGGCCGCCGTCGTGCGGCCAAGTTCGGCGCCTTCGGCCAGGCCGCTGAGCGCTTCAGCCTCGAGCGTGGTGATGGTGAGGCGGGGAAAGAGGTTGCGCGGCGCCTGTTGCTGCGGAATGTTGGAGAGCGGCAGGAATCGCGCATTGTCGACGATGATCGGCACGATCTTCGCGTCGGCCTTGGCCGCGATCTGGGCGACCGCGCGATAGAGCCTGAACGCCTTGGCATCGGGCTCTACTGCATCGGGAAAGTAGACTGCCAGCCGGCCCTTGCCCTTCAGCAGCCGCACCAGCCTGCGGCTCACGAACACGTGCTCGGCATTGAAGGCGATGGTGCGGGCAAGGTTGCGGAACGGTTCCAGCCATGCCGCCGTGGCCGAATAGTCGTCCAGGATGTGCAGCGTGTCGTCGGGCAACAATGCCAGCATCAGCGCCGGATCAATCTTCGATTGATGCGCAACGACATAGATGACTGGCGCCTGCGCGCCACGGGCGAGCCCGATGTCGCGCTCCTCGACGCGATAGGCGAGCTTGAAAGGCACATAAAGCAGCGCCTGCCGGAAGGAGATGCCGATCCGGAAACTTTCGATCACGGCGATCACCAGCCATGCGGCGACCAACCCGGCGAGGATGGCTCCGGTCAGGATCATGCCGCACCTCCCACTTCAGCGGCGTGCTTCGCTGCCGCCGGCGGCAAGGGTAGCGGAAGTCGGGCGGCCGTCAATGTCGCCTATAAAAGAGAAGCCGGCCTTGCGGCCGGCTGAATAAAGGACGGGTTGGAGGGGGTGTTTCGGGGGTGGGGGTTCAACCCGTCCAGCCCTAAAACACGCGGCCTGGCGATTGGTTCCGCGCGCTGAGAAATTTTTTGAAAAATTCGATCTCAACCGCGGCGGCCGGAAAGCCGGTGAACAGGATGCCCGCAAAGATGCGTTCGCGTGTGTCAGGGTGACTGCAGACATGCGGAGTTCCAGGTAACGCCGCGCAGACAGGAATCGGCCGCAGCAGCGCGCAACGCGCGGCCCCGGCACGGCCACACGAAGATTTGGCTTAGGGCAGTCAGCCCACCCCGAGATAACCCTTCCAGACCTTGTAGCGCGCGTCGAAAAGCTGTCCGGTCTGCGTGAGGTCCGGGCTGGCAAGCGGCACAATGTTCAGAGCAATCTCGGAAGGATGCGGCAGCGTGTCCGGGTTCTCGCCGGGTACGGCCTGCGCGCGCATGGCGGTCCGGGTCGCGCCGGGGTCGACCGAGTTGACCCTGAGCGGGAGGCTTACCGTCTCGTTGGCCCAGGAGCGTGCAAGCGTTTCCACCGCCGCCTTGGAAGCTGCATACGGCGCCCAGAACGCACGCGCCGTATGCGCGGAGCCGGCCGAGAGCAGGATCGCACGGCCGGCGTCCGAAAAGCGCAGCAGCGGGTCGACGGAGCGGATCAACCGCCATGTCGCGGTCACGTTGAGGGTCATCACTTTCTCGAAGGTCTTGGCCTCGACATGACCGATTGGCGCGATCACGCCGAGCACTGCGGCATTGGCCACCAATATGTCGAGCTTGCCCCAGCGCTCGTGGATCGCACCGCCGAGTCGATCGATCCCAGTCATGTCGGCCAGGTCGAGCGGCACCAGCGTCGCGGCGCCCTTGCCAGTTTTGGCATTCTCGGCCTTGATCTCGTCGTCGAGTTCCTCGAGGCCGCCGACCGTGCGGGCAACCGCAATCACATGCGCGCCGGCGGCCGCCATATGCTTGGCAATGAAATAGCCGATGCCGCGCGACGCGCCGGTGACAAGTGCGATGCGGCCTGTAAGGTCGATGGAAACAGTCATTTCTGAGCTCCGTGCGGTGCCAATAAAACGGAAACACGTCGAACGGAACCGACACGATTGCGGCAAAGCGCGCCGGAGTGAACGGCCATCCTACTCGATGATTGAGGGGCCGGTCGATTCCGGCTGGCCCGTCAGGAGCATTTAACAGGATTATTTCGCCACTGGCGAAACCCTGCAATAAGAAGGGCGGCGGCCGCTCGCTTCAAGGTCAGAAATGATGATCAGAAATTGGCTGCGCACTGGGCAGCCCGCACTTGCCGTGTGCAAGATTGCGAAACGCTACGATTGGAGAGGACCATGAGAACTGCTGCAATCCTCGTCGCGAGGCTGATCTTCGCCGCCATCTTTGCCATGGCTGCGGCCTTCAAGTTCGCCGGAATGTCGGACACGGCCGCCTATATCGCCACGGCAGGTTTTCCGTTCCCGCTGCTCCTGGCCTGGCTAGCGGCGATCTTCGAGGTCGCGCTGGTGCTCGCCTTTCTGACCGGTGCGTTCTTTTCGGAAGCCGCGCTGCTCGCAGGAGTCTATGTGATCTTCCTGGCCTTCGCCTTCCACGGCCCGTCGCACTGGCAAGGAAATCAGGCCGAGTTCGGTTTCTTCGTCGATCACTTCACCTTCCTTGCCGGACTTCTGTTCGCGGCCGTCCACGGCCCGGGCGACAGGCTCGTCGTCAATCGCGGGCTGATCGGGCGGGGTGCTTGAGGGCCGCCTGTAGACGGCTGCCGCGCGTCTTTCGAGGAGCCACTCACCAGAAGGCAATGGGCAGTTCATGGCAAACTTGAATTCTGCTAAGTGCAACGGCTGGACGGGATTGATCCTGCCGGACTTCGCCGTGCCGATCAGATCCTTGCCCAAGGCGAAAGGTGGCCACGATGACCAAGATCGGCTTGTACGGTGCCGCGGGTCACATGGGCAAGACCATGGTCAGAGCCATTGCAGAAAGTGCCGTCTGCAGGCTTGCCAGCGGCTGCGAGAGACAAGACTCGCCAAAGATCGGAGAAGATCTCGGAACGCTTGCCGGGCTTCCTCCGCTTGGACTTGCGGTGACAGCTGACGTGGCCGCCCTGTGCGACGCAGCAGACGTGATTGTCGACTACAGCGCGGCAGCTGCCACCATGGCGCTCCTTCCGGTTGCGATCGACCGGCAGACGCCAATTCTGGTTTGCACGACCGGTTTCAACCAACTGCAGCGAGCAGCGTTGATGGATGCCGGGCAGTCGGTGCCGGTCATGGTCGGGGCGAACATGAGCGTCTCGGTGATCGCGATGTACCAGCTGGTCAAATCTGCGGCACGGATGCTGGGCGAAGAGTTCGACATCGAGATTTTTGATTTTCATCCGTGGGACAAGATCGACTCGCCATCAGGAACGGCATTGGAACTTGCCGAATACGCAGCCGAAGGACGCGGCGTCGCTCTGTCCGACGTGATGGTGACTGCACGTCATGGCGAAACGAGCAAGCCTATGCGTGGAAGGATAGGTTTCTCGTCGGCTCGCGGCGGCGAGATAACGTGCGAAAACTCGGTCTTCTTCGCAGGTCCGGGGCAACGTCTCGAGATCATCAGCCGGGTGACGGACTACAAGGCGTTCGCCGGAGCGACCCTCGACGCGGCGGTATGGCTTGCAGGCCGGGGTCCCGGCTACTACGCTATGGATGATATGCTTCGGGAGACGGGCTGATCCTCGTGGGCTGATCGGCGGGAAGAGGTGTGCGAGCGAGGAAGCCTCGAAGGCGCACTTAGAGACTATTGCCCACCCAGCGCCAGCAGCGACAGCGTGCGCACATTATCCGCACCCTCATGGTCGAGCAGCCGGGTCGGATATTGCGAGGTGAAACAGGCGTCGCAGAACTGGGGGGTGTCGTTGTCCCGCGCGCTCTCGCCCACCGCCCTATAAAGTCCGTCGATCGACAGAAAGCCGAGCGAATCGACGCGGATGAAATCCGCCATCTCCTTGACCGACATTCGCGAGGCGAGCAGCTTCGATTTCTCCGGCGTGTCGACACCGTAAAAGCAGGACGACATCGTCGGCGGGGAAGCGATGCGCATGTGCACCTCCCTGGCGCCGGCGTCGCGCACCATCTGCACGATCTTCTGGCTGGTCGTGCCCCGTACTATCGAATCGTCGACCAGCACCACACGCTTGCCCTCGATCATCCTGCGGTTGGCATTGTGCTTGAGCTTCACGCCCATGTGACGAATCGAATCGCCGGGCTGGATGAAGGTACGGCCGACATAGTGGTTGCGGATGATGCCGAGCTCGAAGGGAATGGCAGCCTGCTGGGCGAAGCCGATCGCGGCCGGCGTGCCGGAATCGGGCACGGGCACGACGATGTCCGCCTCGACCGGATTCTCAAGGGCGAGCTCCGCGCCGATCCGCTTCCTGACGTCATAGACATTGCGGCCTTCAACGGTCGAATCGGGCCTCGCAAAATAGACATATTCGAAGATGCAAAAGCGCGGCTTCTGCGACTCGAAGGGGAACAGGCTTTCGATACCCTTCTCGGTGACGACCACCATCTCCCCGGGCTTGAGGTCGCGCACGAAGCGGGCGCCGATGATGTCGAGCGCGCAGGTCTCCGAGGCGAGAATCCAGGTGCCGTCGAGGTCGCCGAGCACCAGCGGGCGGATGCCGAGCGGGTCGCGGACGCCTATCATCTTCTTCTTGGACAGCGCGACCAGCGAGAAGGCGCCCTCGACCTGGCGGATAGCGTCGATGAAGCGTGCATTGAGACCACGTTCGCGGCTTGTCGCCACCAGATGCAGGATCGTCTCGGTATCGGAGGTGGATGAGAAGATGGCGCCCTCCTTCTGCAAGGCGCGCTGCACTGTCATGGCGTTGGTGAGATTGCCGTTGTGGGCTATCGCGAGGCCGCCGTCGGCGAGTTCGGCGAAGAAAGGCTGCACGTTGCGCAGGCCTGCGCCGCCGGTGGTCGCATAACGCGTGTGGCCGATCGCGCGCGTGCCGAGCAGCCGCTCCATGACCGCCGGCCTGGTGAAAGTGTCGCCGATCAGCCCGACGTGGCGCTCGACGTGGAACTGCGTGCCGTCATAGGAGACGATGCCGGCCGCCTCCTGGCCGCGATGCTGGAGCGCATGGAGGCCGAGCGCGACGATCGCCGCCGCGTCCTGCCGGCCGAATATGCCGAACACGCCGCATTCGTCGTGGAAATGGTCCTCGGCCTCGCCGGAGACATACCTGGTGACAGCGTTTGTGTCCGCCATGGCCTCAGCCTTTCGTCAGAAGGCGGAAATATGGGGCCGCAAGGCGCGATTCGCCACCATCCGGCTAATTGTTTCCACCTTCATTGGTTCCGCCTGCAGGCGGCGTATCGGCGGGCGGTGCATCGGCCCCGCCCGGGGCATCGCTTCCGGTTGCATCGCCGCCGCCTTCGGGAGGCGCTTCTTCCTCATCGCCGCCCGGCATCAGCTTTTTCAGGACCTCTGGGTTTTCCGGCAGCAGGCTTTGAATTTTAGCGCCGATCGATTCGAGTAACGGCCGCGACTTCGCCTCCGTGATCCAGGCAGGCGGATGCGCGCCGACCAGCCAGTCGAAAAACAGCAGCCCGACAGCGACGACCAGGATTCCGCGCGCTGCGCCGTAGAGGAAGCCCAGCGCCCGATCGAGTGCGCCAACTCGCGAATCGATGATGAAGTCGGCGATTCGCATTGTGATCAGCGTGACGATGATCAATGCGACAACGAAGACTATGCCGGCGGCCGCCGCCATCTGAATCTTGTCATTGTCGATATGAGGCTGAACGTAGGGCACGACATAGGGATAGAGGAAATACGCCGCGGCCGCGGCCGCGGCCCATGAAACGATCGAGAGGATCTCGCGCGAGAAGCCACGCACCATGGCCAGCATTGCCGAAACGAGCGTGAAGCCGACGAGGATACCGTCAAGCAGCGTTATCGGCATATCGCCCGCACTCCATGGCGGCATTGATCGGGCCGCAGAATCTTCAACTTGCCATCAGTCTTCCGGCCGCGTCCGCTTCGACCCCGCGATCTTTACCACGAGGTCTGTCAGCGTCGCTGGCTGAAAGGCGTTGGCTCCTATCCCCGTGGACAGGTCGTCGCTTGCCGAAGGCATGACGGCCTGTCCGAACCCCAGCTTTTCCGCTTCCTTGAGCCGTTGGAGCGCATGGGCCACCGGCCGGACAGCGCCGGAAAGGCTGATTTCGCCGAAATAGACGCAATCCGCAGGAAGGGCAAGACCGGCAAGCGACGAAACCAGCGCAGCAGCGACCGCAAGGTCGGCGGCAGGCTCGCTGATGCGGTAACCCCCGGCGACGTTGAGATAGACGTCGTGCTGGGCAAAACGCACACCGCAATGAGCTTCCAGCACGGCAAGCACCATAGAGAGGCGGGCGGCGTCCCAGCCGACGATCGCGCGGCGCGGCGTGCCGAGCGGGGAAGGCGCGACCAGCGCCTGGATTTCGACCAGCACCGGGCGCGTGCCCTCGATCCCGGCAAAGACCGCCGCGCCGGGCGCCTCGGCGCTGCGCTCGCCGAGGAACAACTCCGAGGGGTTGGCCACCTCGCGCAACCCGCGGTCGGACATCTCGAAGACACCGATCTCGTCGGTTGGGCCGAAGCGATTCTTGACGGTCCTCAGGATGCGGTAGTGGTGGCCGCCTTCGCCCTCGAAATAGAGCACGGCGTCCACCATGTGCTCGACGACGCGCGGGCCGGCGATCTGGCCCTCTTTGGTGACGTGGCCGACCAGCACCACCGCCGCGCCGGTGGACTTTGCGTAGCGGATGATTGCTTGCGCCGAGGCGCGAACTTGGGTGACGGTGCCTGGCGCCGATTCGGCGATGTCGGTCCACAGCGTCTGGATGGAATCGAGGATGACGAGGTCTGGCCGCCGGCCCTCGGCGACCGTGGCGAGGATGTCCTCGACATTGGTCTCGGCGGCGAGTTCGACCGGCGATGCGGCCGCGCCGAGCCGCTGGGCTCTCAGCCGCACCTGCGCCACTGCCTCTTCGCCGGAGACATAGACGACACGGTTGCCCCTGTTGGCCAGTGCGGCCGCCGCCTGCATCAGCAGCGTGGACTTGCCGATGCCTGGGTCGCCGCCGACCAGCAGGGCGGAGCCGCGCACAAAGCCGCCGCCGGTGGCCCGGTCGAGTTCGGCAATACCTGAGGCGATGCGCGGCGCATCCTCGATCTCGCCGGACAAAGTGGTGAGAGCGACCGGCCGGCCCTTGCGCGGCGAGCGCAGCGCCTGCGGCCCGCCGCCTATGCCGCCACCCGTGGCCCCTTCTTCGACGAGCGTGTTCCACTCGCCGCAGGCATCACACTTGCCCGCCCAGCGCGGCGAGACGTTGCCGCAGGCCTGGCAGATGAACTGGATGCGGGGCTTAGCCACCTTGGTGGCGCTCCGCCGAATGGAAAAGCGGAGATGCTGGCGGGACAGCGCCCCCCTCTGTCCTGCCGGACATCTCCCCCGCAAGGGGGGAGATTGGCTGCATTAAATGATTTCGCCAGCCTTCGCCGGTGATTGGCAAAATCAGAAATGAAGGCCAATCTCCCCCCTTGCGGGGGAGATGTCCGGCAGGACAGAGGGGGGCAACGTAGAGCGCCCACATCTCAGGCGACATCCACGTCAACCTACTCATACCGCTCCGGCAAATGCGTGTCTTCCGCCAGATCGAAGAAGCGCGTGAACTCGCCCTGGAAGCCCAGGGGCACCGTGCCCGTCGGGCCGTGGCGCTGCTTGGCGATGATCACCTCGGCCTTGCCGCGGGCGTCGTTCATGTCGCCTTCCCACTTGATGTACTCGTCGGTGCCCGGCTTAGGCTCCTTGTTCTTGAGGTAATACTCCTCGCGGTAGATGAACATGACGACGTCGGCGTCCTGCTCGATCGAGCCTGATTCGCGCAGGTCCGAAAGTTGCGGACGCTTGTCGTCGCGGTTTTCGACCTGACGCGAGAGCTGCGACAGCGCGATGATCGGCACGCCGAGTTCTTTGGCGAGCGCCTTGAGGCCGGTCGTGATCTCGGTGACTTCCTGCACGCGGTTCTCGCTGCCGCGCTTCGACGAGCCGGTCATGAGCTGGATGTAGTCGATGACGATCAGGTCGAGCCCGCGCTGGCGCTTCAGCCGCCGCGCGCGCGCCGCAAGCTGCGCGATCGAAATGCCGCCGGTCTGGTCGATGTAGAGCGGCAGCTTCTGCATCATCTGTGAGCAGGCGACCAGCTTCTCAAAATCCGCCTCGGTGATCTCGCCGCGCCTGATCTTGGAAGACGGGATTTCTGTCTGCTCCGAGATGATGCGGGTGGCGAGCTGCTCCGACGACATTTCGAGCGAAAACAGGCCAACCACGCCGCCATTGGCCGCCTTGAACGAGCCGTCGGCCTGCTGCGCCGGCTCGTAGGCGTTGGCGATGTTGAAGGCGATGTTGGTGGCGAGCGACGACTTGCCCATGCCGGGACGTCCGGCGAGCACGATGAGGTCCGATGGCTGCAGGCCACCCATCCGGCGGTCGAGGTCGCGCATGCCGGTGGCGATGCCCGACAGGCCGCCGTCGCGCATATAAGCGGCGTTCGCCATATCGACCGCGGTCTTCACCGCATCGGTGAAACTCTCGAAGCCGCCGTCATAGCGGCCGGTCTCGGCAAGCTCGAAGAGGCGGCGCTCGGCATCCTCGATCTGGTCCTGCGGCGACATGTCGACGGGCGCGTCATAGGCGATGTTGACCATGTCCTCGCCGACCGTGATGAGCGCGCGCCGCGTCGCGAGATCGTAGATCGCTCGGCCATAGTCGGCTGCGTTGATGACGGTGACGGCCTCGGCCGCGAGCCGCGCCAGATAGTGCGCGACGGTCATGTCGCCGACCTTCTCGTCGGCCGGCAGGAAGGTTTTGATCGTCACGGGATTGGCGAACTTGCCCATGCGAATCAATTCGCCCGCGACCTCGTATATCTTGCGGTGCAGCGGCTCATAGAAATGTGCGGCTTTCAGAAAATCCGAGACGCGATAGAAGGCATCGTTGTTGACCAGGATTGCGCCGAGCAGCGCCTGTTCGGCCTCGATGTTGTTCGGCGCCTCGCGGTAGAGCGGCGTCTCCGCCACACCGAATTTGCGCAATGCCTCAGCCATGATGTCCCCGTCTCGTGTCCCACCTTCGCCGTACCATCTGGGTTAACAGCCGGTGAAGGAATCGCTGTCCCATACCCACGATCCACAGCGACGCCAACTCGTCCACAAGACAAAATTCCCACCCGTCGATTCCATTTGACTGGCGTCCGTCCGCCACGCCGAAATCTAGAACATAAAGGGAACAGATGGAAGTGAAAAAGTCGACTCAGCCGGTGCTGTCTTCAGCGTTCTCGAAAAGGTCACCCCAATCCAGTCTTCGCGCCTGCTTGTAGACCGCGCCGTCGCGTTTGCTGAATTGCCGATCGCTTGCGGTTCCGTCTGTATTGCAGAGCTTCAGCCCGACGCGGCCGCTTGCCGAGCGCGGCGGCGCAAGCACCCGTGCGCCCCTTGCGGTAGCCGGCTGGCGCGAGGCCGCCAGGTAGATGAACTTCTCGTCCTCCCACGGCACGTCGGCGCCCTTCGTCAGCCGGTGCAGCCGCGAGCGGGCGACGCGCCGCGAGAAATGGCACCAGTCCGGCGCGGCCAGCGGGCAGGGCGCCGAATGCGGGCAAGGCGCCACGATATGGCCGCCGGCCGCGATGAGCCGGGCGCGCACGTCGAGGATGCGGGCCCAGCCGGCCGGCGTGCCGGGCTCCACGACCAGCAGCGTGTCCGCGCTTAGCGCCCACAGGCGCTCGATCAAACGGCCGATCACGGCCGGTGGCAATTCATCCAGCAAATAGGATAATGTCACCAGCTCGGCGGACCCGAGATCGGGCAGGCCGGCGGTTGCGTCGGCGGCGATCCAGGTTCGGCGCACAGGCGATGCGGCTGCAAGAGCTTCGCCCGCCCGCCGCGCCGCTGGGCTGGCCTCTATCAGCACCGCGTTGTCGAGCGAAGGCCAGCAGTCAGCGGCAGCCCACAGCGCGGTCCCCGGACCGGCTCCGATATCGAGCAGCGTCGCCGGAGCGAAGTCGGGCCAGGCCTCCGCGATCATTGCCATGGCAGCTCGAATCGCAGCATAGGTGGCCGGCAGGCGCGACGCGAGATAGGCCTCTACGGCGAGGTCGCCCGAGAGATGCATGCGCCCGTCCCGCATCTCGGCGCGGTAGCGGCGCGACAGAATATCGGTAGCGCGCCGCAGCTCGGCGAGCGGAACGCCTTCCAGTTCCCGCTCGACGGCCTGCCGAAGGGGCGGCGGAAGCTCCATCGCTAGGCCCCG
>Ga0081539_10001656_pt1 | contig 36112 bp, 36 predicted proteins | sample TabmetS4T2R2_FD_71023 | JGI IMG/M metagenome (GOLD analysis project Ga0081539, IMG submission 71023) | Tabebuia heterophylla rhizosphere microbial communities from the University of Puerto Rico - S4T2R2 | ecosystem: Host-associated > Plants > Roots > Rhizosphere ... | reverse complement strand
CGGGTCGTTCGCGGGCGGAGGTTGATTCCTCCGTGAGGTTGCGGGCCGAGGACGAACAACTGCGCTGGCGCGAAGCGCCCTGGCAAAAGTTCCTTCTCCGCGCTTACCTCAACTTCACCCTCGCCCAGGAACTGGTTGCGCCGGGCCTGATGTGTCTGCGCGCCGAGGCCTGGCGGGCTTTTCCCTCGACAATCCCGCCGGCCCTGCAGTCCAATTATCGGGCTGCGGCCCGGCCGCTCTTCAGGTGGATCGGGCTGCTGATGACCAACACCCGCATGCTAATCCTTTTTCTGGTTCTCATCCTGGATCAGCCTGCCTGGTACTTCCTCGCGGAGCTGACGGTTCTGAATCTGGTCCTGACTTATGCGCTCATGCGCCAAAACCAGCTTTGCCGCCGGTTCCTCCCGCAGATCGAGCGCTGCAGGATTGCGCTCGCCGGATAAATTGCGCATCATTCAGACCATGCCGCAGCACTACGTCTCGAACAAAAACGAATCGGTCCGCATGTTTGAGAGCAATTTCATGGAGTTTTTCTCTCACGTCCATCCAGCGACGCCGCATGTCATCTACCTGCCGCTCATGAGTTACATGCTCTACCTCGCGACCGGGCCGCGCGGGCAGGCATTTGGGGTGGTGGCGGGTCTTTTTGTCGCCGGGCTCCTGATCTGGACCCTGGTCGAATACACGATGCATCGCTGGGTTTTTCATTACGAACCAAAGAGCAAATGGGGCCGGCGATTCCATTTCATGCTCCACGGGGTGCATCACGACTACCCTAACGACGCCAGCCGCCTCGTTATGCCTCCGGTCGTTAGTCTGCCCCTCGCCGTCATCTTTTACGGGCTTTTTGCTTTCCTTTTCGGCCAGCTCGCTCCCTCTGTTTTTGCCGGGCTGCTCGCCGGCTATCTCTTCTACGACACCGTTCATTACGCGACGCACCACTTCGCGATGCGCCGCGGCGTCTGGCTCTGGCTCAAGAAATATCACATGCGCCATCACTACCAGGACGAGGAAGTCGGCTACGGCGTCAGTTCGCCGCTCTGGGACTATGTTTTTCGAACCAGATCATCGCGCAGAACCAGCGATGCGTCGGAGACGAGCGCGGCTTCGGCCGAGGCATGGCGCTTGTAGAAATTTCGCAAGTCGTTTCCGGCGCCGAGCGTAACGCCTTCATCAAATTCCCGTGGCAGATTTATCGCCACGATCCGGCCTGGGTGCCGCCGCTTCTGATCGAGCGAAAGGAATTTCTCGATCGCCGGAAACATCCCTTCTACGAACATGGTGATGCCGCCCTTTTTCTCGCGCGCCGGAAAGGAAAAATCGTCGGGCGAATCATGGCGAGCGACGATCCCAACTACAACGCCTGGCATAAATCGAATGTCGGCTGCTTCGGGCTCTTCGATTGCGTGGATGACCCGGCGGTCGCCGCAGGGTTAGTCGAAGCGGCGAGCAACTGGCTCCGGGCCAGGGGCCGAGACGAGATCATGGGCCCGATCGATTACTCGACCAATTACGTCTGCGGCCTGCTCATCCGCGGTTTCGAATTTCCGCCCACCCTTCTCACTCCGCACAATCCGCCCTATTACGCATCTCTCCTCGAGGGGCTCGGCTTCACCAAGGTGATCGACTGGTACGCCTGGTCGTTCGACAAGCCCGAGGGCGCGGCCCTCCGTTTGCGCCACCTCGCCGCTTCTCTCAAACAGCGGCATCCTGTCAACATCCGTTACGGGAACCTGCGCGACTTCAAGGCCGAAGCCGAACGCATCCGCGCGATCTACAACGATGCCTGGAGGGATAACTGGGGGTTTGTTCCTTTCACCGAAAAGGAATTCCAGTTCATGGCGAAGGAGCTGAAACAGCTCGTCCTGCCGCAGCTCATCCTCATCGCCGAGGTTAATCGCGAAGCCGTTGGTTTCATCCTCGCCGCGCCGGACATCAATGTCGCACTGCGCAAGATCAATGGCCGCCTGACGACTTTCGGGATTCCGATTGGTTTGGCCAAACTACTTTATCACAAGCCCCGCATCCGAAAGGCACGCCTGATTGCGCTTGGGATCAAGCCGAAGTTTCGTCGCGGCGGCATCGCGGAAATGCTCGTCTTGCGGGTGATTGAAGAAGGAATGCTGAAACGCGGCTTCAAAGGGGAACTGAGCATGACCCTGGAGAATAATCACCTGATCAACCGTTTCCTGGCCGCGATTGGCGCGCAGAAATACAAGACCTATCGGATTTATCGGCGATCGTTAGGCTGATTGTTGCTCGAACCCCGTTGAGCGGCGGTCTGTGACCGCCGAGGACACAATTTCCAGCGAAAGCTTACGGCGGTCGCAGACTGCCGCTGCAAGTGTAACAACGCTGAATCGTCCTCAGGCAAACCGCGGCCTCCTCGAAAACGGGGTGCGACCGCTCCGGTTCGCGAAAGGCGCCCAACACATCGGGCAGCATGGCGGCGAACCAATCGGCGTGATGCGACCCGGCGCTCAGGCCGGGTTCGAATTGGGCGGTCTTGCCGTTTACCTCCAGCATGCGGTCATCGATCGAGATGAAGCCGCCCGTTCCGACCAAGCGGAGTCGATTCGCGCGCACCGATGCGTTCCAGCTCAACTCGATCCTGGCAATGCCGGCTGGAAACTGCAGCTCCACAATTGCTTCGTCTTCTACCGCGTCGTCGTTAGGGCGATGCAGCCTGGCGCTCACATCGACCGGCGTTTCACCAAAAAAATCGAGCGCGAGATAAAGCGCGTGCCACCCGTGATCCATCAGAATCCCGCCACCGGCCACGGCCGGATCCCGTCGCCAGTTTGGCCGTGATGGATCAGCCACTGCGGCATCGCGTCTCCGCAGGGTCACGATCTCCACTTCGCGCAGCTTGCCAATCCCGCCCTCGCGCAGCTGCTCGGTCGCCACCCGAATAATCGGCGCGTATTTCCAGTTGTGCACCGGCATGATCGCCAGGCCGCGGCGGCGCGACTCCTGACGGACTTCTTCGAGCACCGCCTGATCGAGCAGGAAAGGTTTTTCACACACCACGTGCCAGCCGCGCGCGATCGCCTCCAGCATCGGCCCGGCATGCACGGCGGGCGGTGTGCAGATGTCGACAAAGTCCACCGCGCTCTTTTCCAATTCGGCCGACGAAGCGAACACGCCTAACGAACTGCGGAGCCGCCTCGCCTGCGCTCGCCGTTCCGCCGAGGCATCAACCACCGCGACGATTTCCACCTCGGGATGCGCGGCATAGCCCGGCCAATGCCCAAACTCGGCTACGTTCCCGAAGCCGATAATCGCGCCGCGCCACATTAGGCGATCGACGCGAGCGCCCAATCGAGAATCTCCAGGCCGCGCTCCGCCTCTGCCGAATTCAGAATAAGCGGCGGATGAATCCGCACCCGCGGCGTGTAACCCATCAGGATCAGGCCTCCCGCCAGACAGCGCTTGAAGAATTCCACGCAACCGGTCTTCGAGAGAATCTTCCGCGTCCCCGGTTCGACCAGATCGAACCCAACCAGCAATCCGCGCCCTCGCACATTTGCGATCGTCCCATGCCGGGAAGCGATCGCGCGCAAACCGTCACGCAACTGATCGCCCACGCGGGCGGCGTTCTCGGTCAGGTTTTCGTCGAGAATCGTTTGCAGCGTCACCAGGACCGCGGCCGCCGCAAGCGGACTGCCCCCGTAGCTCGAAGAGGACGCGCTCGGCAAGGAGAATGGTTCCGCCGCCATAATTTCATCGGTCGAGATCACCGCGCTGACCGGAAAACCGCCGCCCATTCCCTTGCCCACGGTCAGGATGTCGGGCACAACTGCGTCGTGATCGACCCCAAACATCCGACCAGTTCGTCCGAACCCGGTGATCATTTCATCGGCGATAAAAAGCGCGCCGTGATCATGCGCGACCTCGCGAACCGCGGTGAGAAAACCCTCTGGCGGCACCAGGTTACCGGCCGTGCCTTGGACCGGCTCGAGAATGATTGCCGCCAATCGACCGCCTGCTTTCTCACCGATCAGGCGGCGCAAAGCCTCGAGCGAAGCCCCGGCGCAGTCGTTAGGCGTGCCTTCGCAGCGCGTCACGTCGGGAAACGGCGCGATGTGATAACCGAAGGGCGCCGGCCCGACTGCGTGTTTCCAGGAAACATCGGAGATCGGAAGCGCGCCCGCAGTCTTGCCGTGAAAACCGCCGCTGAATCCGACGACATCGATGCGCCGAGTGTAGGAACGCGCGAGACGAATCGCCCCTTCCACGGCTTCCGCGCCGCCGCTGAAAAATTGCGACCGGCTAAGACCGCCCGGCGCCAGCTCAGCGATCAGCCTGACGAGTTCGGCCCGCGTTCGCGAAGTAAAGCTGCCAACGCTTACTTCCTCGAGTTGCTTCCTGAGCGCCGAGACGTAGCGCGGATGGGTGTGGCCGAGACTGGCGACGGAGACGCCGGCATTGAAATCAAGATAGGTCTTACCGTCGAGGTCGGTCAGGATAACGCCGCGCCCGTGATCGATCGCCAGCTCCGAGAGAAGCGCGATCGTCTGCAGACCGGGGGCGATGAATTGCTGTTCCGCGTCGAAGAGGAGTTTGCTCTTCGACTTTGCGGCGGCCTGGCGCTCAACCAGCATGGACCCTTTCCCGGATAATTTCGGCGATCGCCGCGCTCGCCGTTTCGCGACAAGGCGCGAAGGAGGGCCAGTCGTTTAGATCGATCAACGTCAGGTTCCCCTCGGCATCAACGATCACGTCGCCGCCGAAGATCGTCAGACCAACGGCGCGCGCGGCGCGTCGGGCCAGATCAGCCAGTGCTTCTTCGTCGACATGGGAACCGTTTTTCCTGCGTGAATAAAACCAGTGAAAGAAGCTGCCCTCGCCCACTCCATAAAATTTGATCTCGTCGCCCGCGCAATGCTCCTGCACCGCCGCGTAAGCGATCCCGCGAGCGCGAAATTGTGCGATCGCACCATCGAGGCTCTCCGGAGAAGGAAGCCACTGCACATCCGAGCTGGTCGAGGCATGCACGTCGCCGCGTTTCAGCCAGAAGCCGCTGCCATTAGCGAGCAGCGCGCCGTTCGGGCCTTTAGCCGTGTCGAAGAGCTGAGTGCGCGGAAATGGAACGCCCGCTCTTTCCATGATCGCAGGCAGACGATCCCGATGCGTGTTGAGGGCGGCGGGCGGACGGTTCACGACCGTGACGCCGTTTCGCTCCCACTCCGCGAGGCGAATAAGCGCCTCGCGCCCCTGGCACATGGAAAAGACCAGCCGGGCATCGTTAGGCGCGCGGTCGGTCTCGGGCAGAGTCATGAGGTCAACCTTTAAACCTGAAGCACGGAGCCGTTCCGCAACTTCCTCGAGGAGCAGCGCATCGTTGGATTCGTGCCGACCCGGCGAATACTCTGTCTCGCGATAAATTCCGACGAGCCGTTTCATCATGCTCTCTGGCTGACAAGTTGTTCGGCGGCGATGATATCCGATGGCCGATCAACGTCCACCGAATTGGCGATGCGAATGGCACTGATCGCATACCCTCGTTCGAGCAATCGACCGAGGAAATGGCGGAGCGAGACCAGCTCATCGTGGCGCGCTGCCTCGGCCTCGCGCAGGATCGTCGGGTGCACGCAGTAAAGCCCGGCCGTCGCCAGGGCGCAACCGTGCGCGGCCTCGCCTAACGACACCACGTCGTTTCCGGAACCGCATTCCACCCAGAGCGGGTTGTCGTCTTCCGCAGGGCGGTTTACCGCCAGGGTCACATCACTCTTGCTCCGGCACGCCTTGTGGAAGAATGCCGCAACCGCGCCCGCTGGGAGCACCGTATCGACAGTCGAGAGAAGAAACGGTCCACTACTGCCGTCCGCCGCCAATGCTTCCACCAGACGAAGGAAACTCTCCATTGAAGAGGGAGTAGTCTTGACCAACCAGCGCAGCTCGAATGGCCACGTGCGCTCGAAAACCGCGCGTTGCACTCCCGCCGATTCCTCGTTGATGATCACCGCGACCTCGCCGGCGCCGGCCTGCGCGAGGCCCTCGAGCACGTGCGTGATCAATGGGCGGCCGCCGATCCTGACCAGTGGCTTGAACTGGGTGACGCTGCGCAACCGTGAACCCTGGCCCGCGGCGAAAATTCCCGCTTTGATCGCATTTGAAGTTTGCACTTGCGCGGGAAGCAGGTCCGGCAGCAAAGCGAGCGAATTGATTACCGCGTTCGCTTCCTCGGAAGAAACGCTGGAGCGATGCAACCAAACTGTGCGCATCCCGACGCTCCGCGCCGGTTTGATATCGCGCTCGAACGAATCGCCAATCATGAGAATCTCCGATCGCTTCAGGCCAAATTGGGCCGCCGCGTGCACGTGAAATTTCGGATCGGGCTTGCGCAGCCCGACAAGGGTAGAATCGAGCACGAAATCGAACCAGGGCGCATATCCAAGTTCCTCGCAAAGCCGCGCGGTATTGCCGCAACCGTTGGAGATAACTCCCAGCCGGAAACCGCGCGCAGCGAGTTCGCCGAGGATGCGCACGTTCCGCTGCGCCACCCTTCGGATGGCGCCGGCAAATCGCCTGACGACTTCAGCTTGGAGCTCGGGATCCATCACCTCGAGCTGCGAAAATTGCCAGACGACAAGCTGGCCGACCATCTGCTCGAGCGGCGCCTCCCGGATGGCTTCCCCGCCTAACGACTGGCTCTCGGCAAAATCAAAAGCGGCGCGAATCTGTTCCCGGGGAAAATCCAATCCGAGCCGGCGATAAAGCGCGCAGAAGTGATCGAGCCAGTGCAGGCCGTCGCCGTCGAGCGTGCCGCCGAAATCGAAGAGAATTCCGCGGACGTCGGCAAAGGCAGGTGATGTGGTGGCACTGCTCACAAAGCTGTAGCGGCGGTTTATGACCGCCAATTTCCATGCAGGACCAGATTCGAAGGCACTGCTCTCCCATATCGCGGTTGTAAAGATGACGTCAAGTTGTAGCCGATTCACACTGGCCGGGGTCAGCGCCTCCGGCTACAGTCGCCTGATTTTTCCGAGAAAAATCGGGCATGTTACCAAACTTGTTGTCCCGTCTTCGCTACAGTCCTTTCCTGGTGCAGCTGGTGGTGATTCGCCGCTGCAACCTCTCCTGCGGTTACTGCTCGGAATTCGACAAAACAAGCGAGCCCATCCCCTTCGCACTCCTCGAAGAGCGCCTCGAAAAACTGAAAAACCTCGGCACCTTCGGCATCTCCCTCACCGGTGGGGAACCAACCCTACATCCCGATCTTCCCCGCTTGATTCGGAAATGTCGCGAGCTGCGTTTCTTCCGCACAGGAATGATTTCCAATGGCTTTTTCCTGCGCCCGGAACTGATTCACCAACTGAACGAGGCGGGTCTGGAGGAGATGCAAATCTCGATCGACGGCGTGCGCCGGAACGAAACGACCGAGAAGGTGCTCGACCATCTGCGGAAACGGTTGCTCGCCCTGCGCGAGCATGCACGCTTTGCCGTCACGGTGAGCGGGGTGATCGGGGCCGCCCCGCCTAACGAGGCCGAGGAAGTGGTGGCCTTTGCGCGCGAGCTGGGATTCACTCCGCGCGTGCTCCTGGTGCACGACCACAATGGTCAGCTCAAGCTCCAGCCGGAAGAGGTGAAGGCTTTTCAGCGGATCGTCGACACACTGCCAAAAAGCTGGGTGGATTTTTCTGACTACCGCAAACGCCTGGTGCGCGACGGGGTCGCACCATTCAAGTGCCGGGCCGGGAGCCGTTATCTTTACATCGATGAATTTGGGAACGTGAACTGGTGTTCCCAAACCCGCATGGTCTGGTCGAAGCCGCTACTTGATTACACACCGGAGGATTTGCGCGAGCAATTCTTCGCCTACAAATCGTGCAACGAAAGTTGCACCCTGGGCTGTGCTCGTTCGGCGAGCCAGCTCGATGGCTGGCGCGGCCAGCTTCTGCCGGCTCCTTCGGGGATTCAGGCCGCACCCATGCCATAAATTCCGGAGGGACGCGCGGAAGCGCGTCCCTCCAGATTTCGCTCGCCCAAGACTTCCTCGGCCCGGATTCGCATCGCTTCGGTATCGATGTCCTGCCACCAGGCCGTGCCGATATCGATCGCGCGCACTTTTCCATCCTGCGCCATGAGTTGGACGCCGTCGGCCAGACCGCAATCGCCATTCCTTTGCGCCCGCGCCCGGCGCAGGTACTCGAACAGCTCGTTAGGGCAAAGGAAGATGCCGGTGTCGATTGCATCGTAGGTGAAGAGACTTTTTCCGATGCCGACGACAGAATCGTCGCGCGTGTGCACTTTCATCGCGTCCTCAAGATCGAAGATCGCCGCCAGCTTACGATCGACCGCCAGGTTCAATTGCGTCGGGTCCGCCTTATCCGCCAGCCGGTCGAGAATCGCCGAATCGAAGAGATGATCGCCCATCAGGAGAAAAAATGGCGCGCCCGCTTTTCCTTCCGCGCAAAGGACGGAAAGACCGTTCTGTTTCTGCCAGTCGGGATTGTGGATTGGATGCAGCCTCATCGACTTGGGGATGAAGGCACCCAGTCTGCTGCCTAAGACGTCGCCATTCTCTCCCACCACCACATACAGCTGGCGCACGCCGGCTGCCCCTAACGACTCAATCAGATACGAGACCAAAGGACGCCCCGCGATCGGAATGAGCGGCTTGGGCAGCAATTCCCCCGAAGCCCGCAGCCGCGACCCGCTCCCCGCCATGAGAACGACTGCGTCAGTTATTTTGTGCATTGCTCAGATCCCATAATAGCGGCGCAATCCCCAAAGCCGGAGCCGTTGTGGGAGGACGCGAAAAATCGTGGGCGCGATCGTCGCCTGAAAAAATCCGCCGACGGTGATCCGCGGCGGCGGATTGGCCTGCTCGATCAACTTGAGCACATGCCTGGCGACAAGATCGGGCGAGGGCGCCGTCTTCATGTTTCGGTCCACCGCCTCCCAGGTCTTTTGCAGCCGGGCAGCGCTCGATTGGCCTTTCACCACCGCGTCGTTGAAGCCGGTCTTGATGTCGGCCGGCTGAAGATCGACCAGCCGGATTTTGTCGTTAGGCAACTCCAATTGCAGCGACATCGTGTAAACCGCGAGTGCGGCCTTGGCCGCATTGTAAGCGGCCATGAACGGCACGGGAAGACGCGAGGCGAGCGAGCTGACGTTGATGATCATCCCCCCCTCCCCTTCGCGCATCGACTCGAGAGCCCAGTGGATCAACTCGATCTGGCCCAGAACCAGCACCCGGAAAAAGCGATGAAGCTCTTCTCGCGGCAGGCCGTCTGCCGTTCCGAAATAGCCGCTCCCGGCGTTATTGATCACGACATCAAACTGCCCGGCCTCTCGCAGCGCGGTGCGGAAAATTTCGCCTAACGAATTGTGGTCCGCCAAGTCGAGCGCCACCCGATGTAGACCAGGCAACTTCGGCACCCGATCGATTTTTCTCGCGGTTCCCCACACTTCGTGACCTTCCGCCGTCAGCGCTTCGGCAATTGCCAAACCGATCCCGGAGCTGGCTCCGGTGAGAAAAATCTTTTTCATGCAGTGGCGGCGTGCGCACGCCGGTAATGAAACCACCACCATTGGACCCCGAAAACGAGAAGAAACGCGAGAGCCGAGAAGACTTCGCCTGGAATGCCGCCGACCAGCAGACGCAGCGGTACCGCCGGCACAATCGCGACAAACGCGGCCATCACCGGTGGCCTAACATTGCTCCAGGGCCGTTTCCATCCGAAGACGACTCGCAGGACGCGATGCCGCAGGACGCCCAGAAGAAGATAGGGTAGCAAAATTCCAAACGCCGCGCCCATCGCGCCAAACAGCCGGATCAGAATCAGGTTCGCGATCACCGCGACCACACCGGCCGCGATCGAGTTCGCCAGGTTGATCCCGGGCCGCTGTACCATGATTACCGTTTCGGCCAAACCGACGAACGTGTTTGCTCCGCAGGCGAGCGCAACCACGTCGAGCCAGAGGGCGCCCTGACGAAACTCTGTTCCGTAGATGCTGAGAATGAGTCCGCCGGCGAGCGCGAGCACTCCGAGCATCGGAAGCAGAATCCAAAGCATCCATTGCGCGACGCGAGCAAAGGTAGCCGCGGCGTCTCGTTGATCGCCGCCCGCGGTCAAACCGGCCACGACCGGGGCAAAGATGGGAGTAAAAGTCTGGTTGACCTTTCGCAGCCCGTTCGCCACCTCGACCACCGCTCCGTAGATACCGACCCGCGCCAGGGTCACGCCTGGCGCGTGCCCGACGAAAGCGCCGAGCATGATGACATCCAGCCTAACGACAAAAGAATTGATCAAATCGTAACCGCTGATCGAGGCCGAGTAAGCCAGCAGGCGGCGGGCTTCCTTCGGGTAGGAGATGGCCCCGCGCTCGTGCGGCGCGGAGCGAAATAGCCGGGAAGCGAGCACGAGCGCGACCAGCCCGGAAGCGCCGGTGCCGACGATCGCGGCGGCGGCGGCGCCGTAGGTTTTCCAGCCGAGGGCGAGCGCTGCGAGAAAGGCGAGGGTGGTCATGCCCGACTCGGTCAGGCCGCGTGACCAGATGTTGTGGTGCATCACTTTTTTGCCGCGCGAGATGGCAGTGCAGACGCCATAAAGATTCATCCCGGGCATGGCACAGAGCACGAGCGAGAGGACTGCCACCACCTCCGGGTGAAACCCGAGCCGCTCCCCGGCGAGCTGTACGACCACGATGGCAAGCGTGGCCACGATGACGCTTTGCACGACCGCGAGGAATACTCCCAGATGAAAAAGCGCCCGGCTCCGCGCCTGTTCCCCAGCTGCCTCGGCGCGGGCGATAAAAGCGATCAGCGCGTCTTCCAAGCCGAACAGCCCAATCTTGCTCAGGATGTCGGTCGTGGCCCAGGCAACCAGAAAAGTGCCAAGCGCGGCCGGGCCGAGCAGGCGCGCGATGAGAAAGGTGAAAACGCCGCGAAAATTCGAAGCAAGCAGTGCGATCGTATTGACAAACATCCCGCGCTTCAGCTCCGTGCCGACATGATCGGGTCCGGCGACTGACTCCGGCGGCATCACCCGGCCTATGGGCGAGACAGCGCTGCTCACGAGACAACGCCAACTCGCCCGCGCGGGTGAGTCGAAACAATGCGGCCGTCCTGCATTTCGTGAATGCAATCACAGGCGCTCGCGATCCCGCGGTTATGGGTGACGAGGAGGAGCGCTTTCCCGCCGCGCACGACCACGTCCTGGAGCAAGTCGAAGGCGCGATTCGAGTTAAGGGTGTCGAGGTTCCCGGTCGGTTCGTCGGCCAGAATGATCCGCGGATCGTTGGCCAGGGCGCGCGCGATCGCGACCCGTTGCTGCTCGCCGCCCGAAAGATGTCGGCTCGGCCGTGTCACTTTTCGGCCGAGCCCAACGGCGGCGAGTAACTCATTCGCACGCTGGCGCATTTCGCTTTCCGTCAAACGCCCAAGCCGCCGCATCGGGATCATGACATTTTCCTGGGCGGTGAAATCCTCGAGCAGGAAGTGGAACTGAAAAATGAACCCGAGCAGCTCGTTGCGTTTGCGCGATTGCTCCTCATCGGGCAACTGCGAGACCACCTGCGAACCGATCGTGACCGTCCCGGCATCAGGATGATCGAGCAGACCCAGGACATAAAGCAGAGTGCTTTTCCCGCACCCCGATGGGCCAACCACCGCATGCACCGTCCCCGGCTGGAGGTCGAGCGAGATGCCGCGCAAGGCATGGACACGCTCCTCCTCTTTCCCGAGATAGCGTTCGAGATCGCGGCAACGGAGCGCGGGTTCGACATCCATCGTGCAATGTAGGTGGAAGCGGGGCGTATCTGTCAATTAATTGGCAACGTTCCCGTCTGGCTGCCGCTGTAACCCGGGGGCGGTGACTCCGGCCTGCCGCGAGCAATGGTGGTGTCCGCATAGGGTTTGCTTTCCTTATCAGCGCACTTCCACGGATGGCGACAAACGTAATGGCACCAACAAGGAACAGGAAAGAAAGAGATCGCTCCAAGAATGGTGAGAAATTTTCGCATCGCCACTCAGGCAGGGATGCGACTCACAGCCAGTGGTTTTTGGCCGCTTGGTGGCGCCAAGCAATCCCAAAAGTGGGTTGGCACTTAAATCGGCAAAGCATAGTAAATGGAATGCTCGATCCATCGCCCGGCGAAATTCGGAACTGGGGAAATGGGGTCGTCCAGCTCATGATCGATTATCTCGAGAACGTGGACGAAGGCAGAGTCTACGGGCCGATCCTTTCCAGCGAAATTCGGAAACAGCTCGAGCCCTCGCTTCCGACCAAGGGATGCGATTTCGAGGAGTTGCTGCAGGTTTTTCGCGAAACCATCATCCCTTTGAGCCGACAGAATGCGCATCCGCGAATGTTTGGCTATGTCCAATCGCCGGGCACTCCGGTGGCGGCGTTTGCCGATCTGCTGGCTTCCTTTCTGAATGCGAATCTTACCGCCTGGCGTTCTGCGCCCGCCCCGGTCGAGTTGGAGCGTCTGACGATCAACTGGATCCGGCAGATTCTGGGATTTGAGTCGGGCGCCGGCGGGCTTTTTCTCAGCGGTGGATCGATGGCTAACCTTGCCGCGCTCGCGGTGGCGATGCAGGCGAAGGGCAAGTCACGCGATCGCCTTTGCCTCTATGCCTCGCGGGAGACGCATTTTTCCGTTTCCAAAGCGGCCCGGCTGCTGGGAATGGGGAAGGTGCATCAGATTGCGGTCGACGAACGTTTCCGGATGCGAACGGGCGATCTGAGGGCAAAGATCGCGGCGGACCTCGAGAGGGGCGATCTTCCATGCTGCGTGGTCGCAAATGCCGGCACGGTTAACACCGGCGCGGTCGATCCGCTGACGGAGATTCGTGAGATTGCCGACCTTTTTAAACTTTGGCTGCATGTGGACGGCAGTTACGGTGCCTTTGCGGTGCTCGCGAAATCGGTGAGTCAGCTCTTCGCCGGGCTGGAACGAGCTGATTCGGTCGCGCTCGATCCTCATAAGTGGCTCTATCTCCCCGTAGATGTGGGCTGCGTCATTTACCGTGATCCGCAGATGGCGAGAACCGCTTTTGCGCACCACGCCGAATACACGCGTGTCATCGGCGCGGAAGCGGAAGAAGCGTTTGCTTTCTGGGATTACGGTCCGGAATTAACCCGGCGATTCCGTGCCCTCAAGGTATGGATGTTACTCAAGGGGGCAGGGCTGGAGTCACTGAGTCATGCAATCGAAGGCAACCTCGCTTGTGCGCGCCATCTTCAGTCTTTGGTTGAGTCGAGCGATGACTTCGAAATGGCAGTGCCGGTCGAGCTATCGATCTTTTGTTTTCGCCATCTGCCGGCGCGGCTGAGGAACGAATCGCCGGGCGTAATCGACGCTTACAACGAACGCTTGCTCGTGGCACTGCAACGAGACGGCAGTTCCTATCTCTCCAATACAACCCTGGACGGGCGCTTTGCTCTTCGCGGCTGCGTCCTGAATTATCGCACAACTTTGCGCGACATGGAGATTCTCCTCGAAGATGTGCGCCGAGTCGGTCAGGCGACGAGTGAACCCTGATGCGTGATGGTGATGGGTGTTACCAGATGAGCCCGATTTACCAGGCGATGACTTTGCGGTCGCGCCAGAACTTACCGGTCTCCTTTTGCGGGGCTTCGGCGGCGAGCCAGACAATTCCCGACGCGCCCTCGGCGACCGAGCGTGTGGCGTTAGACCCGCCCATCTCGGTGCGGACCCAGCCGGGACAAACGGAGTTGACCGCGAAGTCTGGTAGAGCGGCCGCTAATTGAGAGGTAACTCCGTTGAGCGCTGTCTTGGAGATACAATAAGCCGGGGCCCAACCGTCGGCCCCGTCGGCTAACTGTCCGCCGCCACTGGAAACGTTGACGATGCGCGGCGTGTCACTCTTTTTCAGAAACGGGATGAAAGCCTGTGAGACGAGAAGCGCGCCAAGCGTGTTTGTGCGCATGGTGGTTTCCAAGACCCCAGGGGTAACGGTGAGGACGTCTTTGTCCTCATCGAGCAGGATGCCGGCATTGTTTACGAGCGCGTCAAGGCGCTCGCTTTGTTTGGAAAATTCGTCGGCGGCGCGCCAGATCTTGTCCGGGTTGGAAATATCGATCTCAAGAAATGAAACTTTCTCATAACCTTCCTTTTCCGTTTCCTGATTGAGTTTTTCTGCCGCGGTCTCGCCCGCCTGGATATCGCGGGCGCCGAGAAAAACGCGGAAACCCTCGCGCGCGAGTTGTCGCGCCACTTCAAATCCGATTCCTTTGTTCGCGCCGGTGACCAAGGCGATGCGTGCTCTTTTCGTCATGCGAAACTATTGCTCGGGAATAAAAGAACGCAGAACGGAATTTGTGAGACTGAAACCGTTTTTCCTCTCCTTTCCTGAGGCCAGCGGCGTTACCCCCGGGCGGTTTGGGCGAGGACGATCAGGAGATCGAGCAGGGGCCACAGGGCGATTGCAGTCACGAGCCCGTAGCAAAACAACTCGACCGGTTCGTCGCGCTCATGTTTGGTCAACATCTCTCCGGTCATGCGGCGGAAAGCGTGCCGAGCCCGGTCGAAGGGCAAAGGGCGGGCGCCGCCGACCGGTGCATCGGAGCCTGGCCGGAAGAAATATTCGCTCGTCGAAAGCGGTCGACGGACTTCTGCGTAACGATCGTGCCGGGCGAGCCGGCGTTCGCTGGCAAAGATAGAGATTGGCTTCATACGATTTTCCTTTCTGTCTTGAGGTGTGTGAAAAAACTCGATCTACCGTGAGTAGAGACGAATGAGAGGCGCCAAGCTGGGACAAAGCTGGGACCGCACAATTGGCCGCGGGCCGTCCGAGGATCAGACTCCGATTGCAGAGTGCCGCAGACGGGCGTTGCGAATCGAAATGATGGTTGTCATGATAAACAAACGCTAAGGCGGCCCGGCCTTCTGTCGAGTTCGGCGGTGTTACGTTCAAGTTACGTTTCCCGCTCGGCAAAGCTACAGCGGCCGGGCATCTTTGACCGATGACTTACCTGGCATTGCTCCGCGGAATCAACGTCGGCGGGAAAAGCATGATCGCGATGAGCGACCTGAAGGAGTGCCTGGAGAAGGCTGGGTTTGGCAAGGTGCGCACTTTTATCCAGAGCGGCAATGTGCTGTTCACCGCTCCCAAACAGGCGAGAGCGAAACTCGCGTGCGACCTGGAAAAAGCGATCGAGCGAAAGTTCGGGATGCAGGTCGCCACGGCCGTTTTCACGGCAGCGGAATGGCAGGAGGTGGTGCGCCAAGCGCCAAAATGGTGGAAGCAAAAGAATGGCTGGAAACATAACCTGATCGCGCTCTTGCCGGGGACAGAAGCGAAGGAAGTAATCGCCGCGGCCGGAGCTTTAAAGCCGGAGCTCGAAAGGCTCGCGCCGGGACCGGGAGTCGTGTATCAAGCGCTCTCGGTTGAACTGGTTGGGCGAACCACGAGCAGCAAGCTCGCGAGTCATCCGATTTACCGCCGCTTTACGGCCCGTAACTACAACACGACGCAGAAACTGGCGGAGTTACTCGCGACCGCCTCGGGCTGACGACCAAGGGAAAGACCGAAGATTGTCGGCCTGCTCCACTAGAGTTCTTTCCCTGGCACCGGCCGGGGTCAACGCCCCTGGCGACCACGAACAGGGGCCGAATCCCGACGGCAACAAGAAGATGGCTTGCCAGCGCGCCCCGAGTTCGTCACGGTTAGCACGACGATGCAGATTACAACTTCATCCGGCTCCTCCGCTTCGGCGTTTCCACCGGGATTCAAGTTCAGGCCCTTTCGGTTTGTCCTCGGGCTGATCGGATTCATCGGACTGGTCGTGACAGCGATCTCGTTGCTCACCGGTTTTACCTCGATCCCGACCAACTCGGTCGGAGTGAAAATGCGTTTCGGCGCCTATCACAGCACGGAAGGGCCCGGGCTGGCTTACGCGATTCCCTACATCGACGAGATCCGGCTCGTCCCGACCCAACGGCTGCTGAAGCTCGAATTTGGCTTCACCACTCCCGGCGCGACCAATCAATACCAAGGGGACCGCGAGCCGGAAGACACCGAAACCATGATCACCGGTGATCTGAACACGGCACTCGTGCCCTGGGTCGTGCAGTATCGAATCACTGACTCGAAGCAGTATCTTTTCCGCGCGCGCGAGCCGGAGCAAACGCTGCGCGATCTCGCCGAAAGCGTCATGCGGGAAGTGATCGGCGATCGGACGGTGGACGAAGTGCTCACGATTGGTCGACACGATATCGAGACCGCTTCGTTAAATCGGCTGGCCAAACTTTGCTCGGAATATGGCCTCGGGCTCCAGATCCAGCAGGTGCAATTGGCCACGGTGCGCCCCCCGCCCGCGGTCCAGGCGGCTTTCAACGAAGTGAACCAGGCGCAGCAGGAAAAACAGACCGCGATCAACCAGGCCTGGGCAATTTACAACGACGCAGTGCCGAATGCGCGCGGTCAGGCGAAAGAGCGCGAGAAACAAGCCGAGGCCTACGCATTTCGGCGAGTCAATTTCGCCAGAGGCGACACGGAGAAGTTCACGCTTCTCCTCAACGAATACACCAAGGCGCCGGAGATCACGCGACAACGGCTTTATTTCGAAGCGATGGAGTCGATTCTTCCGGCGCTCGAGCGCAAGGTGATCGTGGACGAGAGCGTGAAGGGACTTTTGCAAACCCTGCCCTTGCTCTCGCCGGCGCCGGCGTCGCAAACGTCACCGCAGCCACAACAGCCGTGAAGGGAGCACGGATGTGGTTTAATGCCTAACCATGCCTAACCAGTCTATCTATCGCCCGCATTTCTCGACCCGCTTCGTCGGTTTCATGCAGAGCCCCTTCCTCGCGATCCTCGGCCTGATCTTCCTTTTCACCGGCTTGAAGTGGGGCGCCTTCCTTTTTGTCGTCCCGCAGTACGAAACCGCGATCGTCACCCGCTTTGGCAAGGCAGTTCGGGTCGAGAAGACTCCCGGCCTCAAGTTCAAGGTGCCGTTGATTGATGCCGTCCACCGATTCGATAATCGCATCCTTTCCTGGGACGGCCCTCCCACCGAATGCCCGACCAAGGACAAGCTCTACCTGATCGTCGATTGTTTCGCGCGCTGGCGAATCAGCGACCCCCTTCTTTACTACAATCGCCTCAACGACGAACGCAGCGCCCTTTCCCGCCTGGACGACATCCTCGGAAGCGAGACCCGCACCGCGGTGGCGTCGAACGACCTGGTCGAGATTGTGCGCCTGACGAAAGGGCGCGAACCGTTGCACGACCCCGAACTGGAGAAGACCGGCACGGTCCTGCCGAGCAACCTGCCGGACATCGAGCTGGGCCGCGGCCAGATCGAGGAGCAGATCACAAAGCGCGCGCGGGAAAAAATTGAAGGCTTCGGGATCGAGTTGCTCGACGAGCGTTTCAAGCGAAGCAAATACAGCCCGGCAGTAGCCGAGAAAATCATCGAGCGGATGTCGAGCGAGCGTCATCAGATCGCCTCGAAATTCCGTTCGGAAGGGCGCGGCGAAGCAGCCAACATCAACGGACAAAAGGAGAGCGACGTCGCCTCGATCCAATCGGAAGCGCAACGCAAGGCGCTGAAGATCGAAGGCGGCGCCGACGCGGAAGCGGCTCGGATTTATGCCGCGGCCTACGCTTCGCCCGAAGCGCAGGAGCTTTATTCGTTTCAGCGGCGGCTGGAGGTGGCGCGCGAAGCATTCAGTCAGGGGTCGACCGCGGTGCTCTCGACCGAAAGCGACCTCGGCGGTGTTTTTAAGACGATCCGGAGATCGGGCTTGCCGCCCGCTCCCGGCCCGACGCCAGTTCGTTAGGCGCGGCCTCAGGGACTACATTTCCGTCCGGGCGCTCGTCACATGGCGCCATTCCTCTTCTGTCATCCCGAGCCGGCGCAGCGCGGCGAAGGACCTCTCAAGCGTGATGCGGAGCCTCGCCGTGAAACCAGGCGCACTCTGGCTTGTGAGGTCCCTCGCCGTCCTTTCGGCCGCTCGGGATGACAAGGTGAGAGCAGCGGCTCGGAGTAACAGCGGAGGCGGCTTGAAAATCGCTCCCGGTTTGCGAAAATCCAATACCGCCCGTGCGAATGCCTTAATGACTTGCGAGGCCATCAAAGTCGACCGTGTAACGACCCACTCCAGGATTTTTGCTTTTAGTCGCTGGGACGCGATTCCGGCCGCAGCCGGGCTGTTTCACACCGCCTATTTCTTTGCGCTCTTCTTCCTTTATTCTCACGCCCCGCTCTGGGTCATGCCCATCCTGGGCTTCATCTATTCGCTCATGATCAACGCCAACATCAATGGCGTAGCGCATAACTTCATTCACAATCCATTCTTTCGCTCGCCCCTGCTCAATCGCCTCTTCGGCGTCACTCAGTCTATCGCCTGTTGCTTTTCCCAGACCTATTACGATGTGGTCCATATGCAGCATCACAAGGGAAACAGCGATCGCAAAGATGCGGAAGGTGATACGGTCGACTGGCTCTCCATCTATCGCCACGGCCACGATGACGAACCGGAGAATCCGTGGAGTTATGTCTTCCTCAGCTTCTTTCGCGATAACCCGGCAGAGATAAAGCGCGAACTGCGCAAGCGCGGAGAAACCGAGGTGCGCTGGGGCAACCTCGAGCTGGCCGCGGTCGTGGTGACGATGCTGGCGCTGGCGTGGTTCAACTGGCGGTATGTCGTTTTCTTCTATCTGCCGTTTTTCTATCTCGGACACTGTTTCAGTTATCTTAATGGTTACTTTCGCCATTACGGAGCCGACCCGGACAAACCGATCGCCTGGGGTGTAAGCAGTTACGGGAAGATTTATAACTGGCTCTTCTTCTACAACGGCTACCATGCCGAACATCATTTCCGGCCCAAGGTGCATTGGACGCAGATGGAGAGGTTCCATGCCCAGATCGCCGGCCTGCAAAAAGCGGAAGGCGTGCGCGTCATCGAGCATGCCCACATGCTCGGCTTTCTCGACAAGAATCTTCCGGCCCGGAAAGGGCGCGGCCAAGAGCCGCTCGAAGCGATCCAGTAGCCACTTCGCTATTGGCATTCTACTTACGCCGGTGTTTTCCAGGGCGGCGAAAGGCTGAACCGGCAAGTGCAGAGGCCTACAAGTCAGGCGGCCTGGCTTCGCGCGCTCGTTTCTCCTGGAAAAAATTCTGCAGCAGCTCAGCGCATTCCTCTCGCAGAACACCGGCGGTGATATCGCACTGATGATTGAGCGCGGGATTTTGCAGCAGATTCAAAAGTCCCCCCGCCGCACCGCTACGCGAATCAGCGCAACCAAAAATGACGCGCCGCATCCGGACGTGGACGAGCGCGCCGGCACACATCGGGCACGGTTCTTTGGTGACGTAAAGCTCGCAATCGTTCAACCGCCAGTCGCCGACGGCTGCTTCCGCCTGGGTCATGGCCAGCATCTCGGCGTGGGCGGTGGCGTCCTTGAGCAGTTCGACCTGATTGAAAGCGCGGGCGATGATCCGCCCTTCCCTCACAACGATCGCGCCCACCGGCACCTCGTCCGCTTCGTAGGCGCGAAGGGCGAGGCGGAGGGCTTCGCTCATGAAATAGGCATCGCTTCGCAAGTCGATAATCGTTTCCACTTGGCGGGCGCGCGATTTTTTGAAAAAGCGACTTCCCTCGCCTAATGAAACCGGAGATGCCCGGCGCAAAAGAAAAATTTCATCCGCTCCGCTCGTGGGGCGCGCTTTTTCGCAGCAGCTTTCAGGAGTGGGTCAACGATCGGGCAACGCGTTTCAGCGCGGCGCTCGCTTATTACTCGATCTTTGCCATGGCGCCGCTGGTCATGATCGCGATTTCAGTGGCGGGGTTGGTTTTCGGCGCAGAGGCGGCCCAGGGTCAGATTTACGACCAGATCCATTCGCTCCTCGGCGCGGAGGGGGCGATGGAGATCGAGAAATTGATCAAGGCTTCATCTAATCCGAGTAGCGGCATCATTGGAGCAACCGCGGGCGTGATCGCGTTGCTCCTCGGAGCTTCGGGCGTTTTTGCGCAGTTGAAGGACGCGCTCAACACTTTTTGGGGAGTGGAATTGAAACCCGGGCAAGGGATTATGAGGATGCTCGGAGAATATCTCCTAAATTTTTCCATGGTGCTGTCGATTGGTTTCCTCCTCATCGTCTCCCTGGTGGTGAGCGCGGCATTGCAGGCGATGAAGGCGTTTCTCACCGGGCTACTGCCGATTCCGGGATTCGTCCTGCCCGTGGCAGCGATCGGGAGCTTTGTCCTTCTCGTATTCCTGTTCGCACTTCTCTACAAGACGCTCCCCGATGTAAGAATCGGCTGGCGCGATGTCTGGATTGGCGCGCTCGTGACCAGCCTCCTCTTCACGATCGGGAAATCTCTTATCGGTCTCTATCTTGGGAGGAGCAGTATTGGCTCGAGTTTCGGCGCCGCCGGGGCTCTTATTCTCATCCTCGTCTGGGTCTATTACTCCGCGATGGTTTTTTTCCTCGGCGCCGAGTTTACAAAAGTGTACGCCGCTCGTCATGGCTCTGGGATACACCCAAGCAAGAGTGCTCGTTTCGTCGATTCGACCAGACGCGCCAAAGATGAATCGAGGAATGACGACAATAGGAATGCGCGCTATTCGTCTAACGAGATGCCAAATGAAGATTGGAAGAGCTAGCAGGGCGATTGCAGGATTGTTCGTCGGGGTTTTGAGCTGCGTTTTCCCCGCGGCGCGTGCGACTGCGGCGACAGAACAGGAGTTGGTCGATCAGTCGGTTGAGATTTTGCGCGAGTTTCAGGAGATGCCCGATGGCGCGATTCCCTCTCACGTCATCAGCAACGCCCGCGGTTTGGCGATCGTCCGCGTCCTCAAGATCGGTTTTGGAGTGAGCGGCAAAGGGGGCGAAGGCGTGGTCGTTGCGCGCACTCCCCACGGCTGGTCGGCGCCTTCCTTCATCGGGTTGGGCGGCGCCGGCTGGGGTTTGCAGGTCGGCGCGGAAATGACCGATTTTATTTTCGTCCTCAATAATGACCCGGCGGTCCGCGCATTCTCCCGCGACGGCAATGTGAAACTCGGCGGCGACGTCAGCGCCGCCGCCGGACCGGTCGGGCGCGACTTGCACGGCGCGGTCACGACGACGGCGGCGGTCTACGCCTATAGCCGGAGCCGCGGACTTTTCGCCGGCGTTTCGGTCGAAGGAGCGATCATTGCGACGCAGAAAACTGCTAACGCCCGCTATTACGGACGAATCGTCAGCGCGCGCTCTCTCTTGAGCGGCCGGGTGCAACCGGTGCGGGGCGCGGAGCGTTTGCTCTCGGTCCTCAACCGTTTGTAGCGCCTTTTTTCCTTTACAAGAGCGAAACGCCTCCGGCAGGTTTCGACTCGTGCGCTCGTTCCTGTTCCTTCTCTGCCTGACGATTTTGGCCGGCGCGCTGCGGGCTCAGGAACAGGAACGCAAACTCATCGATCGCATTCTCAAACCCGACCTCTCACTCGCCAACTGTGCGCAGGAAAAGAAATTTTCCGGTACCGACGCGACCGCCGCGAACAAGGAATTTGTCACCCGATCATTTTATTCCGGCAAAGAACACACCGCCAAACCGTTCCGGGGTCTGAGGAATTTCTTCGCCCGGACTTTTGGCACCAAAAAATTCGCGCGAGCGGAAGCTGCGGCCAATGCGGGAACGAACGCGAATGCACTCTCCGCCGCCTTTGAGACCAAGCCCAGCTCGCTCATCCGTTCCTCAGCACAGGCAAAAAAATCAGCCGGCACGCGACAGTATGCTGACCAGCGCCCATTCCTGGGCAAAGGAACGCGCCAGGAAATCCTGAGCCAGCAAGACCGGCCCCTCACGATCGAGGAGGTTCGCGAACTACTGAACAAAAACGAGTAGCTCTGTAGCGGCATTCTGTGACCGCCGAACCAAGCGGAAGTGGAGATGCCAGCATTCTGGACGCCCAGAGACAGCCGCTGCAGTTGAAGCCGGGAGAGAGTGACGCACCTTTCCACGGTGACTCCGGCAGAAGCACTTGAACAACTCAAACAGGGCGCAGCCCAGATCATCAGCGAAGGGGAGTTGCGCGAAAAGCTGTCGTTAGGCCGGCCGCTTCGGGTCAAGCTGGGAGTCGATCCAACCAGCCCCGACCTCCATCTCGGCCACAGTGTCGTTCTGCGGAAATTGCGCCAGTTCCAAGACCTCGGGCACCAAGCCATCCTGATCATCGGCGATTTTACCGCGCTCATCGGCGATCCGAGCGGCCGTTCGGTCACGCGGCCGCAGCTCACCCGAGAGCAGGTCGCAGTCAACGCCGAGACGTACCGGCGGCAGGCCTTCAAGATTCTCGACCCGGAGCGGACCCGGCTGGTGGCAAACGGCGATTGGTTAGGGGCGATGTCGTACGCCGATGTTATCCGCCTTAACAGCCGCGTCACTCTCCAACAAATGCTCCAGCGCGAAGATTTCCGGGAGCGCATCGAGAAAGAGCAACCAATCGGCGCGCACGAGATTCAGTATCCGATCATGCAAGGCTGGGATTCGGTCCAGGTGCAGGCCGACGTCGAGCTGGGGGGGACCGACCAGCTCTTCAACAATCTCGTCGGGCGCGATCTGCAAAAACAGGAGGGCCAGCCGCAGCAGGTGGTCCTTCTCGTTCCCATCCTCGAGGGGCTCGATGGAGTGCAGAAAATGAGCAAGAGTCTCGGGAATTACGTCGGCCTGACCGATCCGCCTAACGACATGTTTGGCAAGCTCATGAGCATCTCCGACCAAATGATGGAGCGCTACTACCATCTCCTTCTCGGGCGAGATAAGCCGGCCGACCTGCATCCGATGGACGCGAAGAAACAGCTTGCGCGGGAAATCGTCGCCACCTATCACTCGCCCGACACAGGCCGCCACGCTGCCGAGGAATGGGAGCGTCGCTTCAGCGAGAAACGCCTCGACCAGGCGGAACTGCCGGATTTTTCTCCGCCGCAGGACGAGAGAAACATCATCTCCCTGGTCGTCGCCGCTTATGCCGCCGGCTTTGGCCTAACAAAATCACGCGGCGAGGCGCGGCGTCTCCTCGAACAGGGCAGCGTCCAGCTGCAAGGGGAAAAAATTCGCGATCTTCAAGCTGCGGTCGTTCTTCAGCCCGGCGACATTTTTCGCCTGGATAAGACCCGCGCAGTCCGCGTACGTTAAAAGAGCGCGGGGCCATCCACCGCCGCGCTCTTCCAATAGAGAAATCTTTCCCTAAGCTGAAACCGGCTCGAGGACGCCGTAGATCGCTGCCGGTTCTGAAACCGGAGCGGCGATCCCTTCGAAATGCGCCCGCAAGCTTCGCAGCTCGCCGGTGAGAAATCCGTCGATAAAGCGGATACGCCGGTCGAGCCAGGCGAAGAAACGGTTCTTGATCTCGTAGTGCACCGCGATGTTGACCTCGGTGCACCCAGGCCGCACTTCCTCGAACTCGACCAATCCCATGACGTCGATATTCCCACCCCAGGATTCGAAGGCGAACCGCTCGGGCGATTCTTCCTCGAGGGCCGCGATCACCGTCTGCCCTTCAAATCCAAGCGGGCCGCGAAACGCGAAATCGACCGTCTTGGATGAGGTCACGGTGGCTTTTGTTACCGTCGCCAACTGACGGCGGTAGGATTGGATGCTGGCGAGCCGTGCTTTGCACTCGTCCAGCGACTGGCTCATGTGCAGAGTTTTTTGTAATAGCATAGGTATGATGAGGTTTACGCCTGGTTTTTAGCATCGGTTGTGCCGCCAGCGGTTTCCCTAGGGAAAGCCTCCGCTGGGGACCGATTTTGTGTCTATTTTTGTAACACAACTGTCACGATCTGCACGATCCGTGACACTTACGCAGCGGCCCGAGCAGCCCCCAGCGTTTGCAGCATGGACTCGAAAATCCGGCGACCATCGCCGCTCCCGAGCCGTTCCTCGCAAGCGCGATCGGGATGCGGCATCAGACCAAAAACATTCTGCTGGGAATTGCAGATGCCGGCGATATTCTCGAGCGAGCCGTTGGGGTTGGCTGCAGCGGTGAGGTTCCCTTTCGTGTCGGAGTAACGTAAAACGACCTGCCGGCGTTCGTTTAGCGCGCGCAAGGTCGCTTCGTCGGCAAAATAGCAACCTTCGCCGTGCGCCACCGGCAGACGGAGCAAGGCACCGGCCGCCATCCCGCGAGTGAACGGTGTCTCTGGGGTTTCGACCCGCGTCGTGACCATGTCGCAGACAAAATGAAGCGAACGGTTCCGGACCAGCGCGCCGGGCAGGAGACCGGCCTCGCACAAAATCTGGAACCCATTGCAGATCCCGATGACGAGCTTGCCCGCCCGGGCGTCTTCCACCACCGCGCGCATGATCGGGGAGAAACGAGCGATCGCGCCGCAGCGCAGATAATCGCCGTAGGAAAATCCGCCAGGCAACACGATGGCGTCCCACCCGCGCAAAGAAGTTTCCTTGTGCCAGACATAATCGCTCTCGATGCCTTCGATCCCGCGCAAGGCCGCGAGACAATCCTGGTCGCAGTTGGAACCGGGAAACTGAACGACGGCGAACTTCATCTCTTCTCGTTTTGTTTCTCGTCGGGCATCTCGAGGCGGTAATCCTCGATCACCGGGTTGGACAACAGCTCGTGGCAAAGCTCGCGCAATTTTTCCTCCTGCGGAGCCGCGTCGCCCTCGAGTTCGATCTCGAGGTATCGTCCGATTCGGACATCGCGCGCGGCTTTGAACCCGAGATGCTGCATCGCTTCGCGGACCGCCGCGCCCTGCGGATCGAGCACCGTTTCCTTCGGCATGACGATGACCTTCGCTTTCACGACTTCAACTATGATCGAGCGGTCGAGCCGAAGCAATCTCGCCGCGCGAAACTCCAGCTCCGGCTCTCCAATCAATCCGTCATCCCGAGCCACCGCAGGAGGGTGAGGAACCTCCCAGGCTACGTTCCCTGATTCTTGCCTAACGAGCTTCGCCAGTTACGTGAGATTTGGGAGCTATCCGCGTGATTTGAAATCCTTCCCCACCCGTTGCAGGGAGGGGTCCCTCGGCGCGCTGCGCCAGCCTCGGGATGACAACCGAGCAAGCCGTCTCCAAACTTTCCCCTGCCCCCAAACCCGGTAGAGTGCCACCGTTATGACCGAACAACTTCTCGCAGGCAAAACCGGCGTCGTTTTTGGTGTCGCGAACAAGCGCAGCATCGCCTGGGCAATCGCCAAAGCCTGGGCCGGAGCGGGCGCGCGCCTGATTTTCAACTACCAGGGCGAGCGCCTGAAGGAAAACGTCGAGGAACTGGTAGGCGAGTTCGGTTCCGACACGCCACTCTATCCCTGCGACGTCTCGCGCGACGAAGAAATCGACACATTTTTCGAACACGTTCGCGGTCACACCGCGCGGCTTGACCTGTTGCTGCACTCCGTCGCTTTCGCGCCAAGAGAAGCGCTTGAGGGCGATTTCCTCAGCACCTCGCGCGAAGCGTTCCGCACGGCGCACGATATCAGCGCCTATTCGTTAGTCGCGCTCGCCCGCGCTGCCGCGCCGCTTATGACCGAGGGCGGCAGCATTCTCGCCATGACCTATTACGGCGCGGAGAAAGTCGTTCCGCATTACAATGTCATGGGCGTGGCCAAGGCCAGTCTTGAAGCGAGCACGCGCTACCTCGCCTACGATCTGGGACCGAAGAAAATTCGCGTAAACTGCATTTCCGCCGGGCCAGTGCAAACGCTCGCGGCGCGCGGGATCAGCGGGTTTTCTTCCATGCTCAAACATTATCAGGAACGCGCGCCGCTTCAGCGCAGTTGCGACCCGGCCGAGCTTGGTCAGACTGGATTGTTTCTCGCGAGCGACGGCGCCGCTGCGATCACCGGTCAGGTGATCTACGTCGACGGTGGGTATCAAATCATGGGGATGTGACCGGCTCGCCTGGCCGCCGGAAAATTTTGCCTCCTCCCGTCGCGAGCCAATAGGGCGCATTGATCAGGAAAATGATCAGGAGCCAGCGATTGTAGGGAAACGTCAGGCGCATGCTGTAATCGAGCCCGAGATGGAAAAAGAGCAGCGCCAAACCGACCACCGCCGCCCACCGCCGGTTGCACAAAGCCAGCGGCGAACCCAGTTCAAGCGCCAATCCCGCGGTCGCGATCCCCACGACCAGCCAGCCATGCCCGGCGGCGAAGTTCGCCACCCTCAGTTGCTGGTTCAGCTCGGCATGATCGAACGTGTTGTAGAACGTTTGGTAGGCGGCCTTGGCGATCGAGACCCCGATCCAGCGGACTTGCCAGATCCAGGCGCCTTTGGTCACGATCAGCTTGGCGATCCCCGCCAGCAGGTAAACGGCCACGATGGTTTGTTGCGACCACCAGATCGCCCGGCTCTCGCGCAGAGCTTCCTCTTCGCCCTCGCGCCGCTGCCAGAACCCGTAATAATGCGCCGCGGTCTGAGCGAGAAGCACGAGCGAAACAATCTGCGCGGAATGCTGGACCGCGCCTTGTGAATTGATCACGGCATTCGCCGCGACGTGAACGAAAAGCGCGACCGGCAACGCAAGCCAGACCAGGATTCGCGTCGCGTAGAACAACAGCGCGAGGGCGAGCGCCACTCGCATCGCGGAGTAAACGTTCGGATCGAGAAGAAAATGAAGATCAACCAGCCGCGTGATGCCGTTGGGCGCGGGAATGCCGTGGACCACGAGCGCTCTCGGAGTCGCGTCCCAGACCAGCCAGGCAAAGAGACAACGCATCACGAGTCGCTCGTAAAAGGCGAAGACCGGAATGTCAGGACGTCGTGTCATTGGTTTCGCGCGACCGTCCGCGTCTCCAGGACTAACGAATCGCCCGACTGACGGACGGTGACATGCTGCACTCCCGCGCCGGCCGGAAGTTTTTTCACCGACCGGCGCGACTGGTGCAGGCCTTCCAAATATTGGAGCAGAGCCTGGCCCGCCGCGGACTCCGCCTTTTCCACGCGGTCTGGCGCCGACTTCGAGGAATGCTTCAATTCTTTCTGTCGAAAACGATCGAAGATTTTCTTCAAGGTCGAGCTGGAGAGGCCGAAATCGCGCGTCCGCAGCGCGCGCCCGTTCGCATCGGCGAGGTAGATGTAATAGGTGCGGCGGCTAAAGCTCGAGTACATGGGGTAGTGGGAGAATGGATAATTTTCCCGCAGAGAGAGCCCGAGCAGGACCATGAACAAGAGCCATTTGCAGCGGGTCTCCCGAAGCCAGGCGAGCGCTGCGCCCGGCAGCGATTTGAGTTTCATTCCGGCCGGAAAATTTCTCGCCTACCCAGGCGGCCAGGCGAGAACGCGTTTGCCTAACAAGTGGAGGTGAAGATGCGGGACGCTTTCGCCCGCGTCTGGACCGCTATTGATCACCACCCGATAGCCGCTCTCCTCGATCCCGAGATCGCGCGCCAGTTTCGCCGCGGTCAGGAGCAGTTTGCCAAGCAACGCCTGGTTCGATTCGTTCGCCTCGGCCAGTCGCGGGATGACGCGCTTTGGCACGATAAGCACGTGCACCGGCGCCTGCGCGTTGATGTCGTGGAAAGCAATTACGTCGTCATCTTCGTGGACGATCCGCGCCGGGATCTCGCGCCCTGCGATCCTTTCGAAAACGGTCATCGAATCGAGCAGCTCAGCTCGGTCGGGCCCGCACCGGCGCAAATTTTTTCGCGGACAAAGCAGGTCACTTCCTCACGCAAGGCGTCGCAGCTGCGCGACCAGGCCTTCGCTCCGCGAAGATGTTTGATCGCCGGCTGGAGACCAAAGAAGTGCAACTCGGGCGCGCCCGTCGCCAGGATCGCTTCGATCCGTTTTTCGAGCAGGTCGAAAAACGCCAGCTCGTAACCGGCGCCGGCGGCTTCCGCGATTTCGTAAAGCGAGACGGAGAGCGGCGGCGGGGCCGGCTTGAAGTGCGGGACGATTTCCCTGTAGCCGATGACTTTCAAAACATAACGCACCGTCTGGTTGAGCTGGCTGAAGGCGACAACCGATTCATCGGTGCGCAGCCGCAAATAAAAGGCGATGCTTTCGGTCACGTGATCGGTCAGCCACCAGCTGGGATACCCGGCGCGGTCGGCCGCCTGCCTGATCGCATTGTGCAGCCAGTCGCGGTTGAACTCGAAGAGCTGCCCGGACTCGGAACGGAGATAGGGAAACTCTTCCTTAAAGGCGACCATTGTTTACCAGTTCGTTGAACAACTCGGGTTGTTGCGCGTTGGGTTTGATCCGGCGCCCAAGCGCTTGAATTTCATCGACGAATTGATCCACATCCTCGAAATGGCGATGGACCGAGGCGTAGCGGAGATAAGCCACTTCATCGAGCTCGCGCAATCTCGCCAGGACCTTCGCCCCGATCGCCTCGGAGGTGATCTCGCGCCCGCTGGTTGCGATCTCGTGCACAATGTCGTCGACCATCTGTTCGAGGGTGGTCAGCCCGATCGAGCGTTTCTCGCACGCTTTGGCGATGCTCGCGGCGAGTTTTCGCCGATCGAAAATTTCGTGGCGCCGGTCGCGCTTGATCACGCGCAAATCGCTCCGTTCAATTTCCTCGTAGGTAGTGAAACGATAGGAACAGGCGAGGCAAACCCGCCGGCGTCGAATGCTCGTGCTGTCGCGCGATTGTCTCGAATCAATCACCTTGTCATCCCGATTGCCGCACTTTGGACAGCGCATGGTGTGGTCGGCGAGGACCACCTCCACTACAAATGGTAGCGCGGAAGAGCGCAAGATTTTTTTCGCTCTAAATGAATCAAAGCGATTACCCAGGGATCGCGATTTGGCGGCGCTCTACGGAGTGGAGACGCGAGCGCTCAATCAGGCAGTGAAGCGAAATCACCGACGATTCCCGCCGGATTTCATGTTTCGGCTTTCAGGCGAGGAGATGAAGCGGGTGTCACAAGCTGTGATACCAGGCGCCGGCATGAACTCATCACAAATTGTGATCAGTTCGCCCGCGGGATTTGGCCGTGCCCGCAATCCTTTGAAATCACAAACTGTGATCTCAAAAACGGGCCGCGGCGGCCAGCGCTACCGCTTCTATGCCTTTACTGAGGAAGGAGTGGCGATGCTTTCCAGCGTGCTGCGGAGCGAACGTGCGATCGACGTGAACATCGCGATTATGCGCGCGTTCGTAAAACTTCGGGAGACCTTGGAAACGAACCGGGAATTGGCCCGAAAATTCGCGGAGCTGGAAGCGCGGGTGGGTAAACACGGTGAAAAAATCGATGCCATCATCGAGGCGATCCGGCAATTAATGTCGCCGCCACCCAAGCCCGCGTCGCGAGATCGGCTTTCACGTTCGTGAAGAAGCGAAGCGCGGGTATCGAGCGCGGCGAAGGAGCTGAGATGCGCCAAGGCATCACCCATCTCATCATCAATTCGCCCTACGAGGAGCCGGCGAAGTACTGGCGCTACAAACGCGAGACGAAAGCGTTCGTCCTGGAAAAAGGAAAACGCCGGCCAGCCGGTTATGTAATGGCGACGCCGGGCTCGCGCTCATTCGATGATCCCGGCATTTTCGTCGAAATCGAATTAGTGAATCGGATTCGGCCGCGGGTGAAGAGATGGCGCGAAGCCGAATATCCCGGCGTGACCGGAACAACGAAGCGATTGCTCGAACACTGGCACGCGCGCGAACAACGCGATGAAGCGCATCAATTTTTCTTTTGCACGCTCGAAGCAATCGAGACCTTGATCTGGCTCCGGGAAAGTCCGGAATCGGAGCGCACCGGAATTGAAATTGCAGGCGACGGCGGCGCGTTCGCTCGCCTCTGCTGCAAACTCGCGACGGGCGGCGGCAAGACAACCGTCATGGCGATGCTGATTGCCTGGCAGATTCTAAATAAAGCGGTTCAGCCGCAGGACGCGCGCTTCTCGAAACACATTTTTGTCGTTGCCCCGGGACTGACGGTGAAAAGCCGTTTGCAGGTGCTCGACCCGTTGCGCGCCGAGAATTACTATGACGAGTTCAATATTGTTCCCGACACGCTCCGCGAAATGCTCCGCCAGGGTCGTGTCCTGATTCACAACTGGCATGTGCTGAACTGGGAGAGTGATGTTCAGATCAAGAAGCGCCGCAGCGTGGATAAGCGTGGCGCGAAAAGCGACGAAGCATACACGCGTGAAGTTCTCGGGCCGCTCGCGACGGCGACAAACATTCTCGTGATCAATGACGAGGCACATCACGCGTGGCGCGTTAACCCTGAATCAAAAAAGGCAAAGATCGACCGAGAGCTGATCGAAGAAGCCACCAAGTGGGTCGGTGGTCTCGACCGAATCAACAAGACCCGAAAGATTCTTTGCTGCTACGATTTCTCGGCGACGCCGTTTGCTTCCGAGCGGCAAACAAACAACCGAAGAAGCTTTGTTTCCGTGGGTCGTGAGCGACTTTGGTCTGAACGACGCGATCGAATCCGGTTTAGTCAAGACACCGCGAAACGTCGTGCGGGACGACGCATTGCCCGATGCCCGAACGTACAAGTCAAAACTCTACCATATCTACATGGACCCGGAGGTGCGGGACGATCTGAACCGCCCTGCGCAAGAATCCGAGCCGCTGCCTGATCTTGTTACCAACGCGTATTACTTGCTCGGGAAAGACTGGCTGGAAACGAAAAACAGATGGGAAAAGGAAAATTCGAAAGTACCGCCGGTGATGATTACGGTCGCAAATCGAACTGAGACCGCAGCGCGAGTAAAGAATGCCTTCGACAAGGGAAAGATCCTTATCGAGGAGCTCTCGGACCCGAAGAAGACATTGCATATCGACTCGAAGGTTCTGAGTGAGGCAGAGTCGCGCGAGAAAGAGGAAGAAGACGTTCCTGCCGATGAGAATAGTGACGGCGAAATAAAACTCACGAAAAATCAAAAAGCCGAACGGCTGCGGAAACAGGTCGATACGGTTGGCAAGGTTGGACAGCCGGGCGAGCAGATCCAAAATGTTATTTCGGTCGGAATGCTCTCCGAGGGTTGGGACGCAAAAACTGTCACGCATATTATGGGTCTGCGCGCCTTCTCGAGTCAGTTGCTGTGCGAGCAGGTCATCGGGCGCGGTTTGCGTCGCACATCGTACGAGACTGCGGAGAACGGGCTGTTCGAGGCGGAATACGTCAATGTTTTTGGCGTTCCTTTCTCCTTCCTCCCTCACGAAGGCGATGACCGTCCGCGTCCGCCCACACCGCCGAAGACGCGCATCGAAGCGTTGAAAGATCGGGAAGCGGAATTTGCGATCAGTTGGCCAAACATTATTCGAATCGATCGCGTCTATAAGCGAAAGCTCGCGCTCGATTTAGCAACCATCCAGCCGCTTCAACTCAATGCCGCAGAGACAACTCAGCTTGCGGAGCTCGCACCGGTCGTTTCGGGCCAACCAGACTTCACCAAAATTTCTGAGATTGATCTGCAACGGCTGGCAGAGCGTTTTCGGATGCAGAAGATCGTTTTCGAAGCGGCGCGCGATATCTACGATCGTATCAGTCCGTCGTGGCAAGGGAGCAAGGAAGATTTGCTCGCACAACTGATTCGGCTGGTTGAATCGTTCATTCAGTCGGGCAAGATCGACATCGATCCGCCGCTTTTCTATCAGGACGACTTAAAGCGCCGGCTCATGTTGACGCTCAACATGACAAAAATTGTTCAGCACGTTTTTACGAAGATCGTGCAGGACAGCAGCGAAGCGTTAGTTCCCGTATTTAGTCAGCATAAACCAATTCGCTCCACGTCGGACATGTTGCCGTGGTATTCCGGTCGGCCCTGTGAACCAACTGGCAAATCCCACATCAACTTTGTGGTGCTCGATTCGACTTGGGAATCGAGCGACGCGTTTCAACTCGAGCGCAATGAGCATGTCCAAGCTTACGCGAAGAACGATCATCTAGGGTTCGAGATCGTTTACATCTTCAAAGGCGTCGTTCACAAATACTGGCCGGATTTTCTGATTCGCTTGAAATCAGGAGCAAATCTCGTGTTGGAAGTAAAAGGCGAGAACGACGATCGGGCGAAAGCGAAATACGCAGCGCTGGAAGAATGGGTCAGGGCGGTTAATCAAAATGGTGGCTTCCGTATGTGGACAGCGGCAATCTCCCTCTCGACCACGGACATGGTAGAAAAAATCGAGAAGGCCTCAGGTTAGACCCGGTCCTTGCACGCTGTCGCCGGCGATAAACTCAGCGTGGCGGAAATTCGAATTCCGCTTTTTTCTTGTCCTTCGAAAGCGTGAGATAGGCTTTGAAGGGTGAGCCACGCTTGGAGACGAAGCCTTCGATTAACTCTGTCCTCCCCAGTTCGACCAAGCGCTCGGCTTCTTCGGCGGAAATTTCTTTCCCGCAAAGATTGCGCTTCATCTGGAAAACTACCCTGGGCGATCCGTTAGGCTGCGGCTTCGCAACGACAAAGGCGTCCTCCGTTTGATAAAGATCGGCCCCGCCATGCAGTTTGGTTTCGCCGAGACGCACCGCCTTGGTCAGATCGAGCGGGGGCGCTTTGCGCGGAACCCGCTTGCCGTTTTTCGCCGACTCCTCGCGCGCTTTGCGCGGCGGAAACTCCCAGCTGATCCGACCACCTTGCCTGACGAGATAGGCGTCGAAGGGCCGGCCTTTCTTTGAGGTGAATTTTTCAATCAGGTCCGTCTTGCCGCGGGTCGCGAGCTGGATCGCGTGCTCGTGCGTGATGGGTTTTTGGCACATCACCCGCCCGACCTTGAAGGTTTCCTTCCAGCCGTCGCCGGCGCGCTCGCGCAGGACATAGCTGGTCGGCGCTTCGCACAATTCCGCGCCGGTCGACGGATCGCTCCAGAAGGGCGCGAGAGCGTTCACATCCACCTTCGCGCCGAAATCGAGCTCCGCTTTTTTTCGGCCATGGTTCTTTTCGTCGTCAACGAGCTTGATCTTTGAAGGAAAACGCTTCCCGGTCTTGGCGGAAACAAAGCCGTCAAGCGGGCCGATCTCGCCTTTGGCGACCAATTCGCGCACCTCTTCTTCCTCCATTTTGCGACCGCTCATCACCTTGTAGATCACGAGCGCCCCGTCCTGCGACTTGTAGGTGCGCAGGGTTTCGATCATCGGTTTGCGATCGGTCGGCGCGATAATCTCGGTCTCGCGAGTAAATTCATCTTCCTCGAAATTCTTCGTCCGGTCGACCAGCCGCTTCGTCGCGTCCACGATCTCTTTCATGAATTCGCGCCGGGAAAATTTGCCGTGTTCCATCTCGCGCAGCTTGAATTCCCATTCCCCGGTCATGTCGGGCTTGGTCAGGCTGTCGGCGTGAACGGCAGAAAGGAACTCGAGGAGCGATTCGGCCTTGGTCGTCGGCCGCAGTTCGCGCTCGTGGCGCTCGAGATATTTTTGGTTGAGCAAACCATCGATGATATCGGCGCGCGTCGCCGGCGTACCGAGGCCACGTTCCTTCATTGCTTCGGCCAGCTCTTCGTCGTCGACCATTTTCCCGGCGCGTTCCATCGCGGAGAGGAGCGTCGCTTCGGTGTAACGTGGCGGCGGTTTCGTCGTCTCGGCCTGCAGCTCGGCGGAAAGTGTCCTGGCCTGGTGATTGTCTTCGTTCGTTAGGGAAGGGAGCGCTTTCGACTCGGCCGAATCGTCCACTGTCGTCCGCCCATAAACCGCAAGCCAACCGGGCGAAGTGAGCACTTTGCCTTCGGTCTTGAAATCATGCTTCGCGGCCACCTTGCTGATGCGGGTCGTGACATCGAATTCCGCCGCCGGGAAAAAGGTGGCGACGAAGCGGCGGGCAATCATGTCGTAGACCTTCGCCTCCATCTCGTCGAGATGCTTCGGCTCGGTCCCGGTCGGGATGATGGCGAAGTGATCGGAGATCTGGGCGTTGTTGAAAATGCGTTTGTTAGGGCGGACCCAGCCTTTTTCGAGCGCGGTCTGGCCGTGCCGGCCGAGGTCGCCCTCAAGTTTGCCTAACGTTTGTTTGCAGGTCGCGATGTAGTCTTCCGGCAAGGCGCGCGAATCGGTGCGCGGATAGGTGATGACCTTGTGCCGTTCGTACAGGGCCTGCGCAATCTGGAGCGTGCGCCGCGCGGAAAGACTGAAGCGATTGTTTACCTCGCGCTGGAGCGTCGTCAGGTCGTAGAGGCGTGGCGAAGCCTGGGTTGAGGATTTTTTCTCCTCGGAAACGTGCGCGAGTGGGTGGCCCTGGCAGGCGGCAACAATCGCTTCAGCCGCGGCCTTTTCCCAGATTCGGTCGACCCGGTCGTGCTCGTCCCTCTCGTTTTTTTGGAAATCGGGTCGCTGATAAACGCCTTCATAGGTCCCGTGTAGGATCTGGAACTTTGCGACCACTCGCCAATAATCCCGCGGCTGGAAATTGCGAATCTCCAGTTCGCGATTGACCACGATAGCCAGGGTCGGGGTTTGCACGCGCCCGACCGTGGCGACATTGCCGCCGCGGGAACCGTAGAATCGTTTCGTGATCGCCCGCGTGCCATTGATTCCGATGAGCCAGTCGCTCTCGCTCCGCGAACGCGCGGCGTCGGCCAGGCCGGCCATCTCTTCGCTGCTGCGCAAAGCGCGGAAAGCTTCGCGAATTCCTTCCGCGGTCATGGTCTGCATCCAGGCGCGTTTCACCGGGAGCTTCGATTTGGAAAGCTGGTAAAGGTTCTGAAAAATCAGCTCGCCTTCACGGCCGGCGTCGCAGGCGTTAATCACCAGATCAATATCTTTGCGGTGAAGAAGTTTTTTGAGCTGGTTGTAGCGCTCCTTCGAGTCAGCAATCGGCTTTAGCCCGAACTTCTCCGGAATGATCGGAAGCGTCTCGAGTCGCCAGAAACCGTATTTCTTCTTGTCGATATCCTCCGGCATTTCCAACTCGACGACATGGCCGATGGCTGAAGCGATAACGTATTCATCGTTCTCAAAATGTTCGCCGGCGCGGGGAACTTTGCCGAGGGCGCGGGCGAGATCCTGCGCGACGCTCGGCTTTTCTGCAATGATGAGCGTTTTGGGCATGAAGGGATGGCAACTAGACCTCGTTAAGGCGCTTTGCAAGTGGGAGGAGCAGGAAACGGGCTACGAGAGCTTGACGAAATATTTGCCCGGCAATTGCTTGACCAGCCGCTTCAATTCCAGACGCAACAGGACGGAAGAAACCGTCGCGGCCGGCAGCTCGCTCGTCGCGCTAATCTGGTCGATCGGGGTCTCGGTCGCGCGAATCGCGTCGTAAACGCGGCGCTCGTCCTCAGCCAACTCCGGGAGCGGCCGGGCCGCGGTCTCGGGCAACTTTGTTTTCTCCGGGAGGAGAATTTCCAGATCGTCAAGAATGTCGCTCGCGTCCATGACCAGCTTGGCCCCCTGCTGAATGAGACGATTGGAGCCGATCGCGCTCGGGGCGTTGATGTGACCGGGCACGGCGTAAACCGAGCGGCCCTGCTCGATCGCCTGCGAGGCGGTGATGAGCGCTCCGCTATTTACTCCGGCTTCGACAACCAGGATTCCGTGGCTCCAGCCGCTGATGATGCGGTTGCGCATCGGAAAGGTCTGGCGATCGGGCTCGATCTCCATCGAGAACTCGGAAACGATCGCGCCGTTGCCGCGCCGGATTTTCTCCGCGAGCGCCGCGTTCTCGGGTGGATACAATTTCGCCAGACCGGACCCGATGACCGCAATCGTGCGCCCCTTTGCGGCGAGGGCGCCCTGATGCGCCGCGGTATCGATCCCGCGGGCGAGACCGCTGATGATCGTTAGGCCGGCGTAGGCCAGCTGGTAGGAAAGTTTTTTCGCGCACTCCAAACCGTAATGAGTCGTGCGCCGCGAGCCGATGACCGCAATTGCATGCTGATCGCGCTCGGTCAGTTCGCCCCAGACGTAAAGCACGATTGGTGGCGAGTGGATCTCGCGCAGTTGTCGCGGATAGATCGGCGACTCGGCTGTGATCACCTCCGCGCCGAAGTCACGAATCCGCTTTAGCTCGCCTGCGAGATCGACGGTGCTTTCCCAATTCGAAATTTGCTCGGCGACTTCGTTGCCGATTCCTTCGATCGCGCGCAACTCACTGCGCTTCGCCGTGAGGATGCGCTCCGGCGTTTCAAAAACTTCGAGCAACCTGCGCAGGCGCACCGGTCCCATCGTCGGGAGCATGTTGAGCGCGATGCAGGCTTCAGTGCTGTTCATCGGCTGTGGAATCGGGTGAGGAACTGTTGCGGCGTCAAGGGAGGCAGGGGCGAACGGCGATAGTGCGTGGTGTTGCGTGTGATG